>PJEL010004423.1_pt1 | contig 11630 bp, 7 predicted proteins | sample 1853271 | NCBI WGS metagenome assembly PJEL01 (sample SAMN08108733, study PRJNA415343) | Invertebrate metagenome, whole genome shotgun sequencing project. | host: Globobulimina | place: Sweden: Gullmar Fjord | collected 2015-08 | reverse complement strand
TATTAAAAACGAATGACAACGCGCATTTACTTTGCCAGTCGTCACCACTAAGCAAGGACTCCGATGACTATCGACTTTAGTAAAAAAATAACCCCCGCGCGCATGTATCGCACGACTGCAAATTTACAAATGGCGATGGAAAGCGATCGCGGTCGTATAATTAACAGTGCAGCTATTCGTCGGTTGCAGCAAAAAACCCAGGTTTTTCCGTTAGAGCGAAACGCAGCAGTGCGCTCGCGGTTAACTCACTCACTCGAAGTTCAACAAGTGGGCCGTTTTATAGTGCAGCGCATTTTTGCTAATTTAAGCTTTGAGCAACAAACCGAGTTTGGCTTAAAAGGGCTAGAACGCCCGCTCGAAAGCTTAGTAGAAATGGCCTGCCTAATGCACGATATAGGCAACCCACCGTTTGGACATTTTGGCGAAGCTGCAATAAATCACTGGTTTAATAATAATTTAGCAAGTGTTACACCAAAGCGCTGTAAAGAGCCAAACACCGGCATAGGCGTTATTTTTAAACACCTTGCACTCGATATATGTAATTTTGAAGGTAACGCACAAGGCATACGCATTATTCATTCGCTGCAAACCCTTAATTTAACCTACAGCCAAAGCGCGGGGATTTTAAAATACACTCGCCCAGCAGGGCTTGATGTAAAAGACATACCGCAAAACAAAAACTACTTAATGAAAAAAGTAGGTTACTACTACAGCGAAAAAGCGTTTGTAGAAGCGCTTCAAAACGAGCTAACCATTGAGCCGTATTGCCGCCACCCCGCAAGTTACATAATGGAAGCCGCCGACGATATTTCGTATTGCCTAGCCGACATAGAAGACGCAGTAGAAAAAGACATAATAAGCACCGAGCTGTTGTGCCAAGCACTTAAAAGCCAATATAAAAAAGCGCTTATAAACCTAACCATAGACGATGCTGAGCATCTGTCTTTTGTAGATAAAGCGGTAGATTACGCTCTCGATCGTGCACAGGCTCAGCCATATAACTTTAATAGCGAATTTTTTATATACCTGCGCGTAGCACTGCTCCACCCGCTGGTGAATCATGCGGCAAAACGCTTTATTAAGCACATAGAGCCTATTTACCATGGCGACTTTAACCAAGCCCTTTTAGAAGACAGAAGCCATTTACACGCCGTAACTAAAACGCTTAAACAAGTAGCGCTTGAGCATGTTTTTTCTAATAAAGAGGTAGAAAAACTAGAGCTACAAGGCTATAGAATAATTAACGGCCTGCTTGATTGTTATAAACCTTTACTGCAATTAACCAGCGACGATTTTAGGCGAGCACTTAATGGCGACTCACGCTTATTAATAGAGTCGCGTTTAGTTAAAAAGCTCTCTAAAAAACACCTAAACAGTTACCAACATGCAATAGATGCCATGCAAGAAGAGCCTGACCACTTTGCAGCGTACGAGTTTTATTATCGCTGTAGGTTAATTCAAGATTACATAAGCGGCATGACCGATCAATTTGCATATGATGAATACCGCAGCCTGATGGTGATCGACTAAGTCGCGCGCCCCCTAGATAATTTTTAATTTTGCGCTTAAAATCAAACTATTAATATTTAAGCGCTGTTACTTTATGATCATAAAATTAGTTAGACTTACTCTGTGTTTTGCCCTTTTTTATAGCGCACAAAGCGCTGCTTACAACGAAGCCATGTGCATTTTAATAAAACAAGAAATGCAGCAAAACAGCAATAATAAAGCCAGCCGACAATACCGAAAAGCCGCGCGCGACTACAAAAATAATTGTAATAAGCCAAAACAAGTTCAAACCCAGCCTAAGCCGCAAATAAGTGAGCCAGAGCCAACACCTATAGTTACTCAGCCTCAGCCTCAGCCTCTAATTGTAGAGCCCGCACCTGTAGTTAAGCCCACTGTCGCACCTGCTAATAACATAAACGAAGAAACACTTAATTTAACAGACGAGCAAAAGCAGCAAATAAGTGAGCAGCTAAACACAAACGATGTAATAACCATTGGTGTAAATACAGCTAATGATCAGCCACAAACACAAACCGAAAATGAGCAAAGCGCAGCGCAAAACACAATTAATAACAATACAGATGAAAGCCAAACCCCAGCCGTACCGCCAGTTAAACAACCAAAAGTAGAGCCGGTAAACACAGCACCTGAAAACACGGCGCCTAAAAAAGTACCAAGCAAACCAGCACCAATAGTTACACCACCACCGGCAAACCAAAATTCAAGCTCGCTGTTATTACCGACCTTAATTATTGTTATTGTGGTGCTAATTGGCGCAATGGTATTAGTGCGTATACGCCGCGCTAAGCAACAAAAAACCGAGCCAGTTATGGGCGCAGCCGCTTTAATTAAAAATGCTAAAAGTGAGCAAAGCGCAGCTAAAAAGACTAAACAGCCAGAGCCTGCCGCTGAGCAAGTAAATACCGAAAGTACGACTGCAGCTGCGCCTATTAAAAAACAACATAAAGCACCTTCAACTCAAAGCACAGAGCTAAATAAACCAATACCTGTAGAAGTAAAAGCTGAGCAGGCTAATTTACCAAATACAAAAAGCGAAACTCAGGAAGTGGCTCAGCAGCCAAATGAGCAACTAATCAGCAATGAAGCAATTAATACCACTGAACAACCCGTTGCTATCGAGCCTCAAAGCGCTCAGCCAACTGATGAACCTAGCGCTACTTTTAGCGATGCTAAACAAAAAACCGAGCCTAATACCGCCGAGTTTGAAGCCGCAGCCAAAACCACGTTAGAGCGCATAAAAAGCGCCGATGAATTTAGCGAACCACAAATACGTGAATTTGATCCTGACGCAAAACCAGTAAAAAGAAAGCGTAATCACGGCGCTCAAATTACAGAGCCTACCCACACAGAAACTGAGCGCAATACAGTAGAGCATACACAAAACACGCCTGAGCCAATAACGCCCAGCGAGCCTGTTGCTGACTTACATACACCCAATGAAACAGCAAACAATAAGGTTACATCATTCGCCACCGAGCACGACTTTAAAGAGCCAGAAGTACGTACATTTGACCCAAGCGCACCACTTCCAGGTAAAAAGCCAGCACCTAAAAAAGCAGAAGTTAAAGTTGAACCTGTACCTGAAAATAAACCTGAAAACATTACGCCACTAATTGAAGAGCCAGAGCAAGCTCCTTCAAAACCAGAGCCGGCACCAGAGCCTAAAAAGGCAGATAGCAGCAATCCATTTGCAAACCTATCACTTGATGAAAGCTGGGATCCAAACTCTGCAGAAAAGCCAAAAATAGAAGAGAAAAAACGTGCCCCTAAATCACAAGCACTTATAGACGCAGAAGAACGCGCTAAAAATATGAAAACCAAAGAGTAATATTTACTCTTTGGTTTACTGCGCTTAAAAATATTCTCGGGGTTTTAACTAGAGCTTTCTGAGGTCTGTAATTAAATACCAGAGCTTGCAACATACAGCGTAGGCGTAAAGCCTACTCGCGCGAAAAGCGAAGCTTTTAAATTGCCATTCACGCTAAAAGTTATGTGTTTTAAAAGAGGTTTTTAACCACTTTGAATATTGACTATCAATATCAGGATACTGCTCATTCAGCAAAGTACTCAATTGTTTTTTAGATAGCTTATTACAAGGTAACTCTTGCTCAGCAAGTATTATGTTTTTAAGTAAAACTTTGCCTGAATGCGAGTCCATCAAAAAATAAATAGCAGCCCAACTGCTTGCATATAACTTGCTAGTATCACTTTTACTCCAAGATTTATCCAAAGTAATTAGCGAGTTAAATGTGAATACACTTTTTGTAATTTTGCTATTTTTTACCCATGAACTATTAGGTTCAACAATACCTGTTTGCATATGGTTTTTTGTTAGTTCAAAGTATTCAGCTAATCCTTCATTAAGCCACCTAGGCGTATAACCTAATACCGCTTTATTAATAGCATGCACAGCCTCATGTATTGCAGTTCGCATTGCAGCATGTTCATTATCATAATTAATAAAGGCAGAATTACTTGCATGAAAGTACATACCTGCTGTATTGCTAGGGTTAGCGCCTCGTTGCTTTATTGCCGCTTCGTAAGCACGGCGCGTAGGTAATACAGTTAAATTGAGTTTTACCTTTTTAAGCGCGTGCACACCAATAATCTGGCCATATACTTTAAACACCGTATTAAGTTTGATGTGTAATGCCTGGTTAAACGACGAGGGTAAATTAGGCGTATTTAATGTGAGATCAAAATAATCTAATGGCTCAATAAAACCAGTGTTATAAGTGGCTACTGCAAAGTCAGGTTTTTTATCACTAAAGTGCTGTACGCCGTCAGTGTCGGTCCAGGTAAATATATCGCCATTTTGTTTATATTTAACTTTACCTAACGATACATCCACGCAGCGCGTAATATCGCCTTGTGGCGAATGATTATCCATAGCTACTGGCGTATTTTGTAAAGTTACAGTGCTTTGATTATCTAAACGTTTTATAACTTGTGGTTTAGTAACAATCGTTTGCGTTAAACCATTATAAATTCGTTTAACCTCACCCACAGGGTCGTGATAATTAAACACCCGCCCCGTAAAATGATTAGCAATAAGTGCCGATGCTATAAGCAACACAATAAACATAAATACTATGCGTAACTTTGTGTTAAACATAGTTATGGGCGCCTTTGCCACTGCGCTTCAAATAAATCTTTTTGTTTACCTCTGTATTCGCTACACCACACAAAATCGGCCGACTCCATCCCTTTTTTACGACAACGTTTAGGCAGTTTATAAAATTTAGACCAAGCATCTAGTTTAGCTGCATCTTTATAGCTATCGCTGTGTAAAGACATATTAGATACATTTTGGTTAAGTAACCAATTGCTGTTAGACGTTCGAGTTGAAGCAATAGAAGAAACGCTACTACTCTTTTTAGGCTTACTACAGTGATTAGCAAGTAAGGTAAATAACGCTTTATCGCGCGCAGTTAAGTGTTCGCCTTCTTTTGTGCTGTAACCACTTCTCAATTGCGAGCGGATAGCTTCGCGTTGCTTTTTAATACTGTCGCATTGAGATTGTGAGTAAGCTGTACCTGCTTGGGTTAATGTTGCAAACACGCTTAGCACTAATATTAAAATCCATTTAAGCATTTGGTAAGCCTGTATAAATTAGCAGAAATTAAAAAGGGGATTAATTGGAGGGTAAATATTGAATTTAAAAGATATAATTTTATTATAAATAAAAGCCTATTTACCGCCTTTATTTAGAGTTAAATACTTTTGTTTATAAACAAAAATATTTAATATAAACAAATTAAAGCTAGCTTAATTACGTTTATAATTTATTTACAAACTAAAACATATATTAAAATTTAAATAGTTAAATATTATTAACTTTAACATTTAAAATAAACTGCAACCAAATGAGGAACACTTAGTTTAATTATAAATTTTAGCCTCAACACATTCGTGCTTATTTAAACTAGAAAGGTCTTTAGTTAGTAAGTATTTCACTATCAGCATGGTGTTTTTGAAATCTATTTCACGAAATTTAAAAGCATGCTTTATCATCAGTTTAAAATAAACATAACAATGAGAGTTAAACGTTTTCTTTAAAATTTTTCGTTGTTTAGAATTTAACTCTATGTTTTCTAAAATCATCGCGGTTGCTAATGCTTTACTTCCCATAATATTGCAAGAGCCGACCAGTTCCCAACTAATATTAGAAAAGAACATATTAACCCCTTTACCGCATTTGGTAACATCACAAGGGTAATAAGCTACTTTGTCTGCGCCTGCGCATAGTAACAACCACATTAACTCATCTTCCCCTGCAAACCTTAATTGGTCACAAAATAAAATATCAGGGAACTTGTTTAACCTATACATAACAGTGGAGGTTTGCGATAAGTACTTATTGTACATAGACTCAATAACAACTGACGAATCAATAATAAACTGAGAGTCACCTATTGAAAAACGACTAAGGTCTTGTTCCATTTCAGGGATATCTGTATTCCAATTTGAATCATAAAAACCATCACGGTCCGTATTTCCAAAATAAAAATTAGCACCTAAATCAAATGCTTCTAAGGCTAAAGAAGAGTGCTTCTCGCCCCATTGATCATCAGAGTCCAAAAACGCAACGTAATCTACAACACTACTAAGCTTTTCTTGAATATGCCTTAAAGCTGTATTCCTAGCGATCGCTGGGCCAGAATTATTTTTATGATAAAGGCTAATAAGGTGTACGTTTTTAGGTAAGGTAGGTAGTTGAGATAATTCTTCAGACAATGCAAGTGGGGAGCAGTCGTCAACAATAACAACATAATAATTTATTTCACTTGAGCATTTTTGTTCAAGTATAGACTTTAGAGACTTTAATAGTATCCCTTTATCTCTTTGATAAAATGGTATCACTACCCCAATATTGTGCATAAAAATTTCCTATTAATCATCTTAAAAACATCCGTGTACAGCAATTAAAAAATTGCGTGATTATTTGAACAAGGCCAAATAAAAATTATTAACAATAACTTTTAAAATTATAATTTTAAAAAACAATATAAACTGTTTTATATTTATAATATTTATTGACTAAAAATAATACTAACATTTAACTACCAAATCAATAAATATTGCCTAAATAGCCGCTATTTTAAAGGCTGGGCAGTGTTAAATACTAAAAATACAAACTGCTATTATTAAATTACAAATTATTTCATACACATAAGGTTTACTTGCATTTAAAAAATAGCCAACTATTATTACTGATAGTTAAATAGTACAAAATTTTAAAAACCAACCCTTTATCATTAATAGTTTTAATTACTAACCTAAATTAGAGCTTGTACCTATTTAACAATGTGAAACTAATGCCCAAGTATTTCCAGGCTATTAACTCATACTATTGATAAAAAATTTAGCTTAAAGTAAATCAATTCTAAAAATGACGAGCTGACTACTTATTGAACACCGTGTTTTTCATTATCTACGATTGCTTGCGTAAATTACCCATTATTTGTAAATCTACAAAACGCCTTACACAGTAATTTTTTTATATAGACCCACAATAATACCAAGATCGAATAGTCTATCAAGTAACTTATTAAGCAATTTCAATTTCACATAAGTAAAAGCTGCATATTTATTAAACCACACGCTAATAAATTACTTTATAGGTACAAATTAGTTACTATAAATATCGATATGCTTTATTTGTTTGCTTTTATATACCAGCAAAAAATTTTAGGTAGGAATTGATTCACATTAAGATACTGTTTTAAACCTAAGAGGGAGGAAACAGCGCGGCTTATCACACTCATAGCAACCTACTACATATAAAATACCATTTACACATTAGCCGCAAAGCCTGCTCGCGTGAAAAGCGAAGCTTTAAATTTTGGGCAAAAGTTTACCTTGCGCTTTAATTAAAGCATTCAATATTACTTGTTCAACTTAAACAAAGCTATTCGCCTCACATAGTGAGTCAAATATTAATTTAATTGCCTCATTGGGCAACTTTGTAACGTGTACTGCGCCCACCGGCAGCCATTTTTGTTATGAAACCAAGCGTTTGTAAATCAGCTAAATGGCGCGTTGCAGTCGCACGGCTAACTTTAGCCACCTTTTGATACTGACTGGCACTAATTCCGTGCTCAAATTGGCCATCGAGTAATTTATTAATTACTTTTACCTGTTGCTCACTTAGTTTTGCTTGTTCTTTACTTGCCCAGTAATTGGTTTTAAAAACTGTTTGCTCAATATTATTAAGCGTATGGTGTATTGCATTATTAAGCGTACATAAAAACCATTTAATCCACTGTGTTATACAAAGCCCACCACGCTGCGTGGCTTCTAGCACCTCGTAGTAGCTTTTTCTATCGTCTAAAATAGCCACCGACATAGCATAAAACCGAATAGACTCTGCATACTTTTGTGCTAAAGCCAAATCGGTTATAAGCCGTGTTATACGCCCGTTACCATCTTCAAGCGGATGTATTGTTACAAACCATAAGTGTGCGATAGCAGCACGAATAAAAGGGTCTATTTGTGGATCGTTTTGCGTGTTGTTAAACCAATCAAAAAATAGCGACAGCTCTTTATTGACTACCTTTTTAGGGGGTGCTGTAAAATGTAATACTGGTTTGTCTAAACGCCCCGACACCACCTGCATTGGCTCGCCGCCACGCAACTGCCCGCCCTCAATGTTAGTAAACAAGCTTTGCTCACCTGCAAATAATAACCGATGCCAGCTAAGCACGCGTTCTAAATCAAGCGGTGAATTTGTGTTCGTTATTGCATCAAGCATAATTTCTGCAAGATTGTCGCTTTGCACTGTTGTGGGGTAAGGCTTCTCGTTAATGTTGAGCTTTTTAGCAAGCGAAGAGCGAACCGAAAATGCATTCAGCTTTTCGCCCTCAATCGCACTGGAGTGAATAATATTCGCTAGTAAGGTATCAAGAGCTTGCTGCTTTTGATGAGCACTTTGCACGCCCATACGGCCCACTAACAAACCTTGGTTATATGAAAGCTCCCTTAGTAAAGGAGCAAGCGCCGCATCATCCCACGTAAAGTTTGGCCAGTTTTGTTGTTGCCATATCCACATAGTCTTTAGCCCTTAAGTTAGTTAGCTTCAGTCTATATGATTTAATTGCCTCATTCAATGAGGCGAATAATAGAGTTAATTGACTCATTGTTTTTAAGCACCACCGCTTTTAAACTATAGGCAACTGTAATTTAAACATTGTAGATGCAATTTTACTACGCGCTTTGATTTTTAACCGTAGGCCCCCAGCTTGCTCGCGCGAAAAGCGTAGCTTTTAAAATAATTTACCTATATCGCGTTGTCGACGGCAACCAATAGGATGCGCCTTTAACAGCAGCCTTTAAATGTATCGTAGGCGCTCGGCTTGCTCGCGCGAAAGGCAAAGCTTTTAAATTGCCTTACTATCGTTCAAGGTTCGCTGTACTACTTGATAACAAATAGCACGCTGCTGCTCTTGCTCTAAGCTAACCTGTCGCATTGAAAGGATCATTTTAACTATTTGTTTGTGAGAAACGATTGGAAAGATTGGTCGCTGCTTTAGCTCAACAAACCAACCAGGAAAGCATAAAACAGGCAAAACTTGGGTGTTAAACCCCGTCGCCTCTCGCAGCCATTTATTCACCCAATTAGCTTGATTTTGAGCTTGCTCTAGCGGCTTACTTTCAAACCAAGAGGGAAATGCTAAACGATTTTTCTCAAATTTAACTTTGTAATTTGTATCGTCTTTTATCCGTTTATGCCTACCTTTGGTTTCAATGGCAAATATCCCATTTGGCCCAACAACCAAATGATCGATATTAAAACCATCAGCTTGTATATCATGAAATACCTGATAACCGTGTGACTGTAATTCTACAAGCTCTGAAGCAACTGCTAATTCTGCGTCGCGCCCGAGTTTTAGTTTTATTAAGTGATTTGACTCAACCCAAAGCTTTCGTGCCACGTAGACTAAACCCAATGCAATCATAATAATGAAGAAGTAATTAAACTTGCCGCTGGCAAACATTTCAGCAATGCCTTTAATAGCAAAAGGCATTGTAACTATTAAAGCAGACAAAGAAATCAGGCCAATTACATCAACAATCTTGTTATTTACTTGTTCGTTTAATGTTTGCGCTGCAACACGTTTAAGCTTTTTGCGATCAACAGGTAGTTTTGCATTTTTTTGATGAAGCCATATTTTGACAAACAAAACACCTAGTAATGAATAAACACTACCAATAACAAATAAAAGACTTAAACCTTGGTTTAATAAATCATCCATGATGAGTTCCTATAATCACAATGTTTACGTTATACCTTAAAAACAGGTACATGTCGCATTATTCAAACTCGCGCGACGAAGCCCACCTAAACACCTGTAGGCGCTCAGCTTGCTCGCGCGAAAAGCTGTGTTTACCTACATCGCATTGGCGATGGCAATCATTAGGAAGTGCCCTTAGCAGCAGCTTTAAAATGTATCGTAGGCGCGAAGCTTGCTCGCGCGAAAAGCGAAGCTTTTAAAATAATTTACAAATATCGCGTTGGCGATGGCAACCAAAGAGAAGTAACCGCCGACTTATCTTTGGAATCTTTCGGCGCCCCGAGTATTTTGCAATTTCCTCAAAGCCTAAATCGACATGAACGTAACCGCCGTGTATTCGCCGTCCATGGCGAAGTCACGGCTTTAATTGCATTGCCTAAAGGGATTTAGGTACTTGGAATTTATCGGGAACAAAATTCCGCCATGCAATCAATTACTCACAATTAAGTCCTTTCGGGCAAAAATGACGGGGAAATTGTCTTGGCATTAGCCTTTAAGTTTGTTGTTGTTATTACCGTTATGTATATTAAAGTTAACTTTACCTTTTTGCCTTGGCCAGTAAGTTACCTAACTTATCTAGCTCGATTAACCATCATCTCAAAGCTTTATGATGCTCGCCAAAAATAACGAACACAGTAAGCAGCGGCTTGAAATTTTTTAATCAGCAATTACTTAAATTTGAGCAAACCGTCCGCTATCAAGCTTACTTTTATGCGTTAGATAATGGCGTTTATCAGCCCACAAATAAAGCTCAGGCCGACTAACCTGGCGCTGGTTTAGAGCTACGAGCTAGGTTTTACCAAAAGCCCGCTGCCTTCTCATTTCTTCTTTATGGTTCATAAAAGCGCCAACCAATAAATGACCACTTAATCAGTCATTAACTATCTAATGAATGCTTAAATAATCTTTAACTTATATGAGGGATCACGCTTTCTAAGCGCTTTATGTCAATATCACTGATATTAGCAAAACGTTTAAAGTGCGTTGGCCACTGGCGAGTATAGCTTTCAACCTCTGCAATTATTTTTGTTGCTTGAGCCTTGTTGAGGCCAAAGCGTTTGGCTTGCGACAATAAATTATCGATACTAGCATATCGGCCATCATCACCAAGCCCTATGCCGTGCTGCTTTGAGTTATTAATAGGAGTGATATCATAAGCGGGGCTCATACGCCACGTTTGCCCAGCAAAGTGATACAAAAATGCATGATTTCGGCTGTGATCATCGGTATTACCAATAAACACGTTAAATACCATTCGCTTGTAGAGCTCTGTAGCATCAGCAGCGAACTCACCTGTGTGGTGGCGAATAAATTCTGCCAGTTCACCGTAGCTATAGTATGTTGCTAAGTCGCTTATCGCGATTTTTGGTTTTTGTAATAAGCTATTGGCGCTTAAAAAATGATGAGTTGGTAAGTCATCGCTTACATCAAAACGTTCAATTAATAGAACATCGCCATTTTCTGTTTCATGAATACGGGTATTTGCAGTGCGAATCCCCAATTCATTAGCCATACACATAGCACCATGCTCAGCCCTAGCTAAATTAAACAAATCGTCTTGACGATTAAATTTTGCCAAATAAAGCTTATCATCAATTTTCACAGAGGTTTTAGGTCTTGCTCCCCCCATGCTTTGGCCAAATTCAAAGGCTTTTTTTGCTTCCTGTGAAATCGCTTTATTGGCGAGCAAATCGTCCTTTGCTTGATCTAACAAGGCTAAATCGGCTAATGTATTTTTATTCGCTTTATGTTTTGATGCGCTGCGCGACAAACTAAATACCAAGGCGCCAACACCATACCCAGACC
>PJEL010004420.1_pt1 | contig 11633 bp, 6 predicted proteins | sample 1853271 | NCBI WGS metagenome assembly PJEL01 (sample SAMN08108733, study PRJNA415343) | Invertebrate metagenome, whole genome shotgun sequencing project. | host: Globobulimina | place: Sweden: Gullmar Fjord | collected 2015-08 | reverse complement strand
CGAGGAGCGGCCCGATGCGGTCGGCGAAAACGACATAGCACTCAGCACAACCGAACAAACCACGTTCACGAAATTCTGCCCAAGTTGTTGAGCAATTGACACAGACATTGGCCCGCACGGATGGTTGTTGGCTACTGCCGGGCGATTTGCTCTTTGCCCCGGTGGAGCCCCCTGTTTCCCCCTCCGTCTCCTTGGTGGGCTCAAGGATCATCCCTGATTGCTCTTCGATCGCTTGTTGGAGTAGATCATCTACGGTATGAAAATTCTTGCCAGCAAATCCGAGCTCGGCGGCGCATTTTTCGCAGAGATGCACCTCTTTGACGACCCCGCCTTGGAGGAGCTTGGTGTCATGCAGCGTTGCTTCACGTTCACAATGGTCGCACTTCATCCGTAATGGTAGCATATTGAGGGGGCTGGAGAACTGGAAATCCGATCTGCTCACACCAAACCCCGGACAATTCCCAACATTGAACACAAGACCTGCCGCCTCGGCACACACAAGGTGTCAGGGCGTCATGAATGGCACTTTGGGTTCTACACTCAGCCAGATTGAACATTGAATCCGTTTCATCCTTATTCATGATTTTGAGAACAACCCCCCTACGCTACCCCACTCATGACTCTGGCACTTGTATTCATCCTCATCGCGCTGGGCTCGGTTCAGGCTCAGGTCCTTGTGAGCCCAAAATCGGTGACGCTACAGTGGCTTCGGCTGGGAGATCTGATCAGTCTGCCATTGCTCACTTTGGCGGTGGTGATTGTCATGCGGGCTCCCGGAATGGATTCAGCGATTGGATTTACGACCGGATTGGTGGCAGGGTTTCTGGCGCTTGGGGTGGTTACTCATATCACGCTCATCCATCTGGGGCGGCGCGGTGCGCAGCGTATTCTGAATATCTTCGTTCTCACGGTGCTGGCGCTCTTTCTTTTGGGTGGGCCGTTTCTGAGTTTGAGTAGCCTCAGTTTCCCGATCGGGGTTGACAATCACACTCCCACTGATCCGACGGTTGTGATGCGCCGGTGGGATGTATTGGCGATCAGCTTCAGCCAGATCATCTCGGCCTTTCTGTTGGGTGGGTCGATCATGACGATGATGCTGGGGCACGCTTACCTCACGGCGGGGGGTTCGATGACGCAGCAACCGTTCTTGCGACTGACCCGTTGCCTGATGATCGCGATTCCGATTCGTGCGTTGATCGCTGTTTTGGCGGGCGCTTGGCCTTACTACCAACAGTACCAAGCGGGGGCTTTTGAAAATGCGCCGCTCATTTGGCCAATCATGCTCATGGCTGCCCGGTTTGGAGTAGGTTTAGTGGTGCCTTTGGTCATGGCGTGGATGGCGTATCAATGTGTTAGAATTCGCTCGAACCAGTCTGCGACCGGGATACTCTATGTTACTGGCTTGATGCTTCTCATTGGTGAGCTTACCGCGCTGGCGCTGTGGGCGGAAACAAGCCTTGCTTTCTAACCGTCATCTGTCATTCACTCCCTGGCCCGTACTATGACCAACGAATCCCACGTCAACCCGTTACAACATTTTCGTTTTCCGATCGGGGTTGATTGCATTTTTGAGGGAATCCTCAACAGCACCGCAGGTTTTGAAATGGTGCTGGCATCCCGTGCGGAGCCGATCCCTAATCTTCAACAATCCATCGAACGCTACCAATCCGAGCTCGATGAAGCGGCGATTCACCTGCATGTAACTGACGATGACACGACGACGGCTGGCCTGATTCGCGCATCGATTCGTGCTGCCCGATCGGCGATCGCGCTATTTGATGTGCGTGGATTTCGTCGTGCTTTTGACACGTTGTATGAAGTCACGAAAATGAACACGCCGGCTGGGGTGCCGGCCGTGATCGTTGCTTGTGAGTCACGGTGGCGGGAATTGCTGGAGCCAACCGCCAACCCAGTCCGGCACTTAGATCTGTTGACACCACTCGATGCCAATGCGTCTAAACGGAATAGCGAGCAGCAACACCATGTGCCTGCGGATCTCCGTGAGCTGGCACATTATCTGGGGCTTCCTATTCTGGCACCTGCGTCACCACCTGAGGTGAGCGCTTACATTAATGAGGCGGCGCTCCTCTCCCAAGCGGCACGGCAACCGATTCTGGTCTATCTTTCGCCAGCATTAATCGGCGGCGGGGAAACGAACTGGGATACGCCTGATTCTGAATTGCGACCGATCCCGGTAAGTAAACTAGAGCGCCACGGGCCGACGATTCCGCATGCGTTACTAGATGAAGCGCGAGCGCGCAGTATTGATCGTGTGCTCAATGCACCGGTTAGCGGGGAAGTTGCCCCACTAGGGTTTGTGACGTTTGGCACGGCGCATACTGCACTACGACATGCTTTGAGTATTCTTGGCTTGAAGGGGCGGATCCCGATCCTAAAACTGGGGCTTGCCAATCCCATTGACCGCCACTCAGCGCATCAATTCCTAACGCGTTGCCGTGACGTGGTCGTCATCGAAAACGGTGAACCGATCATCGAAACGCAACTGCTGGCAATCAACCAGGCGCTGAATCAGAAGGGTATCAGCACGCCACGGATCCTGGGCGATCGCCTGCACTTGGATGTCAATCAGCCGCATCAGGCCACCCCCCTTACTTCTGCTGCGGGTGTGCCGTTGACGGGTATTCCGCATGATGTGGAGCTCAATCCTACAGAGCTGGTCCAGATTATCACTGAAATACTGCGTACTCGTTTTATTAAGCCGATCTCAGCGGAGACGGCGCGCCCGCTCGATCAACGGCAACTGTTCAAGACCAGCAAGCTCATTCGAACACGCCGAACCCCCAACCCCTCACCGACGACGATCAACCTATTCTTACCGGTCATCAAGACGGCGCTTGAGGAACTCACCGAACAGCTTGCGATTCCCGAACCGAACCGCGCGCCCATCAGTATCCGCATCGAAAACGCTGAAACGACTTCATTTGAAACGAGCGAGAACGAACGTGTCGTCGTGCTCATTCAGCGCCGCCGACTGGTCAACGTCGGCAGGAGCGTGATTGCACACGCCATTCAACGTAACCTCCCGATCACGTTCCTTGTGCTGCCGCGAAACCGCCACGCTACACACGAACCGGGTAGCGCTGATGCGGATCGGATGATTCGCGGCATCGTCGGAGATTCTGACGCTGCACGGATCAGTATCGGCACAGTTGATCCGACCGAGGGTTTCAATTTCCGCCACAGCCTCCGGCGTGAAATACTCTCCGACTCGGTCTCGGTCCTGATTGCGGATCTCGAGAATTATCATTCCCAGACCATCCCGACGGATGATCAGAACCTCGTTCAAGGCGGAATCCCCGCTGTTGAGTATCACCTGCAACCGGCATCCCACGAGACCACACTTCACTTTGAGTGGCTTCTCAAACGTGGTTATGCAGACAGCCGACCGCTCGACGGTGTGCATGGGCCGAAGATTGCACCGCCTAAGGTGCGCAATCAATTTGCGCCACCGCTCGATGGCTGGGATGGATTTGAAGAACTCCGGCTCTACCGCAAGCGCTCGCTGCTTACCACGTTTGACTTGGATTCCGAATTGCCGGAACCCAGTAGCAGACCTGCCACGAGCGCGTACTGGCGTGTTCATGTTGCGGCCCAACATGGCGATGATGTCGATCGAGTGGCAGTCATTTTGAGTAATCTTGGTACCCGGATGGGATTCCGTATCCAGATCATCCGTGGTCGTGATAGCGCTGGTGCTTTTGCGCAGCTTCTTTTTTCGCGCCCGCGTCCGGGGCAACCGGTCGACCCGATCTCACCACGGATTTCCGTGGGCGATGCTGATCTGGTCCTGGCTTTCGGTGCTGCGTCATTACTTGAAGCGCTCACGCCGGATTCAAAGCACCAGGTGGCCACTCCCGGTCAAACCACGATTATTTTTGATCCTGGGATTCCGCAAAATCCGGATACGCGCACGCATCACGCAGCCATGCGCCCATTCCTGGCCACGCAACAAGCACCCGCCCCCCAGGCGGCTGCGGTGGCGCTTGCTGTAGAACTCAAGGAGCTGGGAATAAGTTGTGAGATCGCACCTCTGCAACAACTTTGTGCTCGGTTCTTCTATCGCCGGGACCTTGCAGCCGCTGCCATCATCGGTTTTGCTTTTCAGCAAGGACTCATCCCGGCGACGCTTGAGGTCCTTGAGAAATTGGGGCGACGAGCCCGCAAGGCGGCAGACTCGGAGGGTCAGGCAGCTGATTCGCAACTCGTCCCGCAAGCCATTAAGTTAGGTCGTCGCTTTGCCCTTGATCAAACGGCCTCGGCGCAATCAGTTGCGGACGAATCGTCGATTTTCACGCATCCCCCTGAGTCGACTATGCCTCAACCCACTCACCAGACGTTATCTTCATCAAATACTGTCGTACCACACCGCCCTCCCGCGACAGCCATACGATACCAACACCCCGAACACCTCATCAAGAAATATTGCCTTGCTATTTCACGCCGGCGTCATCCTCGTGCCAAACATCAGGCCGAGAATTTTCGTGATTTGGCATACGGCACTCTGGATGCGGTAACGCGTCTGCGTCACCGTGATCCCGGCCGGGCTGCCGAGAACGAATTGATTGCGCGGATTATTGATTGCGAAGTCTGGGGTGGCCCGAGGTATGCCAAAGCCTATGCCGACCGGGTGCGTGCGGTTTATGCCACCGAAGTAGCGGGCGACGATTTTGAAGTCACACGACTCGTCATCACTCATCTCGCCAAAGCCATGATCTGGGTAGACCCGTTTTTCCTTTGTGCTTATGCGGTGCGTCCGAATCGTATTCGCCGGATGAATCGTCAAATGCGCATTAGCCGCGCCAGTGGTGAGCGCCTCACTTTTCGAATCCGCACCCGAAATCAGACCGCGTTGCTCCGTAATTTTGTTGGCCCCTATTGGAAATTTACACCCCTGACTGCCGGGATCATTCGACATGCCCGCGCTTTGCGTTACCTCCCCGGGATGTTTCGACATGAGAAGCACTACCGTCGGTGGGTTCTTGAACTCATTGACGAGAGTATTGCACAGATGCCGGAGAAACGATCGCTCTATCTGGAAGCGATCGGACAATTGGAGCGAGTGCACGGGCCGGCTCCCGGACGCTGGCGCAGGGCCAGCCGTGTTCGGCTTGCTGTGCAGTCGCTGCGCGAAATTGCGGCACCACCTCGAACTCTGAATTCCCAAGTCCATCAACGTCCTGAGGACCAATAGCAGCCCATTCTGCCTCTCAAAGCTTCAATTTGGTTGACTTCCACCTTCAGACTATCTTCAATTGGTTGATTCCGATCTGAATGAGCTTCCTTGAAATTTCGGCAACGCTGAACACGCCTGATCAAATCCGGCAGGGTGATCCGGTTCAGTGAAATCCAGGCCGACTGGCTGCCACGATTTGACTCAATTTCCGTCCCGCCGACGACAGCCTTTCCGTCGTCGATGCCGTTGATGCTATGGCTCACCTCTCGGAAATTTAATGTCTTAAGCGATTACCCCTTCAATCAAGCGAGGGCTAGTCATCCGCAAGTACCTGTAATTAGATTGAACTTCACACGATGGAAAAGATAACTGGGATTCTCGATTGGCCTGAACGTACACGTGAGGGCCGAATCCGCCAACTCAACGGTGCCATCATCGAAACCAATGATGACCCGATCGTCCCGACCGCGTTGACGGAACGGTTCCCGCTCCGTAATGGGCAAGAGCTGGCGGTGGAGTTCCAACTCAAGAAGCCCGGTCGTTCAAGATCAAGTCGCTCACGTCAGAAACGACGTAATCGCAATCACCGCAATCAACGCCAACAACAAAAGCAAGATAGCGCTCCCAGACCGGTCGTCGAAAATGTCCTGACCATCGACGGCATCAATCCAGAAGAATATGCTGATCGAGGGCTCTTTGAAGATCTCGTCAGTATTGATCCGCAGCCACGCATGACGCTTGAGTATCCCGGCTGCCCACCTTCGAATCGATTGATTGACTTGTTTTGTCCGATTGGTTATGGCACTCGAGGGCTGATCGTCTCCCCGCCCAAAGCTGGTAAGACGACGCTACTCCAGGAAATTTGTCACGGCCTGAAGCACAATCATCCCGAGGTAGAAGTCATTGCTCTTCTCATTGATGAACGGCCGGAAGAAGTCACGGACTTCAACCGTAATGTTCCCTGCCTCTGTCTAGCCTCGAGCAATGATCAAGACGTAGACACCCACATCTCACTTTCCATCTTGGCTATTGAGCGTGCCAAAAGACTCGTTGAAGCGGGGAAAGATGTCGTGGTGGTGCTTGATTCATTGACGCGTATGGGACGAGCGTTTAATGCATCCAGAAAATATGCCGGGTCGGGGCGGACCATGACGGGCGGCCTTGATTCACGTGCTCTCGAAATGCCGAAGCGGCTCTTTGGTGCTGCTCGGAAAGGTGAAAACGCGGGGTCACTCACCATCATCGCGTCCTGCCTCGTCGATACGGGCTCAAGGGCAGATCAGATCATTTTCGAGGAATTCAAAGGTACGGGTAATATGGAATTGATCCTGAACCGCGACCTCTCGGAAAAACGCCTTTACCCAGCGATAAACCTAGCCGCCTCAGGGACGCGCAAAGAACATCTTTTGCTCGGTGAAAAAGAGCTCGAAACTGTCACGGCACTGCGACGGCGACTCATTAACATGCAGCCTGATCAGCAGATCGAACAACTGCTTGCAGCACTCAAGCGCTTTGAGACCAATGCTGAACTTGTCGGCAGCTAAGCCCACGTATTCGATTCTTGGCGCTTCAACCCACCCTTTGCCGTTATTCAAACTCTCTCATACAAAACAACCACCCTCACCGCGTTGAGCAATAAGGGTGGCATGATGTATTAAGCTTATGTTGATGCCTTGGTCAAGCGGGGAGGGGGGGCGAGTTAGCCACCATCCCCATCTTCGTCAGCATTCTCATCTGCGTCTTCGTCGGCGTCATCATCACCGTCCCCCACCAACACTTTGATGGCTTCGGGGAGTGCAAAGACCGCTTTGTCAACCTTGTCATATTCGATCGATTTCAAAGTGAGAATTTGCTTTTGTCCCATCATTGAAATTTCTGTCGTGATCGGTTGGAGAATTCCGCCAAAGTCGCCGTACTTCCCAAATACGGTAGTGGTTTCCAGCATCCCCATCACCGTTTCGACGGTTGATTCTGAACCCAAATGAAGTCCACTTTCAACATCGTAGAAGAAATCCTCCTCTTGCCCAAATTGTGAGACTACATGGACTTTGAAGCAGGTTTTTCCGTTGAATTCTTCTCGACTGACGGTTTCCATTTCTTTGTAGATTTTCTTGTAATTGATGGCGGCGTAGAAGTCGGCCTGCACCTTCAGTTGCCCAAACTCTTCCCCTTCCAAGATGCGCGCCCCCATCATCGGATCGATAGACCATGCTACTTTCCCATCAAAGCCCTGGCGCATTTCCCCGCGTGCTCCCAATGAAGTCTGCATGCAAAAACTATTCGGTGCGGCAGCGTAATTGATAATTTCAGCTTTGATGCCAGCACTGGGCATATCCAGGGTCAGTTTCGTTAAGTGCGATTTGTGTTTGCGAATCGCCTTCTCACCACCAATCGCCTTGAGGTGTTTTGTAAACAGCTCTTTGGCCTTTGGCAAGTTCTCGCTGGCAGTTTCAGCGGGCTCTTCCTTCGTTGCTTCTTTTTCTGCCCCGCTCTTGGACTCCTGCCCGTAGGCTGGGGTATGCAGGGAACTGATTAAGACCAGCAGCAAACTGATCTTCAGGAAGTTTACGGCTACCCACAATTTCGAATTATCTCTCGTCACGACGTACATGATTATCTCCAGAATTGTAATTACATCACCACTCAAGCGCCCACGCTCAAGGCAGTAGTATTAACGTTCCTATTGGATCAACAAAACTTCTCTCGCTTCATTGGTTACAAAACACTGACTCACTTCTCAGCTGGCGCCTCCCACTCAAAATCACGATTGGCACTCAACCATACTGCCGCCGCTTCGAGTTGTAACTCTCTACCCGCCAACAAGCTGGCACGGGTGAGCTCAACCTCATCATGCGGAACGACCCCCCCACCTTCAACGGAGTAACCGTTGGGGTCCACAAAATCCGCAATGGCATGGAGTAGGACATCGCCGTTGGGCAATTTGTCCATCGCTGCGGGCAGTGCTGCGCCCGCTGAAGTGGTTCCGATGACCCGGACTCTTTCGTGCGCTTTCATCCCCGCAGCAAAGATTTCGGAGGTGCTGGCGGACGCACCATCAATCAAGATCACGACCGGGCCAGCAAAGGGCTTGGTCCTTTTCATGGAAGCGGAAACCAATTGCGGATTCACGTTGAAATGCAATTCCTGCCCTCGTTGACGCATGGTCCCCAACGGCAGCTTCTGATCAATGAAATAGCCCCCGGTGCGCATGACTAAGCCGCCGATGCCGCCAAGGTTGCCACGCAGATCGATAATGATGCCGTCCGCGTCCGCAAAGTCTTCCATGGCTTGGCCGAACGGTTGGATCATCGGGAACATCCACAAACTGAATCCGATCACGCCGATCCGGGCACCGCCGAGATCTGCTGCGTTTTCACTGGCAAGCCAATAGGATTCGGTCTGCACGCGCATGGGGGGGAGATTGCCGAACTTAATCGTCACGCCGTCACGGGCGGCGCGCTTCAGTGTCATTTCAGATGCCACATCCTGGCCATCAAGCACGGTTAGATCAATCTTACTTCCGACCGTACCGTGCAACATTCCGCTGATCACCTGCCACGCATTCAGGTCTAGTTCACGCCCCTCCTTGATACCCCCTAGGACTTTCAACAACCCACTCATGGATTGATGGTCAATGGAATCGATCACCCACCCGGGCCTGATACCAGCGGCAAAGGCGGTTCCATCGTTTAGCACTTTCGTAACGACCACTTCTCCCTCAAGCACGCGAATATCAATACCGAGCCCACCGTCGGATTCACCACGTGCGGTGCTGCGTTCCTGCTTGACGCGCTCACGGCGCAGCGCACCTTTCATCCGCATGGCGCCAGTCTGTTTATCAAAATCAATGTCGGGTCGCCCCACGCCTTTCACACTGGCTGGCTTTTGTTCCTGGCTTGCATCACCATCTACGATTTTGGTTGCTGGCACGGTACCCGTGGAAGTCTCTTTCGTCTCCGCGGCGACCTTAGAGTCTGCATTTCCCCCATCTTTCGCAGCAGTGTTTTCTGAATTCGTCTCAGCAGCCTCGTTGGCGGCAGCACCGGGATCCGCCAGGGCATCAGCCTGTTCGCTGGGGATGATCCCGAAGTGAGACAGATCTAGGCGACCGACCATGTCATTCAGGATGGCGCGGAGCGCGTGGTTGTCTTTCGCGGTTGCTGCCTGAGGACGCAATTCGGTGCGAATCCCATCCCAATCGATGCCGTTCAAATTTTCGTCATAATGAGTATCGCGAACAAGTTCCCAGGCATAGTCAAAGGTTTCCAGCGCCAACGCAGTACTGAAAGCAGGGGTCGGCTCAGCGTCTCTCATCTGGGACGACAGGGCCGTAGCACTGGATAGATTGCCAAGCCAAGCTATCACGCCAAATGTCAGAATCACCACTCCGCGCTGGTAAATCACCGATCTCTTCATCATCAAAATACCCTTTTTCAAAATCCTGGCGCGAGCCCACGCGCCCTCCTCGGCGACAACTTGCACACTTTGATGCCGAATACAATTATTCGGACCATCATTCTTACCGATTGAGAGCCTTGAGGTTTATGTTATGATATGGCACCGAAAAGCCCGCTCACAAGTTCCCCATCGGATGAATCCTACCCCCCAACCTGTCAACTCCTCTTGATTACTCGCCGAAAATCATCTTGATTCGATCTCTGGTTGCCTCATCCAATTCCACATCCCCAGCCTTGATATTCTCGAGCAATTGAGTCGTCTTGGTGGCGCCGACAATGCAACTGGCAAGCTCCGGACGACGGAGGCACCACGCCAAGGCCAGTTGGGTAACACTGATTCCCAAGCCTGAGGCAACATCTTTAAGCGCCTCGACACGATCCAGATTCTCATCCGAGAGGATTTTGGTCATCCAGAAGCCGTCTTTCTCATCTGCTGCGCGACTATCCGCTGGGGCAGTGGTCCCTTTGGTATATTTGCCAGTGAGCACCCCCTGGGCCAAGGGGCTGTAAACGACGAGGCTGAGCCCCAACTCACTGCACGTTGGTGCCACTTCGTTTTCCACTTCGCGTTGTAACATATTGTACTGCGGCTGGTTAGAAATCGGCTTAATCCAATCATGCTCCTCGCAGATCGAAACCGCATCACGAATCTGATCCGCCGTCCATTGGCTGACCCCCCAGTAGAGGATCTTGCCTTGACAGATGAGATCGTGCATGGCTCGGCAGGTCTCTTCGAGCGGGGTGTGATCGTCGTAGCGATGGCATTGGTAGAGATCAATGTAATCCGTCTGCAACTCACGCAGCGAGTGGGCACATTGCTCAAAGACGTGTTTGCGTGACAAGCCGCGATCGTTGGCCCCAGGGAAGGGGTGCCCCGCGCACGGGAAGTAGACTTTGGTTGCCAGAACGTAAGTATCTCTTCGGAAGGGCTTTAGCGAGAAGCCGAGAGCGGTTTCGGTGGAGCCGTTCCCGTAAACGTCTGAGGTATCGAAGAAATTGATGCCGTTCTCGTAGGCAGTGCGGTGCAGGGTGTCGGAGACTTCCTGGCCGTGCGTTTTGACAGTGAGCCAGGAGCCGAGACTGATGGTTGAGACGTGCAGGCCTGAGTTTCCAACGCGGCGGTATTGCATGATGGCTGATCCTGTTTGCGGCCAAGATTATCTTAAATGGGTGTCAATATGGACGTGGATCATATGCGCGAGGTGCGGATGATTCACGATTGATGGTGATGGTATTGGGCCAGTCCGCGAGCCCATTGAAATGATTGCGGACTGTGCACTAGAAAAGCCCGGGAACGGAATTCACGAGCTTTCGGCAAGAAAGGCCATTGTCCGCTTCTGCCTTACAAATCTGGATTATCTTTGATTGTGGTGGGCACTTCGTGAATCTCGAGTATCTCATTTGGCAGCAGTTGAACGATTTCTTGAACAATACGCTCTTGAAGTGCGCGACGGCGATCGTGTCGGCGACGGATGCGATCTTCATAGGAGGGGTCGAGAGTGCCGAGAATTTTCTCTTCCCAGCGGAGCTCCCAGCGTTCGTAAGCGTCGGCAAGGGCAAGATTCAAGTCGTCGCGTTTGGGGATATAGTCAGCATCACGAAGGCCACGCGGCTGGCGCTCTGAGCGAGAACCATGTTGGAGTTGCTCGCGCTGATGTAGGTTGTCCCTGCGGTCGTATTGCCCATGACCCCAGTGACGCCGGAGGCAGTCTGGTCAGCCGCATCCCATACGCCTGAGCCGTCCACGTCCCGAACCACAGGCTCGCTGATGGTGAATTCGATTCACGAGACGTTGGATGCCGATTTTGCGGAGCATGTGCCGGCAGAGCAGCTTATTACAATATCGTACGAGGACTTCGGGAAGGATTGCTGGGGGGTGATTCGTGAGGTTTGCGGAGCATGTGAGGTGGCGGTGGATGAGGAGATGTTGGAGCGGGATGTACCTGAGAAGCTCGAGAATCGGAATTACAAATGGGTTGAGC
>PJEL010004419.1_pt1 | contig 11633 bp, 10 predicted proteins | sample 1853271 | NCBI WGS metagenome assembly PJEL01 (sample SAMN08108733, study PRJNA415343) | Invertebrate metagenome, whole genome shotgun sequencing project. | host: Globobulimina | place: Sweden: Gullmar Fjord | collected 2015-08 | reverse complement strand
CCTGTGTCCCGTCCCATCTGTCCTAAATGTCATTATCCGCTTAAGGCTTGTCTGTGTGAGAGTATCGAATCGATGCGGGTATCGACGGAGTTGATTGTCTTGCAAGATCCAAGCGAAGTTGGGCATGCGAAGAACAGTGTGCGTCTGCTCGAGTTGGTGATCGAAGATACTCAGGTATATGTGGGGGAGTCCCCTGATGACTTTACGCAACTGCGCCAACGTCTCGAGCAAAGCGTTAAACCCGTCTATCTGGTTTACCCCTCGGAGCAGAGTCAGGATGTCGAGAGTGTCAGTTTCGATGAGGATGTGATTCTGCTGTTTCTCGATGGCACCTGGCGAAAGGCCTATAAACTTTTACAGCTCAACCCCTGGTTGCAAGGCTTTCCGGCACTGCATCTGGATATTGAGTCTGCGTCGAATTATAAAATTCGAAAAGCGAGCCGTATCGATAGCCTTTCAACACTGGAAGCCGCGGCAATGATGGTGAAAGCCATCGAGCCACATCAAGAGGTGTCGCCTCTGCTCAACGCATTAAATGCAATGGTAAATCAACGTATTAGTTCAATGCCTGACTCTGTTAAAAAACGATATGAGTAATGGATTTGCTGTTTTGTGATATATATCAGCAATATCTGAATAAAACAATATTCAGATCACGCAAATCACTGATGAAATAGGTTTTAATATGCCCGAATCATCTGTTCTACAGGTGGTGTGAAAGCTGTGTTGGTATACTGTCCATGCAGGGAGGCAGTGCTGGCTATTTGCTGGTATCGGCACAGCTTTCACTCTAAATTTGAATCCGTCTGAGCTGACTGTATCCCTCTATTACCATTTTTGATTCATCGTTTTCGCAAATATACCTATACCAGCAACTTAACTCCACGTTAGGAATAGGTCGAAAAGTTTTCAGAGGTGAATCTGGCTGCCTCTTTCGGATGTCCAAAGAAGTAGCCCTGTCCAAAGCCCTTACCCATATTCTTTAATATCTCTTTTTGCTGCTTAGTTTCGATACCTTCTACGACAAAACTGATATCCAGTGCCTGCGCAAGTTGGATCATGGCTTGGCAAAGTTGTTTCCCTTGAGGTTCGCTCAATCTATGGGCAAAACCAGCATCGATTTTCAAACTGTCGATAGGCAGACTACCTAGCTTACTGAGTGATGACAGACCTGCACCAAAATCATCGATTGCGATGCTTATGCCTTTATTTTTTAGCAAGGTTAAGGTCTTTTTGACTCGTTCCGGCTGTCTGAGCAGTGCCAACTCGGTGATCTCGAGCACTAAGGCATTCGCAGGTAACTGACTGTAATTCAGTGCTTCGGTGACTTGTTGGACAAAGTCAGGATGCTCTAACTGCATAGGCGAGACATTGACACAGGCTTTTAGATCTGGAGCATGTTGAGTTCGCCACTTTGCGACTTGCAGACAGGCTTGTTTTAACACCCATTGCCCTATGGTGATAAGCAATCCGGCCTCTTCCAGTAGGGGCACGAAATCGCTGGCATTGAGTATTTCCCCATCGGGCTTCTGCCAGCGAAGCAGGGCTTCGGCACCAATAACCGAGTTACACTCGAGATTCACGATAACCTGATAGGCGAGACTGAATTGCTTAAGGTTATGGGCGTGGCGAAGATCACTGAGTATCATCAGTTTTTGTTCGGCTTCTTCATGCATGGAATGGTTGTAAAAGAGCACGTGTTCAGGGCTCTGTTTAGCACTATACATAGCAGTATCGGCAAGACTGAGAAGCTTATTGGCTTCTGAGCTGTGTTCTGGAAATAGCGCTATGCCTATGCTGGTTCCGAGGTAGAGTTTCTGATCATCGATCTCAAATGGCGCCTCAAACAGAGACATTATCTGCTGAGAAATATCCTCCACCTCTTGATGACCGCTACAGTCTCTCAGAACCAGAGTAAACTCATCTCCCCCGAGCCTGGCAATGTCGGCTTTTTCAATACAGCTTGCTTCCAACCTTGCTGAGACCAGCTGCAGAACTTTGTCGCCGGTGGCATGACCAAAACAGTCGTTAATATTTTTGAAGCCATTGAGATCTAAAAACATCAGGGCACCCATTTTACCCGGAGTCACTTTGATCTCCTGCAGTGCCTGATTTAATAATAACTTTAGGTGATGCCTGTTGGGCAAGCCTGTGAGTGTGTCATACATGGCCTGTTCGGTGAGCTTCGCTTCTAGCTTCTTTTTAGTGCTGATATCACTGAAAATAGTGACATAGTAGACTCTCTCCTCAGCGAGTATTTTTCGGCAACTCTTCCAGGCAGGAAATTGAGAACCGTCGGATCTCTGTTTCCACACTTCACCTTGCCAATTTCCCCGCTCCTCGAGCGCGTTATTGTGTTCCTGCTCTTCTGCGGCAGTATGTCTTCTGAGGTCAATCAGCTCGGCGTTCTTATTCAGTAGTTGGTCGGCGCTGTAACCGCTGATACGACACATCGCCTTATTCACAGCGATAATTTTATGTTCGGCATCTGTGATGTATGCCGCCTCGGCGCTATCTTCTAAGGTAATAGACAGCAGCTCTTTAGGTAGCATATCGAAGCCATTATTGGCACTTTCTCTGCTTCTGCTGCGTCGATTTGATGGTTCGAACAGTGCCAGAATGACCGGGCTACCTTCGAATTCAAACGGAAACAGGGATACTCTGGTGGGGAGTTCTCTGCCCTGCTGGCTCAAGTGAAGCCAGTTGAATTCGACGACGTCGCCCTCTAATGCGTGACGCATCATCTGTTGGGCATATTCAATACTGTTTCTACCCGAAGATTGAATGCGGGGAGAAAAGTCGTAGGGTGTTGCGTTTACAAAGTTATCCGTTTGAGTCTGAAAGTAGGAGAGCGTAAGTGGGTTGGCACCGATAAAATGGTAACCTTGGATGATGGCCAGAGGGAGAGCGTTGGGCTCCAACTGCCAAGCCTGAAGTCTCTGAGACAGACTCGGTCTGTCAGAACTTAGCTTAGATAATAAATAAGACCAACGGTCCATCCTGATACTCCCTTGTCATAAATCCCAGTTTCCTACTAACTCTTTTAACTTTGCTAAAAATGCATTTCATTTATTGGTAAAAGATTTTTGTAGTGTTAAAAATAACCTGATTTGAGTTTTGACTCAAATCAGAAATGATATTTTGTAATAAATAACCGATATTTAGACTGAATCTGAGCCTTTTGTTATTTTTTTCTGGCATAGTGGCCATAGGTTGTTTAATCATCAAGATGGAAAGCTAACCATGAGACTCATTATGTGAGTCAATTGAGGAGAGTTAGATGGCGTTTTCACTGAGTTTGAAACGTTTGGGGGCCATCCTGATATCAGGGCTGCTCTGCGCTCTTGTTTCAATTTCGATACAGGCCTCAGATAAGAGGAGCCTGACAGAGAAAGCCGATGAGGCGAGGAAGCAATCGAGAACGATTGAGCAAGAGCAGCTACAAAAAGCCCGGGATGCCGCCAATGAGACTCAAAGTCGCGAGAAAAAGATCTTAAAAAGGCAGCAGCCAACCGAGTGGGAGTCAGAACAGGTTGAGAAAGCCCAACAGCAGTTTAATGAGCGGGAGTCTCGAGAGGAGAAATATCTCAGAGAGGCGAAAGAGGCTGCAGATAAACAACGAAAGCTCCCTAAGCCATGATGACGGATTGCGAACTTTGCGGCATTAGGGAGTTCATTTGAATTCTTGTCCCCTTTGCGGGAGAGCCTCGCTGTTCTTTTTCTATCGAGATAAACGTAGATCTTATCTGAGATGCAATCATTGCCATATCGTCGCTGTCCCTCCTGAGTACCTTCTCTGCGCCGAAGCAGAAAAATCTGTCTATGATCAACATGAAAATGACCCTGAGGATGAAAAGTATCGACGTTTTTTATCCCGGACTTTTGAGCCGCTTATTGCGCAGCTTCCTAATGACGCTAAGGGATTAGATTTTGGATGTGGCCCGGGACCTACGATAAGCGTGATGGCTGAGGAGGTTGGACTGTCGGTGAGTAACTACGATCTTTACTACCACAATACCCCCGAGGTGCTGGAGCACTATTATGATTTTGTCACCATAACCGAAGTGATAGAACACGTTGCCGATGCTAAGGCGTTGTTGACGCGTTTAGACTCCTTACTTTCTTCCGGAGGTGTCTTGGCTGTGATGACCTCCAGAATGGTAGACGCAGATGCATTTGGCCAGTGGTATTATAAGAACGACCCGACACATATTCGTTTCTATTCCATCGAAACCTTTGAGTGGGTGGCCCATCATTTTGACTGGCAGTTAGAGATAGTCGATAGGGATGTGGTGTTTTTTCATAAAAAGTGACGCCTTGGCCTGTTTAACCCTCTCAAAATTTATTGCTTAAGCACCGGGGGCCTTAACGCCGATGAATACTATTTCGGCTGTTGCAACAGGTGGTTAAGTATCACCTTCTGAACAAAGGTTTCCGTTTCACTCTGTTCACTGCTTAGCTCAAATCCGTACTGACCACGCATTCTTCCATATTCAATATCCTGAATATTCTTAATGGTGATAGGTATCGACATTGTTTCCGCCTCTTGCAGCATTTTTACTTGTAAAAGGCAGGGGGTCTCTACGCTAATTTCTTGAAGTATTTTACCGATGAACGCTCCGCCATTGATCGATATATTACTTAGCTGTCCAGGTGAAAGAAGCTGAGTTGTTTCTTCCTCATCAGAGCCTTCGGCTGGCATTACCTGGATGCTGGCCTCCAGGTTAATAGCGATCCGTGAGTGCTGCCTGAGTGCGACTTTTTGTAGTGCCTTAGGGTAGTCGATAATTAACCAGGGTTCGGTACTGCCGAGTAGCTTCCTGATAGAGCTACGAAAGGCAAGAATATTGGCATCGGGTTCATCACTATTTACAAGGCGAACAATAATCGATTGACCAGGCTTGAGAAACTTTTTTGCCTCTTGCCAGCTGTTATCTGAACCTAAAGCAAAGATAATTGCACGATGTGGATCGACGCCAATGAGGCGTGTTCTAAGCCTGATGGGGTGACTCGGTGTAACCACCTGAATAGTGACCTCTGTATTGCAAGGCATGCTATTCAAATAAGAAAATTCGTAAGTAGTTGAACTTCCCACCAATTACCCCCTGTTTTATTAAGTATCAGTATATTACTGCTGTTGTGGTTCATCTGTATAGTGTATCGGTTGCATTAGCTTACAAAGATTTTTCGCTCTGAGGCTTGATCTTATTGTTGTTTTAACCTCTTATAATTGCTTTGATTTTAATCGGTATGCCGACCAAGTCTCCGTATTGATTAAAAGCACTTTATTTAACTGTCTTGCTCATTTAGAAGGAGCTAAAAAATGATCCGAAGATTATCGGCGCTGGTAATGGCCGCGGGGTTAATGATGACCTCGCAGGTGACTCAGGCGACGCAAGTAGAAGATATCAAAAGTTTCACGCTTGATAATGGCATGAAAATTATGGTCTTGGAAGATGCATCTATTCCGAATGCCAATATGTACCTGTTTTGGAAGGTGGGCTCCAGAAATGAGGTGCCGGGAATCACAGGTATCTCTCATTTCTTCGAACATATGATGTTCAATGGTGCAAAAAAATATGGTCCCAAGATGTTTGACCGCACCATGGAGGCTGCGGGGGGAGCTAACAATGCTTATACAACGGAAAATATCACGGTTTATACCGATTGGTTTCCGGCCAATGCATTAGAGGCCATATTCGATCTGGAAGCTGATCGAATCGCCAGTCTAGATATTAATGAAAAAATGGTTGAGAGCGAACGAGGCGTAGTTGCATCGGAGCGTACTACCGGTCTTGAAAACTCTAATTGGCGAACGCTTCAGGAGGAGATAAAGGGAGCGGCTTTCCGAGCTCATCCCTATAGCTGGTCAGTTATCGGACATGAATCAGATATCGCTGCATGGACATTGGATGATTTAGTTCAATATCACAAAACTTACTATGCTCCCAATAATGCCGTGGTTGTGATAGCCGGTGATGTGAAGCTCGCTGAAGTTAAGGCTCTCGCAGATAAGTATTTTGCGCCAATTCCCGCACAAGCCCCTCCAAAAGAGGTGAAGACGGTGGAGCCGTTACAAAAAGGTGAGCGTCGGGTCTATGTGCATAAAGCCTCTGTCAGTACACCAAATGTGATGTTGGCATATCATGTACCTTCAACATCCCATGAAGACTATTACGCACTCGATCTGCTCTCTTCTGTTTTGAGTAAAGGTAATAGTTCACGCCTCTATCAATCTCTCGTTGAAAAGCAGGTTGCGATAGAGGTCGAAACTTATCTGCCGATGACCTTCGACCCTAACCTTTTCTATGTCATGGGTGTCGCTAACCCCGGGATCACGGCAACAGAACTTGAGAAGGACCTGATTGCAGAGATCAACAAGGTTGCCCGTGAAGGGGTGACTGATCAGGAGTTGGAAAAAGTAAAAAATATCAAGTTGATGAATTTCTATCGTTCAATGGAAACAATCAACGGTAAAGCTAATACCGTTGGAACGTATGAGCTTTATTTCGGGAGTTTTGAGAAATTGTTTAATGCGCCGGAAGCTTATGGAAAAGTGACGCCTGCCGATCTGCAACGTGTCGCACAAACTTACCTGCGTCGTGCAAATCGAACCGTTGCCGTATTGGCCGCCATAGAGGAGACAGATGAATGAAGACTTTAACTCATCTATCAAAAAGCTCGAACAGACTTATTGCTGCCATCTTTATCACAGGCATGAGCTTGTCCGGTTGTGCCACTCAGACGGTATCGACATCGGTCGATACCGGTAGCTTTAGTATGCCTGCCTATGAGCAGTTTAAGCTTGAAAATGGCTTGACGGTTTATTTAATGCCGCAAAAAGAGGTACCACTAATCACGGTAAACGCGGTGGTCCGAGCCGGAGCCGTGAATGATACCACCTCGGGTGTTGCGGGAATGACGGCTCAAAGCTTACTTTTGGGGGCAGATGGTAAGTCGAAAAGTGAAATCGAACTGATGGTCGATTTTCTCGGTGCGTCCATCTATGCCGATGCGGGAAAAGAGGGGAGTTACATAGGTGCTGATTTTATGGCTAAAGATAGCGATAAGATGTTGCCCCTGATCCAGAGTTTACTCATATCCCCGGATTTCGATGCCGCCGAATTCGATAAGCTACGTCAACGGGAGATCGCCGGACTATCTCAGGCGAAAGAGAGCCCTCGCGCCGTTATCAGCCGCTACTTTGATAAACTTATCTATGGTTCACATCCATATGGTAACGCCTCATCGGGGAATAGTGTTTCGTTAGCCGAGCTCAATATCTCGCAATTAAGAGCGTTTCATAAGAGTTATTATCAACCCGCTAATACTGCGATAAGTGTTGTCGGTGACTTCGACGTTAAGCTGATGAAATCTAATCTTAATCAGTTGTTTGGTCGTTGGGGAAATAGTGAGGAGGTCGTCAATCCGGCACTGAAATCCAATCAACCTGAACTGAAAAACAGCCAAGTACTGTTGGTAGATAAGAGCGATGCCATCGAAACCACCTTCCTTATCGGCGGCAAAGGGATCGCCCGTGACAATCCCGATCATGTCGGCCTGAAAGTCATTAATACCATTCTTGGCGGGCGCTTCACGTCATGGCTGAATGATGAGTTAAGGGTCAATGCCGGATTGACCTACGGGGCTCGCTCCGGGTTTATTCCCTATTCGGAAGGCGGTATATTCAGGATCAGCACCTTCACGAAAACTGAGACGACCAAAGAGACCATAGACTTGGCACTGAAAACTTATGCTCGACTCTGGGAGACGGGCATTGATCAGAAGACGTTAAATTCAGCTAAAGCCTATGTGAAAGGTCAGTTCCCGCCAAAGTTTGAAACGAGTGGCCAGCTAGCAGGCCTATTATCTGACATGTACCTGTATGGTTTCGATGATGCGTTTATCAATGACTTTCAATCGAAAGTTGATGGTTTGACTCTGACCGAGGCGCAGCGATTGATTAGTACCTACTTCCCTCAGGAAAACCTTCAATTTGTGATTATTGGTAATGCAGACAAGATAGCGCCGATTGTTGCCGAGTATGGTGATGTAACCCGGATTGGGATTAAAACTGTAGGATTTGGAGGATAAGAAATTAGGCTTGAGGGCTTTTAAGCCCTCAAGCACCTTTCAGTTTTTCTCGTGACCGTTTCTTCCGGCAGCTTTCTTCTCCCTGTTCTACACTTGATACGGATTGGTATTATGTACGGATTTAAGGACAAGGAAGGTCAGCATGGTTATGAGTCAGGTATTGGCAGCTAATAAAAACAGAGATACTCATCAGGATGATGACACCGTGGATTGGTGTCATATTCAAGAGAGTCTCAAGATCTTACTGTTAGCTATGGCGCAAATTGAGTTGTCATTGACCGATGGCGAGCATAACGTCACTGAGTTAGGCTCGCTGTTTACCAACATGGCTAAACACTTGGATGAAGTGAACACTTTTCTTTCACAACAAACAGACACTCCAGATGAGATCATCTCCCATGGCGCAGATTTGGCCGCTTCGATTAATGAGGGGGTGGTTGCTTTTCAGTTTTATGACCGGGTCTCCCAGCGTCTGCAGCATGTCATTATGGGGCTGGCACTGATGGAAGAGGTATTAAACAGTAAGCAACTACGAATATCGCCAGATGCGTGGAGTAAGCTACAGGAAGAGATACAGGAAAGTTATTCACTTGATTGTGAGAGAAAAATGTTCGATCTTGTACTTCAAGGAACGCCTATTCACGAGGCATTAAAACTCTATCGAGATGAAAATCAATCAGCTAAAGAAGATGATATCGAGCTGTTTTAAATACAGTTTATTACTCTTTGTTGTAACCCCCTCTTTATCTCTGGCCGATAAGGCTCGCTTCAGTGATTTCTGTCTGTCGATGGCGGGTCAATGGCAGGGAACCTCGGCTAAGCTAAAACAGAAGCCTATACAGACCTATGTCAGCGCAATATGTTCGGCAGACAGGCGACAGTTAATGCTTTCGGTCAGTCGTAGTGCAAAGCATCCTTTCAGTGAAACCTGGTGGTTCAGGGAGCGAGGAGAGTCCACTTTTCTTATTTACTTCGATGGGGTGGATGAAGATAAGAGCCAGAGCTTTAGTCTGTATCAACAACACGGAAGTTTTTCATTGCTGGGTGAAGGGGAGTTAAATAAACGACCGGCTTTGATCCAACTAAGGTTTGAGCCCAAAGAGACGGGTTGGCTCTGGTTGCAAAATGTGCAGTATCTGGACGATGATACCGATCGTTACCTCTTCTATCGCGGCATCGAGATGATGCCGGTAGAACATTAGTATTGCTGAGCTAGGAGCTAGGAGCTACGAGCCGGGCAGCTTACATCACCATCTTAGTTTATCTTTTGCTATCAGTTTTCTATACCGCCCCTTCGAAACCAACTTGTCTCCATGCCTCATAACTGATGATAGCCACCGCATTTGACAGGTTTAGGCTGCGACTATTTGCTGTCATCGGGATTTTCAGACGCTGCGCCGTGGGAAGTGACTCGATGATCTCTATCGGTAGTCCGCGAGTTTCAGGCCCGAATAGCAGTACGTCGTCTTTCTCATAAGCGAGCTCTGTATGAGGTCTGCTGCCCTTGGTGGTACATGCCATGATGCGCTTGCCATCCATTGCTGTCAGAAAACTCTCAAAATCTTTATGGCGTGTTACTCGGGTGAGGTCGCTGTAATCTAAGCCTGCTCGACGAAGTTTCTTCTCTTCAAGATCGAAGCCCAGGGGCTCTATCAGGTGTAACTGACAGCCGTTATTGGCGCAGAGACGAATAATATTACCTGTGTTGGGAGCGATTTCTGGCTCAAAGAGTGCGATATGAAACATGCTGACCTGCCTAAAAAATAATGAGAGATGATTATAAGGGAAAAAACAGAGACCGGAAAACCTGAACATCAAAAATATAGTGTATATCCTGAAAGCCGAACTCATTAGTCTTAGATATACCCTGGCTATTTACAAGAGCTGGGTGCAGGGAAGCATCGGGGATATCGTCTCACACTCTTAAGGTATATTATGACGGCATAAGTCTCAGAGTTTTTACCTATCAGGAGCATGACTGGTTTATGGATCTCATTAAGCTTTCGCGTATCAGCATGAAGCATTTGATCACCTTGCATGTGATGTTGGATACCCTAAGTGTGACTGCCAGTGCCCAGAGGCTATGTTTAAGTCCGTCTTCAATCAGTAAAACCTTGGGGCAACTACGAAATAGCCTGAATGATGAGTTGTTCTATCGTCATGGGAATAAGCTGGTTGCGACCCCGTTAGCCCGTCGTCTCGGCCCTAGTGTGCATCAGATGATCAATGATATGAATCAGATCATGACACAGGAGGCCTTCGATCCCGCGCGTTACCAGGGGCGTTTCTCGTTAGCCATGCGTGAGAGTACGTTTGAGCTATTGGCGGCTAAGTTAAGTGCCCATGTGTTGACACTGGCACCAAATATTCGTTTGGATATCTGGTCAAAAGACAGTGTCGGCTTCGATGGCTTGGCCAAAGGAGAGTTGGATTTCATCATCTTGCCTCACGATCGCAGTCAGCCTCCGAGTGCTCACAACGATCTGGTGTGGGAGACCCTGACTAATGATGAGATGGTTTGCCTGATGAGCCCGGAGCATCCTTTGGTGAAAAAAGGCAACAAAGACCAGCCATTTACCATAGATGATTACCTGAGCTACGGTCATATTGGTATTACGGACACCGATCTTAATACTCCATTTTTTGAAATGCAGCTGGCGCAACAAGAGTTGCAACGCAAAGTGGCTATCTCGGTACCGGATTTTGGTGGTGCAGCCTTGATGTGTCATCACAGTGAGTTGTTGTTTACCTGCTCCCGTCGATGGGCCGAAACGGCCTTTCAGGCGAAAGGTTTACAGATAAAACCTCTGCCCTTTAATTATGGCGAGGTGGTGTATAGTTTGGTTTGGCACCGACCGAGTATGAATGATCCGGCGCACCGTTGGTTATATCAACAGATTCTAGCGTGTGCAATAAGCGGCACTTAAATATAAACACTCGGTAAGATAGGTTGCTTAACTCCTCGCTTTATCAGTTGGCTTGCCAGTCTTTCGATATTGTCCTCTGAGCAGGTTTGCCATGCTAACGCCTCTCCCGTCACACCATGGTGTTGAAACGCATTGAGCTTGATGCGTGTCGAGGGGGGGAGCTGAGTCAGAAAACCTGCCAACGCATCAATTTCAGACTCAAAATCAGTCACTTCAGGTATCTGTAATAATCGTACTTCGTATAATTTATTGTGCTGACTTAATAGGTTCAGAGACCTAAATACCCTGTGGTTATCTCGACCCGTTATATATCTGTGGGTCTCCTGTTGCCAGGATTTCAGATCTATCATAGCGCCGTCCATATAGGGCAGGAGCTTTTGCCAGCCGGTTTCATTCAAGATGCCATTGCTATCGATCATACAAGATAGGTGTTGAAGATCATCACTCGACTTGATGGCCTTAAACAGGGCAATAATGAAATGAAGTTGTAGCGTCGCTTCACCGCCGGAAACTGTTATTCCTGATATGAAGGGCGCTTGTTTGCGGATCATCTCCAGCATCTGAGCGACGCTATAGTCTCGGGTTTTAGGAGTCGATTGTTTGGGGCATACG
>PJEL010004418.1_pt1 | contig 11635 bp, 9 predicted proteins | sample 1853271 | NCBI WGS metagenome assembly PJEL01 (sample SAMN08108733, study PRJNA415343) | Invertebrate metagenome, whole genome shotgun sequencing project. | host: Globobulimina | place: Sweden: Gullmar Fjord | collected 2015-08 | reverse complement strand
GGTAAAGAACTGAACGACGATCCTGAATACCAAGCTCGTCTAAAAGATCCAGAGTGGAAAAAGCGCATTGAAAGCACCACTGCGACCTCTTTGGATGAAGTACTGCCAACTTCGGCTCGCAATGCGGTATTGATTTTCCTATTGTCGATTGTCGTGATTGTTATCGTGGCTATGGTGCCTGAGATCAGAACTATCGTAGACGGCGACAAGCCAATCAAGATGTCGGTGATCATCCAAATGATGATGCTCTGCTTCGGCGGTATCATCTTGCTGGCAACCAAAACTGATCCGCGAGACGTGCCAAACGGCGTGGTATTCAAATCGGGTATGGTGGCAGCGATTGCTATCTTCGGTATCGCTTGGATGTCGGATACTTACTTCCAATACGCAATGCCTCAGTTCAAATCTGGCATCGTGGAAATGGTGACCAATTACCCATGGACGTTCGCTCTAGCGCTATTCATCGTATCGGTTGTGGTGAACTCGCAAGCCGCTACTGCACGTATGATGCTACCGGTTGGCCTTGGCTTAGGATTAGACCCAGCCTTGTTGATCGGCTTAATGCCAGCAGTTTACGGCTACTTCTTCATCCCGAACTACCCATCAGATATCGCAACGGTGAACTTCGATGTGTCTGGCACCACCAAGATTGGTAAGTGGTACTTCAACCACTCATTCATGTCGGTGGGTTTAATCGGTGTAGTAGGTGCATGTTGTTTAGGCTACGCACTGGCTCAGATTTTTATCGCTTAACCTAGCTTTCGGTCGCTTAATTAAACTAGCGATAACGAGATAAGAAACGAAAAACAGCGCCTATTGAGGCGCTGTTTTTGTATTGGACATCCCTGCAGTTCGCTCCGCCGTTAACTAACTTTGGTTAAGTGAGAGTTGCTAACTAAACAATAGTAGCTGATGCTAATTTTTTAGGCCTTTACTATATGATCTAGCAAAATCGAAGAAGATCTTCTTGATCGGACTCTGAGCAGGATTGAATGTAATCAATTCTGTACTGATGGTGTCGAGATGATCGTTGATATCGATGATCTTGACGCCTTTTCGATAGTAATTCTTGACCGTTCCTGCATGCAGGCTAATGCCAAAACCTGAGCTCACTAAGCCGAGAATAGCCTCTGTATCATAAGCTTCTTCCACTATGTTTGGCATGAAGCCAGCATTTCGACAAACCCTCTGAATAATTTTAAAAAAATGAGTCCAGTTATTGGCATTCCCTAAAATAAACGACTCATGTCTTAGATCGATAAGGTCTATAGATGGTTTATGTGACAGTGGATGAGAGTCTGGAACGATTGCGACGAGTGGGTCTTGCTGAAAAGGAAATGACGTGATGCCTTTATAGATTAATGGACCAGTAATGAAGCCAAAATCTAAACGTTCTTTTTCTAGAGACTCAATTTGATCTGCTGAAAATTGATGAATAAGTTCTAGTCGAATCAAAGGGTAAGAATCTTTGAATGCCTTTAGAAGTTGAGGCAATTGACCTGTAATCGCAAAGTTCGTATAGCCAATTCTCAATGATCCTTCTTCCCCTACCTTCACGCGCATCGCACTCTTTTCTGCGTCGATTAACGATAGAAAAGCTTGGTGGGCTCCCGCATGAAATGCCTTCCCCGCGTCGGTCAATTCTACGAGGCGAGTGGTTCGAATAAAAAGAATTACTCCCAGGTCAGATTCGAGTTTTTGTAATGATCTCGATAACGCTGGCTGAGCGATATTGAGCTTCTCTGCAGCTCTTCGAAAATTCAATTCCTCCGCCAATGCAAAGAAGTGTTTTAGATGCCGGATTTCATAATTCAAACTCATACTCATTCCTAAAAGGTATCAAGATATATCTTTCTGATGCTTTACGGGAATCTATCAAGTTATTAACATTCTGGAAACATTAAATTAAAAAGAGAATGATTAATGAACAATATACTCGTCGCAGCAGATATTTTTTCTTTGGCCGAACAGGGCGAATTATGGGCAGGTCATTTGATTCCTGACCACTCTGTAAATCGTGAGCTGTCTTTTCCTACTATTGCTCCACATAACAAATCTGTCATTGGTGCAATTGAATCTGGTAGTCCAGAAATCGTTAATTTAGCCGTGAGTGCAGCTCGCGAGGGATTCAATAAAGGCGAGTGGTCTAAATTGAACCCAGCCGAGCGTAAAGACGTGATGTACAAGTGGGTTGTGCTGCTTGAAAAACATGCCGAAGAGTTAGCAGCACTCGATTGTGTTGAAGCTGGTAAACCTATCGCTGAGTGTCTTGAAACTGATATTCCAGAAACTATTTCACTTATTAAATGGTACGCAGAAGCGGTAGATAAGCAGTTCGGTAAGGTTTCACCAACCAATGGCGATGCGATGGGACTCATTGTCAAAGAACCGATTGGTGTTGTGGGTGCGGTACTACCTTGGAACTTCCCTGCGTTGATGTTTGCATTCAAAGCTGGCCCTGCATTAGCAACGGGTAACTCTGTGATTGTAAAACCTGCAGAACAAACCTCATTGAGCACGTATCGCATGGTTGAATTAGCGCACCAAGCGGGCATCCCTGAATCGGCGCTTCTCATGGTCACTGGTCATGGTGAAGACACAGGCCAACCGTTAGGTTTGCACAATGATATCGACATGATTTCTTTTACTGGCTCAACTGAAGTTGGTCGTAAGTTCTTAGAGTATTCCGCGCAAAGTAACCTAAAAGAGATCGTTTTGGAGTGTGGTGGTAAGTCTCCTCAAATCGTTTTCTCAGATATCCCTGATATGGATGCTTTCATCGATGACATGCTAAACGCTGCATTTTGGAACATGGGTGAAAACTGCAGTTGTGGTTCTCGTTTAATTGTTGAGCGTACTATTCGCGACCAAATTATCGAAAAAATGATCACGAAAATGCGTGATTGGAAGATGGGTGACCCAACTCAGGTTGACACTATTGTTGGCCCAATGATTGAACAAAAACACTTCGACAAAGTGAAAAGCTATCTAGATAAGGCTAAAAGCGAAGGCGCGCAATTGGTTTACGGCGGTACAGCCTCTGATGAGGTCGGCCTATTTGTTGAGCCAACCATTTTTAGTGATGTGACTGCGGATATGAGCATCTTCAAAGAAGAAATCTTTGGTCCGATTCTAGCGGTAACGGCCTTTGATACCGAAGAAGAAGCACTCAAGCTTGCCAATGATACTGATTACGGCTTAGCAGCCTCGATTTACACCTCTGACATCTACCGTGCTCAACGTGCAGCGGCAACCGTGAATGCTGGCACTATCTCGATTAATGGTTTTTCTGAAGGGGACATCAGCACTCCTTTCGGTGGTTTTAAGCAGTCTGGATTTGGCGGTAAAGACAACGGTGTTGAAGCATTTGACCAATACCAACAGACGAAAACTATCTGGTATGTAAACAAATAGCCGTTAATAAAAATATAAGAACTGATGCATATGTCGTTATATCGAGGATGATGGCGACATATCGCAGCCATAAATGAAAGGGACGATTTTATGATTAAACCATTTGAGGTTAACCTTAGTGATGATATTTTGTTCAACATTAGAAAAAATGTTGCTGAGTACCAATGGGGTTATATGCCTGACGACGGTGGTTGGGATTACGGTACGAATATCAAATATCTCAAGGAGTTGTGTGACTACTGGGTGAACGAGTTTGATTGGCGTGAACAAGAACGAAGAATGAATAAGTTCTCGCAATTTACGGCTTCAGTTGATGGGATGAATATTCACTATATCCATATCCGCGGCAGCTCTGTAGAACCTCGCCCTCTACTTATTAGTCACGGTTGGCCCGGTTCTGTTGCTGAGTTTCTTGATTTGCTTGAACCTCTGGCTTTCCCTGAGTTGTTTGGCGGCAAAGCAGAAGATGCGTTTGATCTTATTGTTCCTTCTCTGCCCGGTTTTGGTTTCTCTGACCGACCAGAAAGACCAATGGGGCCAAGAGCTATGGCTAAGGTGCTCAACAGCTTAATGACTGATGTACTTGGTTACGATGATTATCTGGCACAAGGTGGGGACTGGGGAAGCGCGATTTGTAGCTGGCTGGGTCATGATTATGCCGGCCACTGTAAAGCGATCCACATCAACTTCCCGACGATGCGCCATATTGATGGCCCTCAAGATGAAGAAGAGCAAGCATGGTCAGATCGCGTAGATAGTGAATCTGTTATGGAGGATGGCTATCGAACTTTGCAAGCAACACGCCCACAGACACTAAGTTACGCTATGCAAGATAACCCAGTTGCGATTGCAGCTTGGATAGTTGAGAAGTTTTACTCATGGTCGGATCTAGACGATGGGGACATTGAAAGCGTTCACAGCAAAGATGAGATGTTAACCAACATCATGATCTATGTGGCGACAGGGACTTTTAACTCTTCCACTTGGATCTACTACGGACGCCGTGAAGAAGGCGGTCGTATATTAGGTGAAAACGGTAGTCGTGTAGAGGTACCGACAGGAGCCGCACTGTTTCCAAAAGAAACACTGGCGTGGCCACCGAGGAAATACTCGGAACGCATGTATAACATCAAGAGCTGGACGGTTATGGAACGCGGCGGTCATTTCGCTGCAATGGAGCAACCTAAGGCGTTGATGGCAGATATTCAGCAATTCTTCCGCGGTATGTAACTTCGGTTGACTTACAAACTTTGAATTGTCTGTAAATTTTTGGACTGTATTTGGGCGGTGATCTTTCCCTTTTCGCTGAATGTTATTGTGGAAAGACCTCGCTTTGAAACTGATAGGAACACGTATTTGCGTGAGTGAGCAGTAGTAAAAACGTGTTAGATCAATAAAGGATTATTTTATGTCATCATTGTTTTTTCCATACGTAGGAGCCTTTTTTTGGGTCGGTGTATTGCTGTCTTTTGCAGCTTTCCTACGCTCAAGAGTTACCTTCTTTCAGAAGAACCTGATTCCTTCAGCTCTGATTGGTGGTGTGATTGGCTTTGTACTCATGAACTTCGGTTTAATAGGTATGCCAACTCAAGAAGGTTGGAAAGAGATACCAACCAGCGCGTTTGGTGTGTTGGTTTCTCATTTGTTTGTGTTTGGTTTTATCGGTATTGGTTTAATCCAACAAGATGAACCTGAAGCTGATAAAGCTAATTCTAGCTGGGTTAGAAGTGGAGCACTTTGGCTTGCTCTGATTTATTGCCTTATCTACGCAATACAAGGGATCACTGGACGTACTGTTTTTGAACTTTATTCGTACCTTACTTCGGGCGAAATCTTTACGGGTTACGGTTACCTAGTAAGCGTTGGGTTTTCACAAAACCCTGGGGCTGCTCAAGCTATTGGAGGTATTTGGGAAAATGAATATGGAGTACAAAAAGCAAGCACAGTTGGCCTAGCCTTTGGTGCTGCTGGTTTCTTATTTGCTGTTCTGATTGGCATTCCATTTGCCAATCAAGCGATTAAGAAAGGTTGGTTATCTGAAAAGCACTTATCCAGCATGCCGAAGCCGTTATTAACCGGCATCATGGGCAAAGGTAATTCTGAGCCTTGTGCACAATCTACGACTCATAGCGCGAATATCGACACTTTTGCTTTCCATTTTGCTGTGATGTTTGTGTTGTACGGTGCGGGCTATGTTTTCGCTTTGGCATGGGCGACATTCAGTTGGCCTGAATCAATTGAGAAGGTTAGAGGCCTTGGTTTCGGTATGCTTTATGTTTGGGGCATGTTAGCTGGCGTTATCACGCGAAAGACATTAAGAAAGGTCAAATCGTGTCATGTGTTAGATAACTCTACGACGCGCCGCATAACGGGTACAACCGTTGATTTCATGATTTGTGCAGTGTTCTTAGCGATTGGTATCAACGATATCCAGCAGATCATTGTCCCATTCTTAACGACAACGATTTGTGCTTCAGTGATCAGTTTCTTTGTGATTGTGTGGTTTGCACGTCGTATGCCTAAATACGGGTTCGAACGTGGCCTAGCAGCATTTGGTTGTTATACCGGTACAGTTGCTTCAGGTTTATTACTGTTGCGTATTGTTGATCCTGAGTTCAAATCACCTGCAGCATTTGAGTTGGCAATCATGAACATATTTATTTTGCCAATTGTGCAGATTATCTACATTAACCTGCCATTTGTTCCATCAAGTAATTCGATCATGTTACCTGTATTGACGGTCTATGTAGTGACGATGATTGCGTCTTTGTTCCTACTTGGTTTTGTTAAAAAGCGAGCTTGGTAGCATCAACGGTTTAAGTTCATTTGGACATAAACTAATAATAAAAACAGCGCTTATTGAGGCGCTCTTTTTATTTGTGATTAAGGAGGTGTCGTCAGTCGTTTTGATATTTATGATTCTTAAAGAACAGGTGGGTTAACTGAGGTTTGAAGTATCGATGATCTGAGAGGACTTTAAAAAAGGCCACTCAATAGGGGGGGGAGTGACCTTCAGGAGTTTAGGTTGGGCTTTTAGCAGGAGTATAATTTCCCGTCGACCAAAACGGAATTTGGTTCACCATTTTTATCTAGAATAGTTGCAGACGCTCGGTATCCTACTTTTAGGTAGCCTAGTTCATTTCCAAGATTCATCGCATGGGCTGGGTTAGTGCTGGCCATTTGGTAAGCGTGTTCTGGGCTAACGCCCCAATCAATAAGGTTCTTTACGGATTGAGCCATGGTGATATGCGCGCCTGCGAGGTTGCCTGCTTCGTTAACTAACTTACCATCTTTGACTCGAATCTTTTGGCCATCAAGAATGAAGCTTTCATCAGGGTTTCCTACTGATGCCATTGCATCGGTAACCAGTACCATTTTGTCTTTTGGCTTAAGTTTGATAGCCATTAACAAGTTTTGTGGGTGAACGTGAATACCATCAGCAATGTAAGATGCCCAGCAATCATCATCACTTAGTGCGACACCGACTGCGCCAAGCTCACGACCAGTTTGTGATGACATCGCGTTATATAGGTGGGTAAAACCATGGATGTTCTCACGCTTGCCAACTAGATCTAACTCTGCAAGGTTGGTATGCCCTGCAGCAATGATGCAACCCTTATCTGATAGCCATTTAATGGATGCTGAGTCCACTTGCTCTGGCGCTAAAGTGATGAAGTTAATGCCTTGAGTTAGCCAAGGAAAAGCGTCCAATTGTTCAATGCTCGGGCTGTAGAAGTTATTTTCATCGTGAGCCCCCTTTTTTACAGGGTTTAGCCATGGACCTTCTAAGTGAATGCCTAGCAAACCATCAACTTTTTTCTCTATCCCTTGCTCAATCGCGTTTAGCGCTGCTGCCATAGCGGATGGCTTTTCGCTCACTAGGGTAGGTAATAGATACGCTGTTCCGCCTTTGCGGTGTGCTTTTATGATGGTTTCAATCGTGGGTACGGATTGAGCATCATTGAGCATCATGCCACCACCACCGTTGACTTGAATATCGATAAAGCCTGGAGTAATTATAGCGTCACCGTAACTAATCAAATCGACGCTTGAATCGAGTTTGTCGATTGGGGTTATTTCGAGGATCCCGGTGTGATCAAATACTAACGCGTGTTGCTCTAGGTAGCGTTCACCGTCAAACAATGCGTGTGCGGTAATGGCTTTTAACATGATGCTATCCTTTTCTTATTTCGCTATTTTTGCACTAGCGGCTGCGTCGAGGTACCACGATGTTGCAACTTCTAGACGCGTTAGTGCGGAGCCAACAGTCACAGAAAGCGCACCGGCTTGGATTGCTTGTTTACATAGTTCTGGAGAGTTGAATCTTCCTTCTGCCATAGTGAGATAGCCTGCTTGAGCAAACTTGGTAATCAGTTCAAAGTCTGGCTCTTCCGGAGTTGTCTCACCAGTGTAGCCAGAAAGCGTAGAACCGATCAATTCAATGCCTTGAGAGTGTGCCCAGAAGCCGTCTGCAAACTCGGCACAATCGGCCATACCAATACAACAAGATTGAACAATAGCTTGCGCAATGACTTGGCGAGTTTCCGGTCTAACTCGATCAGTCGCATCGAAAGCAATAATCGCGGCACCTGCTGCTTCTAATGCTTTCACATCATCTACAAAGGGTGTGATACGCACCGGGCTGTCAGGTAAATCTCTCTTTACGATGCCAATGATAGGAATGGATACGGCTTTCGCCACAGCAGCAACGCGTTTAGCACTTTCTATTCTCAACGCAGGTGCACCTGCCATTTCTGCGGCTTTTGCCATAGCAACAACAAACTCAGTGGTGTCGAGTGGACTTCCTTCAACTGGTTGGATAGAAACGACAATAGTGTCGGCCAGTGTTTTGGCTATTTTAGTGATATCCCAGTTCTTCATTACTCGCCTCTTAATATGATCTTTATTCTTCAGAACTTGTTTATGAGGCAGTTATACTACTGAAAATAATCTTCATCCATAGTGAAGATAATATTTTTTACATCGATCACAGATTTTCTTCATGGCGTTTGAAGAAAATTTTTATTGTGTTGATAATTGACTCGATTAAGGGAAGCTGCATAGCGGTTTAAATACAATTTTAATAAATCAAAGGGTTTGGAGGGTACATGAACGGTATCTTTTCTGTACTACAAAAGATCGGTCGGGCATTTATGTTGCCCATTGCTGTTTTGCCAATGGCGGGTATTTTACTTGGGGTTGGTGGGGCATTTACGAGTGGGCCACTCATTGAAACTTATAATCTGACCTTCTTAGCTCCAGGGACGCTTGCCAATCAGTTTTTGGTACTCTGTTTCCAAGCGGGTCTATTCGTGTTTGTAAACCTACCATTGCTATTTGCCGTTGGCGTGGCGATTGGTATGGCGAATAATAATAAAGAAACGGCGGCACTCTCCGCAGTACTTGGCTTCTTACTATTCCACACAGTGATTGGTGCAGTACTTGGTTTCCAGGGGTTCTCACCAGAGACTACCAGTATTGAGGGGCTTATTGCGGCTGGCGCCAATGCGGATGAAGCGGTGGGTTTAGCCTCTCTGTATACCAAAGAGCTTGGCATATTTACCCTACAAACAGGCGTGTTTGGCGGTATCACGTGTGGCTTACTATCGGCGTTTATCACTAACCGTTTCTCAAACGTGACACTGCCGGATTACTTGGCGTTCTTTAGCGGAAACCGCTTAGTACCCGTCATGACAATGGTGTTCTTTATTCCGTTAGCATTTGTGTTCCCATTCATCTGGCCACCAATTTTTAAATCTATCGTTTTTGCAGGTGAAGCCTTCTCTGCAATGGGGTACATCGGTACTTTCTTCTACGGTTCATTGATGCGTTTATTGAACGTATTTGGTCTCCATCATGCGATTTACCCATTGTTCTGGTATACCGAATTAGGTGGCGTACAAGAAGTTGCCGGTGAAATGGTCGCTGGTGGCCAAAAGATTTTCTTTGCTCAGCTCGCTGATCCAGCGACGGTACATTTTAGCTCTGAAGCAACACGCACAATGACCGGTGGCTTTTTACCAATGATGTTTGGCCTGCCTGCAGCAGCTTTAGCTATGTACCGCTGTGCAGACGATAAGAATAAAGCCAAAGTAAAAGGTATCTTGTTCTCAGCTGCGTTAACGTCGTTCCTGACAGGTATTACTGAGCCACTAGAGTTTACTTTCTTGTTTGTTGCACCAGCATTGTACGCGGTACACGCAGTGCTCGAAGGTATCGCTTACATGTTGATGCACATGCTGGACGTCGCGGTTGGCATTACTTTCTCTCGCGGTATCATCGACTTTACCTTCTTTGGTCTGTTACAAGGAACAGCTAAGACCTCGTATCAATGGATTCTGATCCTTGGCCCGATTTACTCGGTGATTTACTACTTTGTGTTCAGTTTTATGATTCGCAAGTTCAATTATTCAACACCGGGCCGTAACGATGCTGAGAGCAAACTTTACACACGTAAAGACTATAGCGGTAAAGAGGGTGGGCTGATTGATGACATCGTGACGAATTTAGGTGGTAAAGAGAACATTGCTTCGATTGACGCTTGTATTACTCGCCTGCGAATTACTGTGAAAGACAGTGAGTTGCCTGCCAGTGATGAGGTTTGGAAATCGTTGGATGCCAAAGGAGTGATTCGCTCCGGCAATGGTATTCAGTTGATTTACGGAACTCAGGCTGAAACCTATAAGAATCAGATAATCGAAAAATATCAGTTATAACAATTGATTGAGATAAGAGCCTAGCAATCGCTGGGTTCTTGTTGTTTGAAATTACGTTATACTCCCTGCGTTAGTTATGGAATCAAGAGCACTATGAACGCACAATCTCAAGTCAATTTACTCTCTCGCCTTCGCTATGGCATGGAAGGTTACAGCCCTAAGTTAAAAAAAGTGGCTGATTTTATTGTATCTAACGCTGATAGCGCTCAATACCTAACCATTACAGAGTTAGCAAGAGATACTACGACAAGTGAAGCGACCGTGATTCGCTTGTGTCGAGACTTGGGCTTTAAAGGTTACTCTGACTTTCGAATGGGATTGGCAATTGAGCTCAGTCAGCCGCGAGCACAGAAAGCAAATGAACCCCTTAATGAGAATGCAGATCGAATTGACAGCGCGACCCAAAGTGCGATTACCAGCCTGCAAGACACCAGTACACTGATAGATAGAAAGCAGATTGATCGTATTTGTCAGATGATTCATGAGGCCGACAATATTCATTGTGTCGGTGTTGGGGCATCAAGTATTGTGGGTCGTTATTTATCTTTTCGCTTAACTCGAATAGGTAAATGCTCGACCATGTTCGAAGACACTCATATTGCAGCGATGCGTGCCGTTAAGTCGAAAACAAGTGACCTGTGGTTTGCAATTTCAAGCTCGGGTTCAACGAAAGATGTGGTGTACGCCGCGACAAGAGCGAAGAGCCAACAGTCTCCAGTCGTGAGTTTAACTAACATTCGCCATAGCCCATTATCAGTGACTTCTGATGAAGTGTTGGTTGCCGCTAGACCAGAAGGCCCTTTAACTGGCGGTGCTTTCGCATCAAAAGTAAGTGCATTGCTTCTGGTCGACGTCTTGATTAATCAGTTGGTGGCCGAGTACGAAGAGTACGCAGAATCGGTCAAAGACACCGCTGAAGTAACTATGGCGTTTATGGTCTGAGTACTGAATTTATTGGATACTCGATTTGATTTTGAAAAACAGCGCCTATTGAGGCTCTGTTTTTGTTTGTACTGTTGGACGTTCCAATTCGAATCTAGATTTCGAATTAATAACCAATCTTAACGAGGCTCAAAGGCGAGTGACTGAATCGCTTCTTCTATCGTTAGGAAGTGGATCTTCATCAGGCACACTTCTGCCTTCTGGAACTCGTGGTTTCGAATCAGTTTGGTCACGCTTTCAACCGAATACTGGTCTGCTCGTTTCGCTAGAGACAGTTGATTTGAGCTCGATTGAAGCGAATAGCTGTCGCCCTCTGAATCGATGAGGTAATCCTCTTCGCCCAAGATCATGTCTGAGCATTCTGCTCGAAATTCGTGTTCGGATGCGACGTAAATAAGCTCATCATCACCGTCGAGTTTTACCAAAGATGGCCAACTGATCATTACTGCCCTTTCTATGTGCTGCTTACTGCTTTTAATAGTGGTGACGACAAGCAATTATGTAAAAGTTATCGTCATCTGCTTTATACACTAATCGATTCTTGTCATCGATTCGTCTTGACC
>PJEL010004417.1_pt1 | contig 11636 bp, 11 predicted proteins | sample 1853271 | NCBI WGS metagenome assembly PJEL01 (sample SAMN08108733, study PRJNA415343) | Invertebrate metagenome, whole genome shotgun sequencing project. | host: Globobulimina | place: Sweden: Gullmar Fjord | collected 2015-08 | reverse complement strand
AAACAACAAAAAGGGCAAAGCCTGTTATAAGACCTTGCCCTTATGAGTTGAAGCACCTGAATGCAATCTAAATGTTACTTCTTTCCCATCTTCCTTCTCAGCCCTACAAGGCCCGCCAAACCAGAACCGAGTAGCCAGACAGCTCCAGGTACAGGAACCACTGAAATTTCCCCGCTGCGAATGGCTAATGCCTCGAAGCCGGAACTCTTGGGAGAGTTGGCGTGCTGGTAACCAGTTTGCGTGCGAAAGTACCAGGCGTTGCTCGTAGTGGCGGCATACTCCGTGCCAGACCAGTAATAGGATGAATTTAAATGTTCAAAATCTTCGGTCTTCTGTAGAAAATAATCTGGTGCAGGAGGAAGGGTATTCCAACTGCCATCAGTATTCTGATATCCTGCATTGCCCAATTCCGTATAAAACAGGTGGCCCATCTCTGAGTTGGGGAGATTATAGCCTGCTGTATAGCTGTAATCGCCGTCTCCGTTCGGGTCACCTTCAAAGCCAAGCACCGCCATCTGCCCGTCGTCCACGGTGTTCGGCAGTCTCCAGCCCGTTGTCCAGTCAATATCCGTGGTGTAGAGGGGGTTTAAGGTGACGGTTAATTGTGAACCAAGCCCGGAAGCCCAGTTTACCTGATTCAGCCAGATATCGGCTGGATGAGTGTAATCCAGCCATACAACCGAATTACCGTTGTTGTCATCATCCCATATTAAATTATAATCTGAACCGTTATAAGTGGCAGTACCAATGGTAGTTAAAGATGCTTGGGCCATTCCAACTATACCAAGCAGAACAAATCCTGTTGAGATTCCTACTAATTTCTTTTTCATTTCGCACCTCTCTCTATTTTAAATCATTATCACTTAAAATAAAGTCTAGCCAATCCTTGTGCTTAATAGCAAGGGAATACCCAAACTGCGACAATATGCCTTTATAAGAAAGCTTAATCTGATACGTATTTGGAATCCTTCAGGTGGCTGAGGTCAAGACCTTCAAAGTTAAGCTTCAGAACAGCCTCACCATAGACAACCTTCGGCTTCAGGTCTTTACTGTATCTCCCAAAGGTCTCCCCTTTCTTAGCATGACCTACAAGGCTCTTGATGACGTTATCATTGATGACCTGTTGAGCAAGGCAGTTAATAGCTGTATGCCTGAATGAATGGAATGTCTTCTTACCTTTCTCTGCAACAATACCGCATCGTTTCTTGTAGTCACCGAACCACTTTGAAGGAGCATGACCATACTTATTCTGTACTTTCTTCAAATCACTGAAAACCCTAGTATGCCCCTCATCTCTCTGCTCCACAGCAAACTTGTGGAATCCAAGTTCCAACAGGAAAGGATATAAAGGAACTAACCTTCTGCTGCTCAGGTTCTTAAGGTGCTTCTCATCTTTATCGTTGATATCCAGCACCCAGACATCATCTTCTTTCCGTACATCATCACAATGCAACTGAGACAGTTCTTCTAAGCGGCAACCTGTGTATAAGGCAAGCAGTGGTAACCAGAAGTTGTGTGAGCTGCGATGTTTGTCCTCCCTGTACTCTTTGGAGCTGAATATCATATTGAGGTCTTTAACCGTGAAGGGGTCACGTTCCTCTGAGGCTTTAATAGTCTTACTCTGCTTTACCTTCAGGCCTGTTGCAGGGTTGGTGTCAATGTAGCTGTTACTTTGAGCGAAATTGAAGAGAGCTGACAACAGCCCCAAGTATTTATTGTTAAGTGTCGTTACTGACATACGGCTACTTTCAGGCAAATAAAGCTGACTAATTTGCTTTAAAGACATGCCTTCGTATTCCTTTTTGCTCCTGAAATGCTTGGGCATCTTCATCATGAGGCTTTTAAATTCCCTCAGCTTCTCACCGTCAACCTGGTGGATAGGTGTACCCTCTCCGAAATGGTCAGCTATCAATTCCAGATTAGATATGTATTCAGTAGCTGTTCCCTCACTCCATGTTTTTGCTCTGATGTTTTCAGCCTTGTATGCCTCAATAACCTTGGATAGTTTTTCAGATTTCTCTTTAGGACGCTTAATGATGGTCTGGGAGTCCTGCGGCAGGAAAACTTTCTCAGCATCAGAAAGTGTGTAGTCTCCATACATCCGCTTTTTCTCTATCTCCAGGATTTTTATTTCAGCCTTTAACAACTCCCTAGCGAGAATGTTGTAACTGTCGGAATCCTTATCCACCTCAATACCTGACTCCAGGAGGACATCATCAACCCTCTGAGCAATATACTTGTAGTTGCAGAGAGCTAACTCTTCCCTCCGCTCAGACAATAAACAGACCGCTCCGAAAAGGTTATTGTTAAGCTGAGTATGAGACAGAGGTTTCCCCGTGGCCCTATGCTCCTCAGCATCATTCAAAGCATCCTGAACATACTTGACTATAATTTCTTGAATTTGCTCCTGTGACAGCTCCATTATGTCCTTATAAGTGAAGAGTTGCTGAATTTTCCCTGCAAGTAGCCTGGCTTTTGGTTTAGCCTCTAGGAGAGAACCACACCTGAGAGAATAACGGATTTCTGTTTTACCGACAATAGATTGTAAGGGAGGAGGAACACGGATTCGGAAATAATAAGATGATGGGAGTTGGATTAGGTAGCTGCAATGTGACATACTCAGACCTCCTCATAAAGCACGAAAGTGTGTTAAGGAAGTGTGTTAGAGGTGTTCTGAGCGCAATAACTAGCTGATACAAAAAGAAAAAGCCTGCCATTACAATGAGTAACAACAGGCTGAATAAGCTCTGGTGCCGGAGGTCGGAATCGAACCGACACGGACCGAAGTCCGCTGGATTTTGAGTCCAGTGCGTCTACCAGTTTCACCACTCCGGCATTTTTTGGGCCACCTTGCAGCCTTGTTCAGGCTAACACGACGACAACACTAAAATTTATTATCCTAATTCCATCAGTTTTACAAGTATTTTCGCTGACAAGTTGAGAAACGACAAAAGAGAGAGGGGTGCCTTCACCTCTGCAGCAAAACACCATCCCGTCCTTTATACCGGCATAGTAGAGCGGAAAACCAACATTTTTTACGGAAAAAATGTGCCACTATTGAATTGACTCTATAAATCATTCTTACTACAAAGTAAGTAGAAACACTCTCTTCCCCTCAACCACATGGATCAAACATGGATCTTCTGCATTCCCCGACATTCATCAATATTATCTGGATAGGCACCGCCTTTATCTTCGGCTTTGCAATGCGGCGAATTGGCCTGCCGCCGATGATCGGCTTTCTTGCCTCAGGTTTTGCCCTCAACTTTCTCGGGCTCACCGACGGCTCTTTGGCCCTGGAATCAATTGCAGATATGGGCATTATGCTGCTCCTTTTCACCATTGGTCTAAAGCTCGACCTAAAGAGTCTGATAAAGCCTGAGATTTGGCTGGGAACCAACCTGCACATTCTTCTTTCTGTGCTTTTTTTCAGCATCATCATTATGCTGGCAGGCACCTTTGGTATTGCCTCTCTTACCGGGCTTGATCTGTGGCAGACTGCACTTATTGGTTTTGCCCTAAGTTTCTCCAGCACGGTTTTTGCCGTTAAGGTATTGGAGGACAAAGGAGAAATGACATCTAAACACGGCCAGGTAGCCATTGGCATCCTCATCATGCAGGATATAGTTGCCGTCATCTTTCTGACTTTATCAAAAGGAGAATTTCCTTCGCTTTGGGCTCTTGGCTTGCCGATATTTCTGCTGCTCATCCGCCCTGTTCTCAGATATCTTATTAATCACGCCGGCCATGGTGAAATGCTCACCCTGGGCGGACTTTTTGTTGCCATCGTCGTCGGTGCAACAAGTTTCCACCTAGTTGGCCTGAAACCGGATCTCGGAGCCCTGATAATGGGTGTACTGGTGGGATCCCACCCGCGCGCCTCAGAACTTGGCAAATCCCTTTACAGCTTTAAGGATATGTTCCTGGTGGGCTTCTTTTTTCAAATCGGCCTCTCCGGTATTCCGACCCTGACCCATGTTTTTATTGCCCTGGGATTTCTTTCCGTGTTGGCGGTTAAATCAGGGTTCTACTTTCTCCTACTCAGCCGTTTTAAACTCCGGGCACGCACCAGCATGCTGGCAACGCTCAGCCTGAGCAACTATTCTGAATTTGGTCTTCTGGTTGCGGCAATCTCTGCCCAAAAAGGGTGGCTTGACCCTGAGTGGCTCATCATCCTCTCCCTGGCTCTCACCTTTTCTTTTATCCTGGCTTCCCCTCTCAACAGTAAAGCTCACTGCATTTACGACCGATTTTCCGGATTTCTCCATGGTTTTGAACGTAAAACACGCCACGCAGATGATGTGGATGTTGACTTGGGTGATGCCTCCATACTTGTATTTGGCATGGGCAGAATTGGGACAGGGGCCTATGAGGCCACCCGGGAGCGGCACGGCAATAAAGTTTTGGGAGTTGATTATAGTGAGAAAAAAGTTGAAAAACATCTGCAGCAGGGGCGGAGAGTCATTTCAGGCGATGCCACGGATTTTGATTTCTGGCAGGCAACTAACCTGGACAAGGTCAGACTGATTATGCTTGCCATGCCAAAGCATCAGGCCAATATGTTTGCCCTGGAGGAACTACAAAAATCGGAATTTCACGGTATGATAACCGCCACAGCCCGGTTTGATGATGAACGAGAGGAACTTATCCAGGCCGGGGCCACTGCGGCCTACAATATTTTTTCCGAGGCTGGTGCAGGTTATGCCGACCATGTCTGCCAGAGTGTTAATCTGAAATAAACTGAACAGTTATGGCTCAGAGTTAAGGGTAATTTGTTGCCCTCTCTGAATAGTTATAATAAAAAAAGCTATAAATTGGGGAGGCAACTCAGGAAACGAGATAGACTTTCTGGAAGCGGTAGAAATAATCAATGCCAGACCAGATGGTGAGAAAGAGGGCAATGTAAAGCAGCACCAGGCCAATCTGGTGTAAAAATGGAATTGGCAGGATGCCAAGGGGGAACATCAAGGTTCCCAAGGCAATAAGCTGGACAACGCTCTTCCATTTGCCAAGCTTACTTGCGGCAATAACTAGCCCGGATGAGGCGGCAACCCCGCGTAGGCCGGTGACAATCAATTCCCTGGAAAGAATGAGAAAGGCGATCCAGGCAGGCATCCGGCCTAACGGGATCAACATGACCAGTGCCGCTAAAACCAACACCTTATCGGCCAAAGGGTCCATCAATTTCCCCAGCACCGACTCGACCTGATATTTCCTGGCAATATAGCCGTCGGCCAGATCCGTCAAGGCAGCAGATGAGTACAGGGCAAAGCCAAGAAGATTTAACCACGTCTCAGCACCGGGATAGAGGCAGAACAGCAGAAGGGGGGCGGCAACAAACCTGTAGCCGGTCAACATATTGGGCACGCGGGCAATCTGACTCACAGCGAGTACCCCACTGGAGCAGACTTATACCCACAGAGCATAAGTCTCATTGAAGCGGACGCTGATGCGTCGCTTAATTCGGCTTTATCCACCTTTAGCAAATGAAGAAGTTGCCTGATACCGTTTATAATTGCGCAAAACTCGTTTAACATATTTTACGGTTTCGGGAAATTTTGGGATACGCCCATATTTTTTTACCTTCTCCGGCCCGGCATTATAGGCAGCCAGGGCCAATTGCATATCATCATCAAAAACATCCAGCATTTTCCGCAGATACCTAGTCCCACCCCTGATATTCTGCTGCGGATCAAAGGGGTTTGCCACGTGCATGTCCCGGGCTGTGCCCGGCATTAGCTGCATCAACCCTTGGGCCCCTTTCGGAGATACGGCAAGATAGTCAAAATTAGACTCTGCCTTAATCACCGCCTTAATCAATAAAGGATCAATTCGGTAACGGCTGGCTACCCGCTTGATATAGGGTTCATACTTCTTTGGGTTTATAATCCTGCCGGATTTTGATCTGGCCTTGGACCTATAGCCATTTACCTGCTTATAGCGTGAATCAGTGGGCACATTAGAAAAATGCACCACACCCGCTTTGTCCACAAAAGTGTACATTGCAGCAAAGGCGCTTGCCGAGAAAAATAACCAGAAAAAAATCGCTGTGAGCCATCCCTTCAAAAAAGCAGACATGGCTATACTATAAGTATTAAATCAGCGTTCGTCAGCCTACTTTTTTCTTTTTTCCCAATCAGCCAGAAATTTTTCCATACCGATATCGGTTAATGGATGCTTGGCAAGCTGCTCAATAACCTTTAACGGGATGGTGGCAATATGGGCACCCATTAAAGCAGAATCAAGTACATGCATCGGACTTCTGACACTGGCAACAATGACCTCTGTGCGGAAACCGTAGTTATCATAAACAGCCATGATCTCGCTGACCAGGTCCATCCCGGTTTGCGAAATATCGTCAAGGCGTCCGACGAACGGGCTGACGAAAGAGGCACCTGCTTTGGCGGCAAGAAGAGCCTGGGAGGCGGAAAAAACCAGGGTAACGTTGGTTTTTATGCCTTCAGCGGCAAACTGCTTTACAGCCTTTAAGCCTTCGGTGATCATCGGCACCTTGATGACAATATTGTCATGGATCTTGGCAAGCTCACGCCCTTCGGCCACCATTCCCTCGGCATCAAGGCTCACTACCTCGGCACTGATCGGTCCATCCACAGTTTCGCAAATTTCTTTTAATATCTCTTCAAAAGGCTTGTCTTCTTTGGCAATGAGCGACGGATTTGTTGTTACCCCGTCAACCATACCCATATCAACACCTTTTTTAATTTCATCAATATTTGCAGTATCTATAAAAAACTTCATTATTCTTCCCCTTTATCTTCTAAGAAGGTTTGGCAGCATTTTTCACTGCAAAAGTAGTATGTTTCACCGTCTTTCACCGCCCGTAAAGCTTGCTTTTTCGGGACATAGGTATGACAGACAGGATCTTCGACAAGGATATCCCTGTTTGATTCCGGTTCTTCAGAAAGAGTTGCCCCTGGTGCCGGTTCCACCTTTTTGGGGCCAAAAAGCAGGCGGTACAAAATATAAAACAGCACTGCCAGAACAACTATTTTTAACGGACTCATGGCGTCTCCCAGGACATCTGTGTCACACCCTTTTCTCCTGCCAGATCCTGTAACATCTGTTCTGCTGTCTTTTGCAAGAGAGGATGGCTATGTTCCGGTACCAATTCCGCAAGAGGAGCAAGCACAAAGAGTCGGTTGGCAATTTCAGGATGGGGCAGGACAAGAGATGTTGTGTTCATAACCAGATCATCATAAAAGAGTAAATCAAGATCAACTTTTCTATCCTTGCCTTTTTTCCTGTCCCGACCCATTTGCTTTTCAAGGTCAAGCATGGCGGCAAGGAGGCTTTTCGGATCTAACCCAGTTTCAAGAAGCCCCACCGCATTGGTAAAGAGATAATCGCTCTCCATCCCCACTGGCTCTGTTAAATAGGGAGATGACAACCCAATGGAACGCCCCGTTGTAGTGGTCAATTTTTTCCAGGCCAGGGACAGATTTTCTCTGCCATCCCCGAGATTGGAGCCAAGTCCGATAAATGCGTGTGCCATAATTAGAATTACGAAATGATGAAGGTCTGTATCAGGTATTTTTCCGATAATTCGTAATTCGCAATTGCTTTTAAAGGTCGCCCAGACCCAGCACATCAAACATGGTAAACATGCCGGAGCTCTTACCGGAAAGCCAGGCGGCGGCCTCGGCAGCACCCCGGGCAAAATTATCTCGGCTATGGGCCCGATGAGTCAACTCAATACGCTCGCCGGGACCACAGTAGTAAATGGTATGCTCTCCAACAATGTCACCGCCACGGATGGTCTGGATACCGATTTCAGTCTTGCTCCGCTCACCGATGATACCATTGCGCTCATAAACGCCGACTTTCCCCAGATCACGGTCAACACCTTCAGCCAGCATCTCGCCTAAGCGGAGCGCTGTGCCGCTGGGCGCGTCCTTTTTCTGGTTGTGATGGGCCTCAACAATTTCCATATCGTAATCATCCCCGAGAATAGAGGCGATTTTTTTGGCAACTTTGAACATAACATTGACCCCAACTGCCATATTGGCCGACTGAACAATAGCTATATTGTTAGCCCGTTTACGAAGTTCATCAAGGTTATCCTGGGACAAACCTGTGGTGCCGATAACCATATTCGTTTTATGCTCTTCACAAATCTCGGCAAATTCCAGGGTGGCCTCATGAAATGTAAAATCAATAACAACATCACCTTGATCAATTACCGATTCCAGTCCTGCGGAAATTTTAATACCCTGGGTACCGTATCCGCCGACCTCACCAATGTCCTGTCCAACAAAAGGACTACCAGGTTGTTCAAAGCCACCGGCCAGCTCAAGGTTATTATTGCGGGCCACCATGGCCCCTATTCTTCTTCCCATTCGACCGGCAGCACCGGCAATAATGACTCTAGTCATTGTTATTTTCTCCATGTAGCCGGCTTTACCGGCAGCTGCAAGCTATGAGCTTTCCAAGCAAGTGTTCATTTTTTTGCCATCGATAAGCGAAGTATAAGACTTCGAGATCCACAGAAGACGCTGAAGTCTAAAAAAAATTCTGTGTTTTCCGTGGATTCCGTGGCCAATTTTTAGGCTGACAACATTGGGTAAGCCAATAGCAACTTGCTAAATCAGCCCCTGTGCTTTCAAGACCTCAGTCAAACGCGCCAAGGCATCTGCGCCAATTTCCCAGAGTGGCTGACGTGGGGCGCCTGATTTAATTTTACCCATGAGCTCCAGGGCCTTTTTAGCCGGAACCGGGTTAGTGTCAAAGAACATGGACTGCATGAGAGGAAACAGCTGATACTGAATTTCTCTGGCTTTGGCCACATCAGCGGCAAGAGCGGCGTTCATTAAATCGGACATACCCTTGGGATTTACATTTGAACTAACGGAAATAACACCGGTGCCGCCAAGCAACACAAGCGGCAAACAGGTAAAATCATCACCGGACATCACGGCAAAATCATCAGGACACTGACGAATAACATCACAGGCCCGATTCATATCTGCTGTGGCCTCTTTGATACCGGCAATATTGTCAATCTCAGCACAACGCGCCACAGTGGAAGCCGCCATATAAACGGAGGTCCTGCTCGGCACATTATAGAGAATCATAGGAATATCCACTGTCTCGGCCACGGACTTAAAGTGCTGATACAGACCTTCCTGGGATGGTTTATTGTAATATGGAGTAATGACCAGAGCGCCATCTGCTCCTGCCTCTTTGGCATGCTTAGTCAGTTCGATTGTCTCAGCTGTGGAATTTGACCCGGTACCTGCCAGAACAGGTACGCGGCCATTAACAGTTTTGATCGTAAGCTCCACAACTCTGTGGTGCTCTGCATGAGTCATGGTAGCGGACTCACCGGTGGTTCCACAGGGCACAATACCATGAGTCCCGTTGTCGATCTGAAACTCAATGAGATCCTTCAACCCCTGTTCATCAAGTTCTCCATCAATAAAAGTGGTGACTATGGCTACAAATGCTCCTCGAAACGGTGTCATATCTTTCCTCCTGGAGGTTAAAAAGCAGCCATCTTACGGTGAAAACAATCAGCTTTTAGACGTCAGCAATCAGCTAACCCCTAAACCAAACGCCCATCATCACCAGCAAAAGGCTGTAAATTCAAATAATTTCAAAATCTGCAAGACACGCTCACAGACTAAACAAGTATAAATATATCAGCCCAATGCTTCCGGGCTTAATTTTCCTTCATAAATAAAATGTGCCGGACATTCCAGAAAGACACCGGATATTTTATCCTCATCCTGCAAGGTAAAATAAATAGTCAAAATTTCGCCGCCGGAGGTGGTCACCCTTACAGGCCCATTCACCAACCCAAGCAACCCGGCAACAATGGCTGAGGCGACCGCCCCCGTACCACAAGCCATGGTCTCATCTTCCACCCCTCTTTCATAAGTACGAACGTGGATGGAATCCGGCCCTAACACCTGGACAAAATTAGCATTGGTTCCAGCCGGCTGGTACAACTGATGATAACGAACCAGCCCACCCCAATCTTTAATGGGGGTTTCCCCGTTATCTTCAACAAAACAGATGGCATGGGGCACACCGGTATTTAAACTGTGCACTTGCCGGGAAATACCGCCAAGCTCCACATCCTGGCCCAGTAACAGATCAACCGGGGCAGTCATCTGAAGTTTTACCAACTCACCGTCAACCTCAGCATGAATTTTACCGGCTACAGTAAGAAAACTCATTTGAGCCGGGGCAATTCCCTTGTTAAAAGCAAACCGGGCAGCGCAACGGGCTCCGTTACCGCACATCTCAGCCATACTGCCATCAGCATTATAAAACTGCCAGCGAAAATCCGCCTCATCCGAGTTTTCAATGAGAATCAACCCATCGGCTCCAGCGGAAAACTTTCGCCTGCATACAGCCTTCGCAAAACTACTCATTTCATCTTTGCCAAGAAAAGCCTCTCGATGGTCTACAATAATAAAATCATTGCCAGTACCACTCATCTTGGTAAATTCTATCGGGAAATTCACGGAATCATCTCCCCTTCAATAAGGCTGTCATAGGTTTCGCGCTGACGAATAACCTGGAAGCCATCTCCTTTCACAAGAATTTCAGCAACTCGGGGCCGAGAATTATAATTTGAGGACATGGTAAACCCGTAGGCCCCGGCACTCATGACTGCCAGCAGATCACCACTTTCACACACGGCAATCTTCTTTTCCCTGGCCAGGAAATCACCGGTCTCGCAAATCGGCCCAACCACCTCGGCCATTTCAGTCTGATCATTTTTACGGTTTACAGGCTGAATGGCATGATAGGCATCATACAGGCTCGGTCGGGCCAGATCATTCATGCCTGCGTCAACAATAACAAATTTTTTGCCGCCCTGTTTGGTGTAAAGAACTTTGGTCACCAAAATTCCGGCATTGCCCACTATAACCCGCCCCGGTTCCAGGATCAAGGTGCAGCCTAAATCCTTCATCTCGCTCTCCAAGGCCTGTGCATAGGCGGCGGGCAGGGGTGGCTCTTCATCATCATAACAGATGCCGACGCCGCCGCCGAGATCCAGATAGTCAATATGGATGCCCGACTCGTTCAAATTCTCAACAAACAGCTTCACCTTCTGCAATGACTCCACAAAGGGAGAGACATCGGTGAGTTGAGAGCCGATATGACAACTAACCCCGACAATATCAATATTGTCCATACCCTTGGCAGCAAGATATGACTCCTTGGCATTCTGAATAGGGATACCAAATTTATTCTTGGCCAGTCCGGTCGAGATGTAAGCATGGGTTTTCGGGTCAACATCAGGATTTACCCGAAATGAAACCGGCGCCTTCACCCCAAGACCTGCGGCAACTTTTTGTACAGCGGTAAGCTCCTGGTGAGATTCTACATTAATCATCAAAATTCCCGACTCCAGGGCAAAACGCAGCTCATCTTCTGTTTTGCCAACTCCGGAATAGACGATTTTCTTCGGATCAACCCCCGCCTTTAAAGCCCGAAACAGTTCCCCGCCGGAAACAATATCAGCCCCGCCGCCAAGTGTGCCGAAAAGATTCAACACCGCGATGTTGGAACAGGATTTCACCGCAAAACAGGTAATATGAGGCAGAGTAAAAGCTCCGTCAAAAGCTGTAAAATCCAAACGAACAACAAAATCATCAACAGGA
>PJEL010004416.1_pt1 | contig 11636 bp, 5 predicted proteins | sample 1853271 | NCBI WGS metagenome assembly PJEL01 (sample SAMN08108733, study PRJNA415343) | Invertebrate metagenome, whole genome shotgun sequencing project. | host: Globobulimina | place: Sweden: Gullmar Fjord | collected 2015-08 | reverse complement strand
CACAGTATTTTGTGCCTAATCGGCGTTGCCGGCCTACCGAGACAGTATGTTTTGGTATAGTTGGCCTCCGAGATTACAATAGTTTTTTAAAGGAGGTGTATTTACAATTGGATATTAACGAAAAGAAAGAGATTGTAACGGCTCTAAGTGAGGACTTTAAAAAATCCAAGATAATTTTAGTTACGGATTATAAAGGTCTCGATGTTGAATCTGTTACAAAACTTCGTTCTGAATTGACTAAGTCAAATGTTGACTTTAAAGTCGTTAAGAACACTTTGTTACGTCGTGCTTCTAAAGACAACGATGCTGCATTAATCGAAGAGTTGTTCACTGGACCAACAGCGGTAGCTGTTAGTTATGATGATCCTGTGGCTCCTGCTAAAATAATTTCAGAGTTTGCAAAGACTAACGACAAACTTGAAATTAAAGGCGCTGTTATGGAAGGTAAAGCAATTGGTCCTGAAGGGATTGAAGCTTTATCATCTCTACCACCGAGAGAGGTTCTTCTTGGTCAGGTTCTTTCAACGATAAATGGTGTTCCTACTGGTTTTGTAAGGGTTCTGTCAGCTGTACCAACAGGACTTTTAAACGTGTTACAGGCAATTAAAGACCAAAAAGAAGCAGCATAAAGATTAATAAACTAAACAATAATTATTTAAAAATATAGAAAATTTTCCGGAGGAAATGATGGCCGATATCAAAAAAGAAGATGTAATAGAATTTCTTGCAAATATGACAGTACTTGATCTATCTGAACTTATTAAAGAGCTTGAAGAAAAATTTGGTGTATCTGCTGCTGCACCTGTTGCTATGATGGCTGCAGGCCCTGCAGACGCTGGTGGAGCTGCTGAAGAAAAGACTGAATTTGACGTTGTTCTTATTGCAGCAGGCGATAAAAAGATTGGTGTTATTAAAGAAGTTAGAGCTATCACAGGCCTTGGTCTTAAAGAAGCAAAAGCTCTTGTTGATGAAGCACCTAAGCCAGTTAAAGAAGGTATCGCAAAAGACGAAGCTGAAAAAGTAAAAGCTCAGCTTGAAGAAGCTGGAGCGCAGGTTGAACTTAAGTAGACTGTAAAAAATACTACTAAATATTGCCAAATATACGGATTAAGGTGAGAGGATATTCCTCTCATCTTTTTGCCGTTTGTCCTATTTCCGCAGTTTCATAACAGTCAAATTGGAGATGATATGACAGGAAACCCATTGGTTAACAAACGATTAAGAAAGAATTTCGGTGGGAAGCATAAGATTGCAGAGATACCAGACCTTATAGGTATGCAAAGAGAATCATATGATAGATTCCTTCAAATGGATGTACCCTCAGACAAACGCGAAGATATAGGACTACAGTCTGTATTCAAGTCTGTTTTCCCGATTAAGGACTTCACAGGAACAGCTTCTTTAGAATATGTCTCATATACTTTTTCTGAGATTAAGAATTCTATGGAGGAATGTATCCAGCGCGGAATGACGTATGATATTTCAATACGAATACGAGTCAGACTTGTTGTTTTTGATGTAGATAAGGAAGCCGGTACAACAAATATTCGGGATATAAAAGAGCAGGAAATATATTTCGGAACAATTCCACTAATGACTGATAAAGGTACTTTTATAGTTAATGGTACTGAAAGAGTCGTTGTAAGCCAACTTCACAGATCATCAGGTGTATTTTTTGATCATGATAAAGGTAAATCACATTCAAGTGGGAAAATTATATATTCAGCCAGGGTAATCCCTGTGCGTGGATCATGGATTGATATGGAAATCGATCCAAAAGATATTGTATATCTGAAAATTGACAGGAGGAGAAAATTTCCGGTCACAGTTCTTTTCAAAGCTTTTGGGTATTCTACTGAAGACCTACTAAGTTATTATTATGATAAAGAAAAAATATATATTAGAAAGGGTGAGTTCTTTAAAGCTTTTAATGAAGACTTTCTAAAAGGCCAAAGAGCCAGTTATGATATTTGTGATGCAAGTGGTGAGGTTATTGTTAAAAAGGGTCGCTTATTTACAAAAAGAGCATTAAAATCCCTAAAACTTGCTGAGACAAAAGAATTACCGATCAGTCCGGAAGATGTTGCACAGCGTGGTTTGGCAGTTAACTTAATTAATGAAAAAACGAAAGAAGTAATTGCTAAAGCTGGTGATCTTGTTGATGAAGAAGTAATTGAAAAAATTATTGAAGCTGGAATTGAAGAGTTTGAGCTTCTTTACCAGGGAGCTGCTTTTTCAACAGATTCAATACGAAAGACCCTTATAGCAGATAAAGTTAATACGAAAGATGAAGCACTTGTTGAAATATACAGAAGAATGAGACCAGGGAATCCGGCAACACCAGAAGTTGCTCAGGATTTTATCGATCACCTGTTCTTTAAAGATTCTTTTTATGATCTTTCAGGAGTTGGTCGTCTTAAAATGAATCATCGTCTTGGTATTAATACTCCTTTGGACGTAAGAATTCTTAGAAAAGAAGATATTCTTCTAACTGCTAAAATTCTTATTGAATTGCGTGACACTCAGGGCACTGTTGATGATATTGATCATCTTGGTAACAGAAGAGTACGTGCCGTAGGAGAACTTCTGCAGAACCAATACCGTATCGGTCTTGTACGTATGGAACGTGCTATTAAAGAACGAATGAGCATGCAGGAAGTTGATGCACTCATGCCACATGATCTCATAAATCCAAAACCGGTTTCTGCTGTTGTTAAGGAATTTTTTGGAACAAGTCAGCTTTCCCAGTTTATGGATCAAACAAACCCATTATCTGAGACTACTCATAAGAGAAGGTTGAGTGCTCTTGGGCCTGGTGGTTTGACTAGAGAAAGAGCTGGCTTTGAAGTCAGAGACGTTCATCCATCACATTATGGCCGAATTTGTCCTATTGAAACACCTGAAGGACCAAATATCGGTTTGATTGTATCGTTATGTACTTATGCCAGAGTTAATGAATATGGATTTATTGAAACTCCATACAGAGTTGTCGAAGATTCTACGGCAACAACAAATATAAAAATGCTTAGTGCTTTTGAGGAGAAAGAACATCCTATTGCACAGGCGAATGCACCAATGGATGATAATAGTAAGTATGTTAATCCACTTGTGACCTCTCGTGTTGAAGGTGAATTTGAGATGGTACCACACGATGAGATTAAGCTTATGGATATATCACCAAACCAGCTTGTAAGTATCTCTGCATCGTTGATTCCATTTCTTGAAAACGATGATGCGAACAGGGCTTTGATGGGATCGAACATGATGCGTCAGGCTGTTCCTTTGATGAACAGTAGGGCACCTCTTGTCGGAACTGGTATTGAAGGTGTTGTTGCAAGAGATTCCGGTGTTGCTATTGTTGCAAAACGTGACGGAGTTGTTGTAGATGTTAATGCCGGAAGAATTGTTGTTAAACATGATTATGACATAGAAGACGGTAAGCCGCCTGTTACGATTTATCGACTCTCAAAATTTAAACGTTCTAACCAGAATACATGCTTCAACCACCGACCTATTGCACGAGAAGGTGATGTGGTTAAAAAAGGCGAAATTCTTGCTGATGGTCCTGCAACTGAAAAGGGTGAACTTGCTCTTGGTAAAAATGTGACAGTTGCATTTATGCCGTGGGGTGGTTACAATTTTGAGGATTCAATTCTGGTAAGTGAACAATTGGTTGTTGATAATGTCTATACTTCTGTTCATATTGAAGAGTTTGAACTTGTATCAAGGGACACAAAACTTGGTAAAGAAGAAGTTACACGAGATATACCGAATGTCGGTGAAGAGGCTTTAAAAGATCTTGATGATAGTGGAATAATACGCTTAGGTGCTGAAGTAATGCCTGGCGATATTCTTGTTGGAAAGATTACTCCAAAAGGTGAAACACAGCTATCACCGGAAGAAAAACTTCTTAGGGCAATTTTCGGTGAAAAAGCAGGCGATGTTAAAGATACTTCAATGAGAGTTCCTCCTGGTGTGTCAGGTATTGTTGTTGATGCAAAGGTTTTTTCAAGAAGAGGTGTCGGTAAAGATGATAGAACACGACAGATTGAAGATTCAGAAATTCTTAATCTTGAAAAAGACCGTGATGAACAGCTTAAGATAATTGCTGAGTGTGCAAAGGAAAAAATAATTGGCTACCTTCGCGTTACACAGTGTGAATCTCCTTTAATGCAGGGATCAAATACTCTCATTAAGGAAGATGTAGATATTACTGATGAGATGGTTGCAGATATTCCTCTTTCTCAGCTTGAAGGTGTGGCACTTAAAGATTCTGAACTCACAGGGCTTGTTCATGAGGTTCTGGATAAGTATCGGGAACATACCGATGCTGTTAAGAGAAAATTTGAAGACCAGGTTGTACGTTTTGAAAAAGGTGATGATCTTGCTCCTGGTGTTATCAAGATGATAAAAGTCTATGTCGCTATGAAAAGGCGTTTGTCAGTTGGTGATAAAATGGCTGGTAGGCATGGTAATAAGGGTGTTGTTTCAAGAATCCTTCCGATTGAAGATTTACCACATTTTGCTGACGGCACTACCGTAGATATGGTTCTTAACCCACTTGGTGTTCCATCAAGGATGAACGTAGGTCAGATTCTTGAAATTCATCTTGGAAGGGCAGCCAGAAGTCTTGGTAGACAGATTGAAGACATGATTGCTGACACAAAACATAAGCTTCTTAGAGAAAAACTTAAAAATATATTTTCTACAGAAGCTGAAATAGAATTTATCGACAGTCTTGATGATAACGATACTATTAAGTTTGCAAGCCACTATAAAAAAGGTGTTCATATGGCAACACCGGTTTTTGATGGGGCGAAAGAAACAAATATAAAGCAACTATTGAATGAAGCCGGTGTAAACGATACCGGTCAGGCTCAGTTGTTTGATGGTAGAACTGGTGAACCTTTTGATGGTAAAATAACAGTTGGTACAATGTATATGTTGAAATTGCATCATCTTGTTGATGATAAGCTGCATGCAAGATCAATTGGACCTTATTCGCTTGTAACCCAACAGCCATTAGGTGGTAAGGCACAGTTCGGTGGTCAGCGACTTGGTGAAATGGAAGTTTGGGCGATGGAAGCATACGGGGCTGCATATGCCCTTCAGGAATTTATTACTGTGAAGTCTGATGATATGGCGGGACGTACACGAATGTATGAAAAAATTGTTAAGGGCCAAACAGCTCTTGAACCTGGCTTACCTGAGTCTTTTAGAGTACTTAATAAAGAACTTCAAAGTCTTGGTTTAAATGTAGACTTAATAGAAGAGAAATAAGGAGGAGCTATTGGAAACTTTATACGATTTCTTTGCAAAACCTGTTGATCCAAGAATATATTCAGGTGTCCGTGTTTCACTTGCATCTCCGGAACAAATAAGACAATGGTCTCATGGAGAAATAAAAAAACCTGAGACAATTAATTATAGAACATTTAAGCCAGAAAGAGATGGTTTATTTTGCGCTAAAATTTTTGGGCCAACCAAAGATTATGAATGTAATTGCGGTAAATACAAACGGATGAAACATCGTGGTGTCGTTTGTGAAAAATGTGGCGTAGAAGTAATACAATCAAAAGTAAGACGTGAAAGAATTGGTCATATTGAGCTTGCAACCTGTGTTTCTCATATATGGTTTTTGAAAAGTTTGCCAAGTAAGATTGGTAACCTTCTTGATATTACCCTGAAAAATATGGAGCGCGTTCTTTATTTTGACAGTTACATTGTCCTCGACCCAAAAGATACAGGGCTTGCAAAGGCTCAGTTGCTAACTGAAGATTCATATCAGGAAGCTATAGATCTTTATGGTGATACTTTTACAGTTGGAATTGGTGCTGAGGCAGTAAGGCAGCTTTTAGAAGAAATTGATCTTGAGACTTTGTTTTTTGAACTTAAGGAAGAGCTTAAGACAGTAAGTTCAGTAGCAAAACGTCAAAAATTAAGCAAGAGACTTAAAATTGTAGATGCTTTTTATAACTCCAAAGTTGATCCGGTATGGATGGTTATGGATGTTATTCCGATTTTACCTCCGGACTTAAGACCACTTGTTCCACTTGAAGGTGGACGGTTTGCAACTTCAGACCTTAACGATCTCTATCGAAGAGTTATTAACCGTAATAACCGTTTGAAAAGGCTTATTGAGCTTAAGGCCCCTGAAATAATCGTAAGAAATGAGAAAAGAATGCTACAGGAGTCTGTTGATGTTCTTTTTGATAACGGCAGGCATGGCAGAGTTGTTACAGGAACTAATAAGAGACCATTAAAGTCATTAAGTGATACTCTAAAAGGTAAGCAAGGTCGTTTCAGACAAAACCTTCTGGGTAAACGTGTCGACTATTCAGGCCGTACCGTTATTGTTGTCGGCCCTACGCTAAGATTGCATCAATGTGGTTTACCTAAAAAAATGGCATTAGAACTTTTTAAGCCATATATATACCATCGACTTGAAAAACTAGGGTATGTTTCAACTGTTAAGAGTGCAAAAAAGATGGTTGAAAAAGAATTACCAGAGGTTTGGGATACTCTTGATCAGGTGGTAAAAGAATATCCTGTAATGCTAAACCGTGCTCCAACACTTCACAGGCTCGGTATTCAGGCATTTGAACCAGTTCTTATTGAAGGAAAAGCTCTTCAGTTACATCCACTTGTATGTACAGCCTTTAATGCTGACTTCGATGGTGACCAGATGGCTGTTCATGTACCGCTGTCAATTGAATCACAGGTCGAAGCACGAATTTTGATGCTGGCATCAAATAACACATTATCCCCTGCAAATGGCCAGCCGATTATTGTGCCTACACAGGATATTGTTCTTGGTCTTTACTATATGACCAGAAAAGTAACTGGAACCAAGGGAGAAAATACAGTTTTTTCAAGTGTTGATGAGGTCCGAATTGCTTATGATGATTCAGCAGTTGCACTGCATTCAGCAATCAAAGTAAGAATTAACGGTGAAATGCTTGAAACAACAGTTGGGCGTGTACTTTTATGGGAAAGTATTCCTGATGAACCAGTTTTTTCATTAAGACATATTATGGTTGATTCAGAAACTGTTGCAAACAAAGTTCAAAAGAAATTAAAAAATGGCGCATCTTTTTTGACTGTAATGAAAGATTTTTCTCTAAGTGGAGATAAAGATCGAGGTGGTCGTTTAGGTTATTTAAAGAAAGATGAATTTAGTAAAGTTTTCGGTGTCGAATCTGAAGCTGTCGATAAACTTTTTCAGCTTGATATTGATAAACATAGTGAAACTATAGAAATTGGTGGCAACTTTTACATACTTCAGGTTATGGACATAAGACCTGGAGTGCCTTTCCCTATGATTAATAAAGTCATGGATAAAAGCACGGCCCGGGCTTTAATTGATTATGCATATAGGAATATTGGACCCAAAGCTACAGTCATTCTGGCAGATAAGCTTAAAAACGTTGGGTATACTTACTCAACTGAAGGCGGACTTTCTATTGCTATTGATGATATGATTATTCCAGATACAAAATGGGATCTCATCCATGAATCTGAAGAAAATGTATCTGAAATCGGTCGCCAGTATTCGGAAGGACTTATTACTCAGGGTGAAAAATATAATAAAGTTATTGATATCTGGGCAAAAGCAACAGACGATATTGCAAATGAAATGATGGCTGCAATGAGTAAGCCATCTGTAAGACAAAAAACAAAGACGGATTCTGAAGATATAAGGATTATAGAAAAAACTGAAGATTCGATAAACTCAATTTTTATGATGGCTGACTCAGGTGCAAGGGGAAGTAAAGATCAGATGCGCCAGCTTGCCGGGATGCGTGGATTGATGGCAAAACCTTCAGGTGAAATCATTGAGACTCCAATCCAGGCTAACTTTAGGGAAGGTTTGTCTGTACTTCAGTATTTTATTTCTACTCATGGTGCAAGAAAAGGACTGGCAGATACAGCCCTTAAAACTGCAAACTCAGGTTATCTTACCAGACGTCTTGCAGATGTTGCACAGGATTGTGCTGTAATTCAAGATGATTGCGGTACAATGATGGGTATAGAAGTCGAAGCCTTAATGGAGGGTGGTGAAGTTATTCAACGTCTTTCAGATCGTATTCTTGGTCGTGTTACTCTTGAAGATGTCTACGATCCTTTCACGGATGAAGTACTTGTGGCTACAGGTGTAGAGATTGATGAGAAAATTCTTAAAATCATAGAAGACGCCGGAATAACCATCATTAAAATTAGATCTGTGTTGACATGTAAAACAAAAGGCGGGGTTTGCGCAATGTGCTATGGCCGTGATTTATCTCACGGGCAAACGGTCGAAATCGGCCAGGCAATAGGTATTTTGGCAGCTCAATCTATTGGTGAACCAGGAACTCAGCTGACAATGCGTACTTTCCATATTGGTGGTACGGCAAGTAGAAAAGTTGAGGTTGCAGAAATAAAGGCACGTGTTGATGGAACAGTCAAGTACCTTGAAGACCTAAACGTTATTAAAACTGAAGCTGGCGAAAAAATTGTAATGAGCAGGCGTGGTGGTGAATTTGCAATTGTTGGTGAAGCTGGTAGAGAGCGTGAAAAGAACTCGGTTATTTATGGAGCAACTATTCTTGTTGAGGATGGTCAGTCTGTTAAGACCGGTGATTTACTCGCAACCTGGGACCCCTTTACTGTTCCGATTTTAACTGAAGTAGATGGTCGGGTTAAATTTGGTGATATCGAAGCTGGTAAGACGATGCAGGAAAAGTTGGACCCGGTTACCGGTAAATCAAGTAGAACGATTATTGAAAGTCAGATTGGAGATATTCGTCCAAGAATATCAATTAAAGATGAAAACAATAAGACTGCTGTTTTGAGTTCAGGGCTTGCAAGGTACCCGCTTCCTATAAATGCTGTTTTGCTTGTTGAGGAATTTGACGAAGTTAAAGCAGGTGATACGATTGCAAAACTACCAAGAGCTACAACTAAAACAAAAGATATTACTGGTGGTTTGCCTAGGATTGCGGAACTTTTTGAAGTTAGAAAGCCAAAAGAACTTGCAGTACTTTCTCAGATTGATGGATTTGCGTCAATCTCGAAGGGTACAAAAGGTAAGCAAAAAGTAACAGTTACACCAACAGATGTAGGAACAAAAAAAGAGTATTTAATACCTAAGGGACGTCATATAATCGTTTATGAAGGTGATTATGTAAAAGCTGGTGAAAAATTAACCAGTGGAAGTGAAGACCCACAGGATATTCTTAATATTAAAGGTGAGGTTGCTCTGGCGAGTTATCTTGTTGATGAAGTTCAGCAGGTTTACAGACTTCAAGGTGTTCGAATTAATGATAAACACATCGAAGTTATTGTTAGGCAAATGATGAAACGTGTTAAAATACATGGTGCCGGAGATACAGACTTTATTGTTGATGAACAAGTCGACAGACAAAACTTTGCTGATGCAAATAGCGATGCAGTAGAAAAAGGTGGACAGCCTGCACAGGGCGAACCACTTGTTCTTGGTATTACTAAAGCATCACTTTCTACAGATAGTTTTATTTCGGCTGCTTCATTTCAGGAAACTACAAAGGTGCTTACTGAGGCTAGTATCAGAGCCAAAGTTGATAATCTATCCGGTCTAAAAGAAAATGTTATTATGGGTAGAATTATACCTGCAGGATCTGGAATTAAAATGTATCGTGATCTTGAGGTTGAATCTGAATCAGAAATTAAGAAAGAAGAAAATCTGGCAATAGATTTATAGATGCAAATTTTAATAAAAATATCGGCAATTGTGATTAATATATGCAAAATTATTGGAGAGCAATAAAGTGCTTGACATAGCATAGAACTGTGTGTATTATGCCCTATTTTGTGTTTGTAGAAGAAATATTAGATAATTATAAAGGAATAAACGGAAATGCCTACTATCAATCAATTGGTACGCAAGGGTCGTAAGAAAATAAAGAAGAAGGCAAGTACGCCTGCGTTGAATGGTGGACCTCAGAAGCGAGGTGTTTGTACTCGGGTTTATACTTCGACACCTAAAAAACCAAACTCAGCTTTGAGAAAAGTTGCAAGAGTGAGATTAACCACAGGTGCTGAAATAACAGCATATATCCCCGGTATGGGGCATAATCTTCAGGAACATTCAGTGGTTCTTGTTCGCGGTGGTAGAGTGAAAGATTTACCAGGTGTTAGATATCACGTTGTTCGTGGTACCCTTGATACACTTGGTGTTGATGATAGAAGGCAAGGTAGATCTAAATACGGAACAAGACGTCCTAAGTAGACTGCTTATAATAATTCTTAACCATAAAGTGAGTTTAGGGTATGCCAAGAAGAAGAGAAGTTCCGGTCCGAAGAGTGATGCCGGACCCAATGTACAACAGTGAAATGGTATCAAGGTTTATTGCCAGTATTATGTCGCATGGTAAGAAAAGTACAGCTGAGAAAATTGTTTACAATGCTTTTGACATAATAAAAGAGAAGAGTGGTGATAGCCCTTTAGCTATATTTGAAAAGGCACTTGAAAATGTAAAGCCTTCAGTTGAAGTAAAATCCAGACGTGTCGGTGGTTCAACTTATCAGGTTCCTACTGAAATCAGACCATCCAGGCGACGTGCGTTGGCGATAAGATGGGTTATTGAGTATTCACGTAAGAGATCTGAAAAAAGTATGGCAACAAAGCTTGCTGCTGAATTAATGGATGCAGCTAATAACCGTGGCGCAACTGTTAAAAAGAGAGAAGATACTCATAAGATGGCAGATGCGAACAAAGCTTTTGCACATTATAGATGGTAATTTGTTACAGATAGTATCGATTGAGTGGTTTTCAATATTTTAGGTAGATGGAAATCGTATAAAAGTAAATCCGAAAACTGATTTTCCGATGGTAATTGTCTGTCGGAGGAGGATAGGAAGATGGCTAAAGAAAAATTTGAAAGGACGAAACCGCATGTAAACATCGGTACAGTCGGACATATTGACCATGGTAAAACAACTCTTACTGCTGCCATTACAAAGCAGAATGCACTAAGAAGTGGTGAAGGTGCGGCTATTGCATTTGATGAGATTGATAAGGCTCCCGAAGAGAAAGAACGTGGAATCACAATTGCTACAGCTCATGTAGAATATGAAACACCAAATCGTCATTATGCGCATGTTGACTGTCCTGGTCATGCTGACTATATAAAGAACATGATTACAGGAGCCGCTCAGATGGACGGAGCGATCCTTGTTGTAAGTGCAGATGATGGTCCAATGCCTCAGACTCGTGAACATATCCTTCTTGCTCGTCAGGTTGGTGTTCCAAGTATTGTTGTCTTCCTTAATAAGTGTGACATGGTTGATGATGAAGAGCTTATAGAATTAGTTGAGATGGAGCTTCAGGAGCTTCTTGATAAATACGAATTCCCAGGTGACGATACACCAATTATCCGTGGTAGTGCACTTAAGGCACTTGAGTGTGATGATCATAATGAAGAAGCAGCTCAGTGTATTTTCGAGCTTATGGAAGCATGTGATTCATTTATTCCTGAGCCTGAAAGAGATACAGACAAGACATTCCTAATGCCTATTGAAGATGTTTTCAGTATTTCAGGTAGAGGAACAGTTGTTACAGGTCGTATCGAAAGAGGTATCGTTAATACTGGTGATAATATAGAAATTATTGGTAT
>PJEL010004415.1_pt1 | contig 11638 bp, 10 predicted proteins | sample 1853271 | NCBI WGS metagenome assembly PJEL01 (sample SAMN08108733, study PRJNA415343) | Invertebrate metagenome, whole genome shotgun sequencing project. | host: Globobulimina | place: Sweden: Gullmar Fjord | collected 2015-08 | reverse complement strand
AAAGTAAAGAAGCACGGAGTAATAAAGCGCAAACACAAGCTAAGTCTGTAAGCGTTACTATTTCAATTGGTGTGGCAATGCGGGAGAAAAAGCAAACATTTGAACAAGCCCTAAAAGCTTCGGATCAAGCGCTTTATCGCGCCAAGAATAATGGACGCAATAATGTCAGCATTTAGCTTAGTTGTACCGACTTAAGTAACTATTGAAACGATAGACACTTAGATCGTAGCAATAAAAAAGCACGCTCAAATATTTGAGCGTGCTTTTTTATTTTTTATAGGTGAGCTATTTATTTCTGTTGAGGTATTTATCTTTACTAAAAATGTCCTAATTTAATATCGCAACATTAACAAAAACAATTGTTAATAATATTGGGCAAACATAACGTAAATAGTTGCCCCAAAGCTTTAACCAAGGCTTGTTGTCTAGTAGCGATTTGTCGGTAAGTTTATTACCTCTTTGCCATATCCAACCAACAACAAGGAAGTAAAATAGACACATAAGTGGTTGCATTATCGTGGTGAGAATTCGAATTACCGCACCAAATAAAACATCAAAGAAGGCGATAATTGTTAGGCTTGCACATAAAACAATAAGTGAAATTAACCAAGTCGCTTTATTGCGTGTAAACCCTTTATCTTCTACTAAATAACCAACAGGTACTTCTGTTGACGAAATAGTTGAAGTAAGTGCAGCAATTGATAACAGCATAAAAAATACTGAAGCAACAAATAACCCCATTGACCCCATCGAACTAAATAAAGTTGGTAGAATATTAAATATCAATTGGCCTTGACCAATTAATTCTCCATCATCAAAAACTTGCAAGCCGTTATGCTGTGCCACAAATAATGCAGGAATAATCAGCAAGCCGGCTAAAAATGCAATGCCGGTATCTAATGCCGCGATTGAAAGAACAAGTTTACCAAGGTCTTTATCTTTCTCCATGTAAGAGCCATAGATCATCATGCCGCCAACACCAATAGATAATGAAAAGAAGGCTTGTCCCATGGCTGAAACAATTAGTTTAGGATCGGTAATTTGGCTGAAATCAGGAATAAGGTAAACGGCTAAACCTTGCTCCGCACCTGGTTGTTGCAATATATAGACGATTAAACCAAACAACATAATCAGTAATATCGGCATTAATCGACCTGACCAACGTTCAATACCTTTATTCACTCCTTGATGAATAATGGCGGCGCCTAATAAAATAAAAATAGGTGTGAATAATAAGTTTCGTTCGGTGCTGGAGGTAGATAACCAAAGCGATAGTTCATCAAAACCTAATAACTGAAATAGCGGCGATAAAGAGTGGGCAAGCATCCAGCCGGCAACTATGGTATAAAAGCTCAGCATCATAATCGCGCCAACAAGGCCAATTAAACCGGCACTTTTACCGATATTGGGCATACTATTCTGGCATGCTTCTTTAAGTGCACTAACTGGGTTTTTTTGTGCTTGATTACCAATATAAATTTCGGCAAATAATGCTGGAATTGCGAGCAATACCGTAACAATTAAATAGACAACTAAAAATGCGCCACCACCGTTGTTAGCAGCGTTTGTTGGGAAGGCCCAGATATTTCCTAAGCCAATAGCAGAGCCAGCAGCAGCAAGAACAAATCCAATTCTGGAATGAAAGTTATCTCGGGTTATTGACATATTTTTACGCATTTTATTTTGAATGTCGCAAAGCTTACCGAGTTAAATTTATTTTGGAAAGCATTTTACAAATTATTACACCATGGTGTTTGTCATAACGTTTTACAATATATGGGCATCAAGAGAATAGTGTCGATAAAATCTTGATGCTATAATCGCGGCACTATTTTTATCTGATTGAATTTGTTCTATGTTGCAATACAAAATTATTCCGGTTACGCCTTTTCAACAAAACTGTACTTTGTTTTGGTGTGATGAAACCATGCAAGGCGCAGTAATTGATCCTGGCGGCGATTTTTCTCTAATCGTACAGGCCATTGAAAAAGAAAATATCACACTAACCAAAGTACTTTTAACTCACGCACATATTGACCATGCAGGGGCAACACAAGCCATTTCAACGCATTTTTCTGTTCCTATTGAAGGGCCGCATAAAGAAGACAAATTCTGGATTGATCTGATCCCTGAACAAAAAACACGTTTTGGCTTTGCTGATGCAGAAGCATTTGAACCAACGCGTTGGTTAAATCAGGGCGATAAAGTTAGCTTTGGCAATATTGAGCTTGATGTTTACTTTTGCCCTGGCCATACGCCTGGCCATGTAGTTTTTTATCATCAACAAAGCAAATTGGCTCAAGTGGGAGATGTACTTTTTAGTGGTTCAATTGGCCGTACTGATTTTCCTCGTGGTGATTACGACACCTTGATCCGTTCGATTAAACAAAATCTATTTCCACTCGGAAATGACGTACGCTTCATTCCAGGACATGGGCCTATGAGCACTTTTGGTCAAGAACGCCAAACTAATCCATATGTTGGCGACAACGCTAACTAGTATCGGTTTAATGCTCCCCTTTGATTGCTAAGCGGTTTTGGGTCGCCTGATCTAGGTGGGAGTTTGAGTAAAAATTTAGGTAAATATTTATACATGAGAAAGTCTGTTTTACGTTGGCAAGCGCATTTGAAAAAAATTGATGCCAGCAATATTTTTCAAGGTGCGGTTATATCGGTCATCTTATTATCTGCACTATTAATCGGTGCTAGAACACATAACTTGTCACCGGCAGCCGTATCAGTTTTGGCGATACTTGATATTGCGGTTACTGTCTTTTTTGTGGTTGAACTTAGCATTCGCTTTTTAGCCTATAAAAATAAGAAAAGATTTTTTCATAGCGGTTGGAATATCTTTGACACCATTATTGTTGTTGGCAGCTTGATCCCAACAGGTGGCACGGGCATTTTATTAGCTCGATTATTGCGTATATTTAGAGTTTTGCGTTTGGTTTCAATGGTGCCTGAACTTAGGTTATTGATAAATGCTCTAATAAAAGCAATTCCTCGTATGGGATATATTGCTCTACTTATGTTTGTTATTTTCTACATTTACGCCGCAATAGGCAGCATGCTTTTTGCTGATATCAATGAATTTTTGTGGGGTGATGTTTCTATCTCAATGTTAACGCTTTTTAGAATTGCAACATTTGAAGACTGGACTGATGTCATGTACGAAACTATGACCGTATATCCGCTTAGTTGGATTTTTTATCTGACCTTTATTTTCTTAGCTGCCTTTATCTTTTTAAATATGATGGTCGGTACTATTTTAGATGTGATGAATGAAGAGCACGAAAGTGCAAGAGCCATATCTCACGGTGAAACAGATGAAGGCGCAGAGCCTGCTAGTAGAGCGCAAATAGACAAACTCGAGTTAGAATTAGCCGAGATAAAAGCGCTACTGAAGCAGCGCAACGATTAAAAATGGCCAAAAGTGAGCAAAAGTAATCAAGGGTGATCTGGTTGTCCAGAACAAAGGATTTACCTTAGCTAGTGAATAAAGTTAATTAGTGGTATAAAAGGGAATCAAAGTGATATGAAATAAAATAATCAGGTGAGTGTTTAGGAAGAAAGTACCTATCACTAAGGGAATGACATTGGCAAGTTTATACAATTTAAAACGTAAAATAATACTTGCCCCACTTAGCTATTTTATATTCGTCTGCAATTTATTTTCGCCAGTAGTTTATGCTGAAACCTTCGAGCAAAAACTTGCCGTCATTCAAAATACCCAAGACAAAGATCATTCTTTAGTGCTGATCAAGTCGCTTCTTTCATCACAAGACTTAACTAGCTTACAGCTTATAGCTTTATATAATGAGCAAGGATTATCCTCTTTTTCCCTCGGAAACTTAGATAATGCCGTGCAATCGTTTAGCAAAATCATTGATGTTTCCACCGCTCAGCAACTTCATAAAAACCTAGCCGATGCCCAAAAAATGCTAGGTGTGATGAATTATTATCAAGGTAATAATCAGGAAGCCCTTAAGGCATATAAAGCCTCTTTACGTTATTACGATAAAATAAAAAAACCGATCAAGCATGCCAATTTACTCAATAATATTGCCCTTGTTTATGGCTCTATGGGCGAGGAAATTTTGGCCTTAGAGCAATATAAAGCCGCTGAACCTTTATATCAAAAATATGGAACCGAAGCAGACAAAAATGATGTGCGCCATAATATCGCTACCCTATATTTACGATTAAAACGTTTTGACGTTGCTATTGATATGTTTCATGAGGTGATTGAAAAACGAAAAGAACTGCAAGACTTTTCAGGTGTTGCTGAAGTACATGGCAACTTAGGCACTACTTATAAACAGGCTGGTAAAAATGAACTAGCGCATAAGTACTTGTCTCAATCACTGTCTTATTATCAAAAAATTGAGGATGAATATAATTCAGCGGGGCAATTGCATAACTTAGCAGAACTATATAACCAAATGGGCCAAGCAGATAAAGCAAAGGAAAATGCGCAAAAATCTATTGAACTTGCTCGCACTTCTGGCCATAAAATGGCACTTGCTGGCGCCTTCTTTAGTTTAGCAAAAGCGCAGCTTTATTTTGGTGAAATAGAAGAGGCCAAGGAGAACTTAGCACTTTCAGATAAAGCAGCCTTTGAAATGGGTTATCAAAATCAGCTTAGAGAAAATTTGGCTCTACTCGCCTTAATTTATGCGGCAAACGGCGAAAATGACAAAGCCTTATCTTCACATCTCGCTTTTATCTATGAGAATAATAAAGCGTCTGGTAATGCTTTAAATGAACAATTAGCAAAGTTTGAAGCCAAACAATTAAAGCAACAAGTAGAGCACCTGCAGCAACAAGAAAAACTTCAGCAGCTTAAATTAAGCCAAAATACCCAACAACGAAACTTTATTATTATTGCTCTTGTGCTTTTATTTTCATCGGCTTTTTTCATTTATCTACGTAATAACGAACGCCGCCAAAAAGAAGAGTTGGAAAAAAAGGTACTGCAACGAACTCGTGACTTAGAAAAAGCCAACTTAGTAAAAGGGCAGTTTTTAGCCAATATGAGCCATGAGATCAGAACACCTCTTACCGCAATTATTGGGCAGGCTGAGGCTATTGTGCATGGCGATGTTAGCGATGCTTATATTGTTGAAGAAGTTGAAGTAATTCATGAAAATAGTGTTTATCTTTTTGCTTTGATAGATGACATTCTTGATTTGAGTAAAATTGAAGAAAACAAACTTGAAATGGATATTCACAAACATAGTATTCATCAACTACTTCATGAACTTGAGCAAATGTTTTTTGAGCGGACTACAGCAAAAGGTTTAGCATTTGAGATCACGCAGCAACTACCTCAGCATTGTGAAGTTGAGATCGATAGTCTTCGTGTTAAACAAATATTATTCAACCTGTGCTCAAATGCGGTGAAGTTCACCTTAGAAGGTAAAGTATCTTTAGATATTCAGTATATTAATAAGGCACTTGTTTTTAGTGTTATTGATACAGGAATCGGCTTAGATCAAGAGCAAATAGCGAAGATATTCCAAAGCTTTACCCAAGGGGATAACTCTATTGCGCGTCAATTTGGTGGCTCTGGTTTAGGTTTGTCTTTATCGGATAAACTAGCAAAAGCAATGCATGGACAAATAGAGGTTGAAAGCCAATTAAACCAAGGCAGCACTTTTACATTAACTATTCCATGTGAGCTACACGAATGTACTCAAGAACCCACAACTATTGAAGTTAGCCAGTCGGTCGTCCATGGCACTTTATCGGGTCAAATATTATTAGCTGAAGATCATATTGATAACCGTCGGTTAATTTCGCGTTTGCTAACCCGCATGGGACTTGAAGTACTTGCTGCTGAAAATGGCAGAGAGGCACTTGAGCTTTATGATGAAAATGAGCCCGAATTAATTTTACTTGATATTCAAATGCCAGAAGTCGATGGCATTGAGGCTTATAATTTATTGCGAGAGCGAGGTTGTAAAAAACCAATTATTGCATTTACAGCCAATGCAATGAAGCATGAAAGGCAGCAGTACCTTGATATGGGCTTTGATGGTCATTTAAATAAACCGATTGAACGTAAACACTTCATTGAGACCATTGCTAAATATTTCCCACATGATCCATCTGTTATGGAAAAGGAGCTATCTAAGGTTGATGTCTCTGATCTTACTATGCAGTTTACCGAAAGCTTAGTGCAAGAGTATCAAAAAATAGAAAAGGCTAAGCATGATGAAAACCTAGCGCTGTTGTCTGATACCGTGCACAAACTTGCTGGCGCTGCTCAGATGTTTGGTTATCCCAATTTATCAACCTATGCCCTAAATGTTGAAATGTCGATTAAACGCAATGAAATAGAACAGCTTGAAGAATTAAGCCAACAACTACTTGATGAAATTAAAAAAGTCATTACGGGTTAAGGAATACCAATTCCAATAGCTAACTTAATGTACTAGGTATAAATAGCCACTAACTATCTTTTTCTTCATAGCGAAATACTTCATTAAGTGGCAGCTCAAAGACATCAGAAATCTTAAAGGCAACTTCAAGAGAAGGGGAGTACTTTCCTTTTTCAATCGCGACAATGGTTTGTCGAGACACGCCAACTGCATCCGCTAAAGATTTTTGAGTCATTTCATCAAAATCAAAACGTAAGCGTCTTATATTATTACTAATAACTTTAGTCATTGTTAAAAACCTCGACGGTAATAATATAGCTGTGTTCCATACTTTGCCATTTCCGATACTAAGAAACCGCTAATAATAAGATGCATAACACCATGTGCATTGCTTAGGCTGTCAAAAGTGATTGGCCTACTAAAACTGATAGCAAGCTGAGCTTGAACAAGGGCACCGACAATGCAAATAGACAAAATATAATAAGCGACTTTACAGGCACGCAAATCGATAAGTTGATCACGTTCGTCGGTTATTTCGTCAGCATTTTTATGATCGATAATCGCGATGATGATCTGCCCAATAATTGTTAATACGGTTAACCAAATAGCCGTTGTTAATAATAATTGAAGAAAAGCACTTTCATCTAGTTGTCTGTTTGATTGCAAGACAAATAGGCCTTCAAAGTAGGTATAGGTAATAAAAAATGTAATTGCCAAGGTAAGCCATAAGCCTTTTTCTTTATAAGACATAATTATTCCTTAAATTTTTATGTATAAGATATTTGACATGGTGTTAACTTAACCATACTTGTTGGTGGTGTCAAATATTTTATACTTCATGATTGGTTCTTTTGACTTTGCTTTTCAATTTTGGTCTGTTTTTATTAGTCACGTTTATTAAATGTGACTCTTTGATATTTAACAGGGAAACTTTAAATTAGGGGGAGGTATTAAACAAAAAAGTTAAGTAAAGCAGAACATAAAAAGCGTCTAGTTATGATAATAAAGAGACACTTGATGTTAAATTTATTATTTAGCGTTAGCTATTAATAGAAAATAAACCAATCACTACTGTTTAAATTACAGTAGCGGCTTTGACATTAACTTCATTTTTGGTTTGCTCAAGCAAGGTTGCACAAACTTCGACTAAGTCGTGTACTTTACTTGGCAATTGATCAATATCAATGGCATCTATTAAGTTTTTTACTTCTAAGCCCAGCTCAGTATCGCCTTCAATTTTTAACTTACGCTGGAAAAATAAAGTATCAGGATCTTGTTTTCTGCCCGCTATTAATATTAAGTCGTCACCGTTTGCACTAAAACAAACATCTTCCGCAATCATTTCTCGAGCTGAGCCCATAATAAGTTGCTCATCAGCAAAGCTTAACCACCAGTTTATTTCAAGATCAGCAATATGAATTCTTAGCCATTTGTTTTCAAGAAAAGCAAAATCTCCATCTTCGATTGCTTCTCTAAATACCGACTTTAATGCCGGAAGTAGCATCGATTGTTGCAGCTTAAAAGGTACAAGCTTGAGCAATGGCTTTAATACGGTTGGCATAGTTGATATAGCTTTTGAACGAATACTTAACGGTACTTTTTGTAAGGATAATAGTGGTTTCACGTGCTAGTCGTCCAAAATTTAAAAGCTGGAGTATAACATGGTGATTATTGAAAACTCCGACGAACAAGGAAACAAAATGTACTAAAAATACTTTTGTTAATCTAGGTCATGTTTCTGAATAGACTCAATAGCGGCTAGTAATAATTCGCTATAGAATGATCGCTTTCTTTAATTTAGAAGATGAATTTTTATGGAGCTATTGTGCCCAGCAGGTAATTTACCTGCATTAAAAACAGCGATTGATAATGGCGCAGATGCTGTTTATATCGGTATGAAAGATGATACCAATGCCCGTCATTTCGCAGGGCTCAATTTTAATGATGGCAAACTTGCCAAAGCATCTGACTATGTCCATGACCATGGTAAAAAGTTACATGTTGCCATTAATACCTTTGCTCACCCAGATGGTGAAGAGCGCTGGAAAAAGGCGGTAGATAATGCCGTTTCTATCGGCTGTGATGCATTAATCATTGCTGATCTTGGCATACTCGATTATGCCGCCACTAAATACCCAGATGTTGAACGTCATGTTTCAGTACAAGCATCAACAACCAATTTAGAAGCGATCAAATTCTTCAAAAATAACTTTGATGTTGAACGCGTAGTATTACCGCGAGTTTTGTCAGTTCAACAAGTGCGTCAATTAGCTAAAACAAGCCCTGTGGCGCTTGAGGTTTTTGCTTTTGGTAGCTTATGCATAATGTCAGAAGGACGCTGTTATCTTTCTTCATACATGACAGGTGAGTCGCCAAATACGGTTGGTGCTTGTTCACCAGCTAAATATGTTCGTTGGCAAGAAACAGATAAAGGCCTTGAAAGTCGTTTAAACAATGTATTAATTGATCGTTACCAACCTGATGAGAATGCGGGCTACCCAACGCTGTGCAAAGGACGATTTGAAGTGGATAACAATGTTTATCATGCACTTGAAGAACCCACCAGTTTAAATACGCTAGAGCTGATACCTGAGCTTTATAAAATGGGCATCGCTTCGGTAAAAATTGAAGGTCGCCAACGCAGCCCTGCTTATGTTGAACAAGTGGCAAAAACTTGGCGTGCAGCTATCGATAGATATCAGCAACAACCAGACGCTTATGAAGTTGAAGACGCGTGGATGAAAACCCTCGCTAATCTTTCTGAAGGCTCGCAAACAACTTTAGGTGCTTACCATCGTAAATGGCAATAACCTTAATCCAATGATTATTGTATTAGACTTATTTTTAAAGGACATCATATGAAGTTCTCACTCGGCCCAAGTTTATTCTTTTGGCCTAAGCAAGATGTAGAAACTTTTTATCAATCAGCAAAAGACAGCGAAGCCGATATTGTTTACCTGGGTGAAACCGTTTGTTCCAAGCGTCGTGAGCTACGTGCTAAAGACTGGTTGAATGTAGCAAAAGAAGTGGCAGCTTCAGGGAAACAAGTAGTTATTTCGACTATGGCTCTGTTAGAATCACCCGCTGAAATTCAAGTAATGAAAAAGCTCTGTGATAACGGCGACTTTTTGATTGAAGCGAATGACTTAAGCGCTGTACAAATAATGCATGACTTGTCATTACCGTTTGTCGCAGGGCCAGCCATCAATTGCTATAACTTATCGACCATTAAAGTCTTGTTAAAACAAGGCATGACTCGATGGGTAATGCCAGTAGAGCTTTCCGGCGATTGGCTTAAAAAGCTGTTGCAACAAGCTGAAGCTGAAAATATTCGTGATAAATTTGAATGTGAAGTTTTCTCTTGGGGTTATATGCCGTTAGCATATTCAGCCCGCTGCTTTACGGCACGCTCTGAAGATAAAGCTAAAGATGATTGCGAATATTGTTGCATTAACTACCCGCTAGGTAGAAAAATGAACAGCCGAGAAGGTGAAAAAGTATTTGTACTTAACGGCATTCAAACGATGTCAGGGTATCAATATAATTTGGTTAATGAAGTGCCAGATATGAATAATATCGGTGTTGATATTGCAAGAATTAGTGCTGACAGTAGCGATGCTTTTAAGCAAATTAGTCGATTTAAACAGCAATTAATTTCACCTGAAAAAGTGATTTTAGATGGCGTGCAAGAATGTAATGGTTTTTGGCATAAAATTGCTGGTATGTCAGTTGCTTAAATTGTTTAGTTGCTTAAGTTTCATCAAAAATAAACCGATGTTCAGCATCATAGAAAATATCCATCAAATTAGATTAGGAAAACCATGTACCAATTACAATTAAACGAGTTTACTCAAGCAGAATTTTTGCGTGACTATTGGCAGAAGAAGCCCGTAGTTATTCGTCAAGGTTTCCCTAATTTTGTTGACCCTATTAGTGCTGATGAAATGGCTGGCCTAGCGCTTGAAGAGCAAGTTGAATCAAGGCTTGTTTCTAAAAAAGAAGGTGAGTGGCATGCTGAATTTGGTCCGTTTAAGTCTTACGATCACTTAGGTGATAAAGAATGGTCACTTATAGTACAAGCACTTGATCATTGGTCAGAAGAAGCCGCAACGCTTATTGAACCTTTTCGTTTTATTCCTAATTGGCGATTAGACGATGTGATGGCAAGTTTTTCAACACCTGGTGGTGGTGTCGGTCCTCATATTGACCTTTACGATGTCTTTATTTGCCAAGGCTCTGGCAAACGTAATTGGCGAGTAGGGGATAAAGGCGATCATAAGCAATTTGCTGCTCATGCAGCTTTGCTTCACGTTGAGCCATTTGAAGCCATGCTCGATGTGGAATTATTACCGGGTGATATTCTCTATATTCCACCGGGATTTCCACATGATGGTCATACTGATGAGAACTCATTAAGTTTTTCTGTTGGTTTTCGAACAAACTCAACCACCAACCTAGCAAGTGGTATTGCTGACTATTTAATTGATGCCGATATCGGCCATGAAATGATTGAAGATCCTGAGCGCATAGCAACAGATAGTTCAGGTGCTATTGATGCAGGTGACTACCAATTAATCAAAGCACAGTTGCAGCAATTATTAGACAATGATGATGTTTTTAGAAATTTTGCGGGTAGCTATTTAACACAATGCAAACATGAACTTGACTTAGTGCCGAGCGATCCTGAATTTAGTAATGCAGAAGTAGCTGAAATTATTCAAGAGAATAATGTTATGCGTTTAGGTGGTTTGCGTGCTTTTTATTTTACAGAAACATTAGAGCAAGGTATTTGTTATGTTGATGGTGCCAAAGTACATTTTGAGCCGTCTATTGCTCCAGCAGTTAAATATTTATGTGATAACGTTTGTGCGACGCCAGAATTTTTAGCGAAATGGGCTGAGCATGATGATTTTCTAACCTTTTTGACATTTCATACTAATGCAGGTTATTGGTATTTTTCTGAACAAGAATAAAGATTTAACGACTGTTTATACGGCGTTTTCTAACGCCGTATAAACAGTAAACATCACGTCACTTTTCTCAAACATCCGTTTGAATTTCAAACATAGACACTATATCCTTTTAGTTAAATAACTATTATTTAACTTGAGTATTTATGCGCGACCAATATCAAGAATTTTCACATTCGTTTTTAGGAAAAAAACTCTGCAAATTATTGGGTTTGCCCATTCCTGCTTATCTAAAAAGAGCAACTGAGCAAAGTGATAAACTGGTCGACAATATATTGCTTGATA
>PJEL010004414.1_pt1 | contig 11639 bp, 12 predicted proteins | sample 1853271 | NCBI WGS metagenome assembly PJEL01 (sample SAMN08108733, study PRJNA415343) | Invertebrate metagenome, whole genome shotgun sequencing project. | host: Globobulimina | place: Sweden: Gullmar Fjord | collected 2015-08 | reverse complement strand
TTTCAGATCAACAGCTCAATCAGGTAAATCTTATTAGGGATGATTTTCATCCAGAATGGAACTATTCTATTGTTAACAAAAAGAATTAAATCAATAGTTTATTTTTGCACAATCCCTAACTAACTTTGTGATTCCAAAATTAGAAATAATCATATTAGGTAATTTTGATTTAACTCTTCCTATTTTTACTAAACCATCAAATAAAAAAGTGCTAGAAATGATAAAAGAATCAGGGCTTTATTTGTTAAAATAACCCTCAGCTGTCCTTAGTTTCCGAACTAAGGATCAAATATTAAAAATATATGCAAAGACTGAATGTTAAAAAAGGTTCTTCAAAATCTAAAAACAGTTTTTTTTGAAGAGGTAATATAAATATAGAAGCAGTTATAGTAAAGAGTTATGATTTTATTTAGAAATGCATAGCTATTGTTAAATTATAGGTTTTAAAAAAATGAAAAAAATAAATAATTTTATAAAAAAAAGAATTTCAAGAAAAATAAAATTTATAATATTAAATTTTATGTGGTTATTGATTTGTGGGTGTAATAATAATGAAGAACCATCAAATAAAAATGATGAAAAAATAGAAATTACGCCACCTATAAAAGGTAATGGCAATGGGTTAAAAATCGGAAATGGAGAAATTGATATCAATAATAAAAATATAATTAAATCTGATTATGAAGAATTAAAAAATGACATTGAATCTTTAGAGATAAAAATGAAAAATTATGATAAATTGAATAGTAGTGAAAGGAAAAAAATAGAAACAAAGTTTATAGAAATTAATAAAGGTATCATAATAAAAGATATAGTTAACTACGCAAAAGGATTTGATTCTTCAATTAGAGAATTTATTAAATTTTTAGATAAAAAAACATTTTCTGAAATATTGAAATTAGAGGATGATTTAAAAAGACATATGTATAATCACACATATATGTATAATATAAAACTTAGAGAAAAGTTAAAAAAGGATAAAGATTTTTTTAGATTAATGGCTTTAAACGATGAATTAGGAAAGCAAATACCAATAACTTCTAATATTAGAGAAAAACTCCAAGCGGATATTAAAGAAGAACTTCAAAAAGCAGATTATGGAAAAGGATTGCAAGAGAAAATAAAATCCGGAGAAAATAAATACGAAGTTTTCAAAAAACAATTTAAAGAGATTGAAAGAGAAGAAATAGATAATTTAATGCAAAGGACATGTGAATTTATGCAAATATATCATAAAATATATGGTGGCTTATGTGATAAAAATAATTCACTAGATTCAAACGATTTTGTACCAAAAGAAAAAGCAACAGAAATAGAAAAAAGATTCGAAAAAAATAATCTAATACTTGTAAAAGCTTTAGATACAAATCTTTTGTTAAGGTATCAAGAACTATTTGAAAATATACGAATTGATGAAACAAAAAGAGGGAATTGGCTAGCTGTTAAAAATTTTGTCAATGAGAATAAGGCATATTTAAAGAAAAAAATTGATGAAAAAAAAATTAACGAATTATTAAATGACTTGGATTTTATCATCGAAAATTCTCATAAAAAAATTATAATGGATTAATCCATGTCCAGCTATTTGAAGTTTGTAACTTCAAATTCAACAAACAAAACTCAAACTAGTCGCAGTTTGTTTGTAACTGCGACCAACAAAGATAATATAAATGAACTATTAAATAAAGAGGCAGTTATAGAAAAGAGTTATGATTTTATTTAGAAATGCATAGCTATTTTTAAATTATAAATTTTAATAAAATGAAAAAACAATTAAAAAGCATAATGAAACTATTGTTATTAGTTTTTTTATCATGTATAAATTCTTCAAAACCTGAAGATAAAATAAAATTTAATATTGATATTGAAAAAGTTGAAGAAAATACTAAAAATCAATTAAAACATAATGAAAGATTACATAATTTATCTAAACATAAAAACGGGTTTCAATACGATTCTTTAATGACTTATGGAAATAAATTTTTAATTTGGGGAATCGAAAATTTAGAAAGAAAACTATGCAATTTAGAAGAAGATATAAATGAAATAAAAGCAAATAATAATATTCATATTGCTATCCTTTCAAAGAAAGGTAAAGAGCTAGAAAATCTTATAAATAAAAATAATATAAATTTAGAGGATAAAGAAGGAAATACAACATTACATTTTGCTGTAATATCCCAAGATCTTGAGAAAATAGAATTTTTATTAAAAAAAGGAGCATATGTAAATGCTAAAAATAAAAAAGGATTATCTCCTTTACATTTAGTTGCAATGAATGGAAATATAGAAATATTAAAATTATTGATTAAATATAACGTTAATTGTAATGTTAAAACTAATAATAAAATAACTTTTTTGCATTTAGCATCATATGAAGGATTTTTGAGTGGGATAAAATTGTTAAATAATAATAATAATTTAGATATAAATGCTCAAGATGAAGCAGAGGCAACTCCTTTACACTATGCAACTTTATCCAGTCAGTATGATACTATAAAATTTTTATTGGAACATGGGGCTAAGCGTGATGCAAAAACTAAAAAAAAATTGGATTGTTGGTCAATTGCTGCGTCAAAAGATGATATAGATTTAATGCCATTATTTAAAGATTATGTAAAATTAGACGGATTTGAATATGCTTTTAAAAACTAGTGATCAAATATTTTCTCACTCAGCTATCATTATTTTCTGAGTTATGGTTCAAATATTTTAATATTTGCAATTTTTTATAAGAGGTAATGAGAATAAAAAAAATATTAAAGAAGTAAAATGAATAGTTATGATTTTATTTAGAAATGCATAGCTATTGTTAACTTATAAATTTTAAGAAAATGAAAAAAACCAGCTATCCGGAGTTTGTAACTTCGGATATAATTAAATAAGTTCAATTTTTTGATAATAAACTTCATGTCAGAATTTGGATACAAAATAAGAAATAAAGAAGGTATATATTTTATTACTTTTGCAGTTGTAGAATGGCTAGATGTATTTACAAGAAAAGAATATCAAGAAATTATAATAGAAAGTTTAAAATATTGCCAAAAAGAAAAAGGACTAATAATTTATGCATGGTGTTTGATGAGTAATCATATTCATTTGATTATTACAACAACTAATTCAGATTTAAGCGAAATATTAAGAGACTTCAAAAAATTTACAAGTAAAAAAATATTAAATGCAATAATAAATAATGAAAGAGAAAGCAGAAAAGCATGGATGCTGGATATCTTCAGAAGGCATGGAGAAAATAATTATAAGAATAAAGAATTTCAATTCTGGAGACAAGATAATCAACCAAAAGAGTTATTCAGTAAAAAGTTTACAGAAGAAAATCTAGATTATATCCATAATAATCCAATAGAATCAGGCCTAGTAGATAAACCTGAAGATTATTTATTGAGCAGTGCCAAAAATTACTATTTTAACGAAAAAGGAATGATAAATATTGAATATTTATCATTTAATGTCTATGAATCCGAAGTTACAAACTCCGGATAGCTGGGCCTGTTATCCTTAGTTTGCACCATACTTTATAACAAAGTATAGATTATAACCAGAGTATATTAATTAAAATTCATAATCTTTTTTAGTTTTTCATATGCATCTGTTATTTCAATAAATTTTTTTGTTTTTTGTTCTTTATTTTTGTCATTAGTATTTTTATCAGGATGATAATTTCTGGCTAATGTTTTATATCTTTTCTTTATATCTTTGATAGTAGCAGAATCTTCCAAATTTAAAACTTTTAAATAATCTTTTTTAGTCTTTTCATTTGAGCTTTGTGGATTTTTTTGATTTCCCAAGTCCTCATTCATCAAATTGATATTTTCTCTCATCAATTTAACATATTCTTTTAAATAATTATTAAGTTCTTCATCTGAATCATAAATATCGCTATCATCAATTAACTTATCTAAATTAGCCCAATCTGGGAGTTTTTTATCATCTTTTTTCTTAGAAGAACTTTGAGGCGAGTTTTTAGAAGTATTAGATACTATAATATTAGGAGGACCATTACTTTTTTTATCTTCTCTCCTTTTATTATTAGATACTATAACATTTGGAGGCCCATTACTTTTTTCATTTTTTCTACTTTTATTATTAGATATTATAACATTAGGAGGATTATTATCAGCCTTGCTAGTACTTTGACTTTTATCATTTTTTTGAGATTGTTGTTGAGTAATTTGTGACTGGTCACCTTTTGAATTATTTCTTTCTTGTTTATTTTGATTATTCTCTCCATTTTGTTGTTGTATTTTTTCGTTAATTTTATTTTTATCATCAATAATTTCATTTGTTCCAGATGATATTTTATTTGCTTTATCATTGGCTTCTTTTAAAGTTGTTTTACTTGGGCCATCTAAAACTGGGTATATATCATTATATATTTTTTTAACTTCTGCATCTTTTTTGTTTGATAAATATTGCTTTAGTTCTTTGTCTTTTGTATTCAATACTTTTTTATATGCTGATTTTTTTTCTAAATTATCAGTTTTATTTTGCTCTTTAATTTTATTTATAAGCTTATCTACTGTTAACTTTTCTAATTCTTTATCATTAATCGAAATTTTCTTATTTGGATCAGCTTCATTTAAAGTAGGTTTGCCTTTGGTATTATCTTGATCATCTTCATTTGGATTATTACTACATGAAAGGCAAGCTAATAGCGGAATAAGTAATAATTTTATTATTTTTTTATATATTGGATGAATTATTCATGCATAAATTTACAAAATAATGATAAGAAAACCAAGATAATTTAAACTGGATTGAAATTTATATTAGATCCCATATTTTATGATTTGCTATACAAATAAAATTAATTTATTAAATATTAAAAAATGAGGTATATATTATAATTATTAAATCATTTCAAGCATTCTTTAAGAATAAAGCATATTAAATATTTTTAAAAATAACTTTATTATTTTGATCTAAAGAAATCAAAATTTCTTTTTTTATATCAATTTCTTCAGAAAGTAATTTTTTAGAAAGATCATCAACAATCAATCTTCTAATCAATCTTTTAATAGGTCTAGCTCCAAATTGTGGGCTATAGCCTTCTTTTCCAATTTTATCTATGACTTTTTGATCAAATGAAATTTTAATTTTTTGAGCAGATAATCTCTTCTTTAATTGTTCTAATTGAATCAATGTAATCTTATTTATCATTTCATTAGATAAAGGTCTAAACATGATAATTTCATCAATTCTATTTATAAATTCAGGCCTTAAAGTACGTTTTAATAATTCAAAAATTTCATTTTTAGTCTCTTCAACTACCTTAATTGATGATTTATCATCTAAATTTTGCTCACCAATTTTTTGTTGAATAATTTCAGTTCCAAGATTAGTTGTCATAATAATAATAGTATTTTTAAAATCAACAACTCTTCCTTTACTATCAGTTAATCTACCTTCATCCAAAACTTGTAAAAGAATATTAAAAATATCAAGATGAGCCTTTTCAATTTCATCCAAAAGAACAACAGAATAAGGATTGTTTCTCACAGCCTCTGTCAATTGTCCACCTTCATCATAACCAACATAACCTGGAGGAGCTCCAATAAGTCTACTCACAGAATGTCTTTCCTGATATTCAGACATATCAATTCTAACAAGAGCTTTTTCATCATTAAATAAAATTTCAGCTAAAGCTTTACTCAATTCAGTTTTACCAACACCAGTAGTTCCTAAAAACAGAAAAGATCCCATAGGTCTATTAGGATCTTGTAATCCAGCTCTACTTCTTCTAATTGCATTTGAAACCGCTTTGATTGCAGTAGGTTGACCAGCAACTCTCTTTGATAATTCCTCTTCTAAAACTAAAAGTTTATCCTTTTCTTTCTTTATAAGTTTAGTAACAGGAATTCCTGTCCATTTAGCAACTACTTCTGCCATATCATTTGGTTCAACTTCTTCTTTAAGCATCTGACTATCTCCTTTCAACTTGTCAGCTTTTTCATTTAATTCTTTAAGATCTTTTTTAGCAGTTCCAATTTTTCCATATCTAATCTCAGCTACTTTCCCATATTCAAAATTTCTTTCAGCTTGTTCAGCTTTTAATTTTAATTTTTCAATTTCAGCTTTTTTATTTTTAATTCCAGTAATTATTGCTTTTTCTTTTTCCCATCTTGATTTTAAAATATTTCTTTTTTCATTCAGTTCTGCAATCTGTTTTTCAAGTTCTTTTTCTTTTTCTTTTTTTTGTTCTTTTTTTATAGCTTCCTTTTCGATTTCAAGTTGAGTAATTTTTCTTTGAACTTCATCAAGTTCTTCAGGCATAGAATCAATTTCTATTCTTAATTTAGCTGCTGCTTCATCCATTACATCAATAGCTTTATCAGGTAAAAATCTATTTGAAATATATCTACTAGATAATTCCACAGCTGCAATTATGGCATCATCTTTTATTCTAACTCCATGATGCATTTCATATTTTTCTTTTATCCCTCTTAAAATAGAAATAGCATCAACAATAGAAGGTTCATTTATTTTTACTGGCTGAAATCTTCTTTCAAGAGCTTTATCTTTTTCTATATATTTCTGATATTCATCAAAAGTAGTAGCACCAATAGTTTGCAAAGTACCTCTTGCTAATTCTGGTTTTAATAAATTTGCAGCATCAGTACTTCCTTCTCTATTAGCACCTGTTCCCACTAAACTATGAATTTCATCAATAAAGAGAATTATTTCTCCTTCAGCATCTGTTATTTCTTTAACAACTGATTTTAATCTTTCTTCAAATTCTCCTTGATATTTTGCTCCAGCCATTAATAAACCCATATCTAAAGCATAAATTTTTTTGGATTTAATACTTTCAGGAACATCGCCATCAACAATTCTTTGAGCTAAACCTTCTGCTATTGCTGTTTTACCAACTCCTGGTTCTCCCAATAATATAGGATTGTTTTTTGTTCTCCTTGAAACTATTTGTAATACTCTTCTAATTTCTTCATCTCTTCCTATTACTGGATCTATTTTCCCTTTTTCAGCTAGATCATTTAAGTTCCTTGTATATTTATCTAATGATCTATAATTTGATTCTGCATTCATAGTATCAACTTTTTTATTTCCTCTTAATTTTTTTATTGCTTTTAATAATTCTTCTTCATTTATTTTATGATTTTTCAAGATTTCATTTGCACTACTTTTTTGTTTTAATAATGCTAAAAATAAATGTTCTAATGAAATAAATGTATCTTTTAATTTTTTTGAATAATTTTCAGCTTCATTAAATACTAATGCTAAATCATTTGAAAAATTTAATAAATTATTTGCTGAAATAGTTGGAAATGAATTTAATTTATTATTTATTTCATTAAATAAAATATTACTATTTATTTTAAGTTCATTAAACAAAAATCCAAAAAGATCCTTATCTGTATTTAAAACTGAAAAAAGCAAATGTAAAGGCTCAACCATTGAATGGTTTTTTGATGAAGCAATTTTGAGAGCAGATTCTATTGCTTGTCTGGATTTGGTTGTGTATTTATTAATATCCATTTATTATTGCCTGTTTTATAACTTTACTCATCACCATTGAAGATGAACTAATAATTGATTGATCTTAACTCTTTGATTATCAAATACTTTCAGATGCATTTTGACTTACCTCTAGTATAATAATTCAAAAATTATATATGCAATTTTTATACCTTTAATTTAAATATTAAAATAATTATGTGTTGTATTAATAATATTATTATATTTTAATATAATCCTGTTTTTAGATTATAAATATAAAATTTTTTGAGTTATGTTAGATATAAAAAATTTTAAATTATTTAAGCCATTTGTATTTATATATAGTTTAGCTTTATTATTTTCTTGTGGTAATAGAGAAGAAGATAATAAAATAAGAGTTCAAAATAAAAATGCAGGAAAGATTGGAGAGAAGATATCATATGAAAAATTGAAAACAGAAATTGGAAGAACAACTCCATCACAAAGTGTGATAGCTCTTGAAAATCTTAATAATTACAATAATCAAATTGACCAAAATATTAATAATTCTGATTATGTAAAAGAATTAGAAGGTGTTTTAAGAAGTAAGAGAATAGATATTCAACATAAGATTTATGAAAAAAACTTTTTAGCAAAGAAGAAATTAAATATAGCATATAGAAAAGCTGAAAAAGATTCTATGAAAAAAGGTGAAGATAATATAGAATTAAAAAAAATTAAAGATGATGCAATAAAATTAGAAAATAAAGTTTCTGATGAGACTTTTGAATTTGATAGAGGATCAGGGAAATTAAAAAAAATGCGGAAACTAAATACTGAATTAAAAAGTTTAATACAAGAAATTGATAAAGCAATAAATAAAGTAGTACCTAATCAAAAGTTTCAGAAGTATCAAAGAGAAAAAGAAGAATTGGATAAAGAATGGGATGAAAGCAAAATAAAATCATTAAATACATTGAGAAAATTTGATGAAAAATATGAAGAATTAAAAAGAAAGGTTCTTAGTTTAAAAGCTCATGAATATGAAAATATATTTAATGAAAATAAACAAGCTTTATTAAAATTAAATAGTGATCTAAAAGTAAAAATTAAAGAGATAGATAAAAAAATGGAATCTGTTAAACATTTAGGAAAACATATACATAGAACTAAAAATCATCCAAAGAAATTATATGAAAATTATGTGGCTGAGAAAAAGATGCTTGATAAAAAATGGGATAATTTGAAAGATATTGAATCTGTAGATACTATTTCTAATATTAATGATGAATATGTTAAATTAAGAAAAGATATATTTGAATTTACAGCTCATAATGCTAAAGAAATAAAAACTTTAGGATTAAATAATGAAATTAAAAATCTAGATAAAGAGATAGATAAAAAATCAGATGAGATTTTTGATAAAGTTGAGGAAATAAATAATAATCCAATTGAACATTTAGATATAGATAAAAGTTCAAGAGAACTATATAAAGAATATAAAAATAAAGAAGAAAAATTAGATAAAAAATGGGAAAAAGAAAATAAAACAAAAGCTAATATTAAAAAATTAGAAGCAATAAAAGATGATTATGTTAAATTAAAAGCAAATATATTTAAATTAAAGGCACATCATTATTCAAAAATTCAAGATCAAAAACTTAAAGAAAATATTCTTTCTTTAAATAAACTTGTTAATAGAAAAGAAAATGATATAATAGAAAATATAATAGAATTACAAGAAGAAGGTTCTTAAAAATAATTTATATATACTACTTCTTCAGATAATAGCATCTCTTCTGGTATATTTGTTACAAATATTAACTCTTCTTCCAACATCTCTGTTTTAACTTCTTCCTTTATTTTTTCACAATGCCTTTTTAATTTCATTTTTCCTCTTAGAGAGAGCATTGCAAAATGAGTGTCGAGCGTCAGCTCGGCACTCTAAAATATCCGCAAAGCTAGATTTTTGTTACGCAAAACTAGTTTTGCAATACTCTCTTAGAGATGTTTCTTGTCTTTTATCCCATAGTTTTTTCTTTTGTTTTGCATGGATTATACGGTAGTTTGAATTTGTAAGTTTGTCTTTTCTGTTGTATAGTTTACCTGTTATTTCCTTTAATATTTTTAAACTTTCTGTTTCTTTTTGTTGAACCTTTTCATTTTCTATTTTTACTCTATATACTGCTTCCATTTGGAATTGATCTGATAATCGGTCTTTTCTCTATGAAAAAAACCGGTTTTAGATACAAATTGACATACGTCTAGTATATCTTGGTTTTAGGCGTGATACAAATAGATTATTATTTTTCGTCATTATGTCGAATGTTTCTCTACTTGATAGACCTCTGTTAAATAATATAATCTGATTTTTAGGAATTTCTTGCGACAAGATAGCTTCTTTTAAGGCTATATCTTCGCTTTTATAATCTTTTTTTGTAAATATTTTTACCACTTCTGGAACTTCTCCATAACCTATTGTAAATTTAACCTTTGTAGATTTTACTTTATCCCCAGATTGATTAAAGCCTATATTGGTTATTAATTTGCTCGATATATCTACCAAGGTTGAGTCAAATCGCAATACATTGTTTTGAAGCCTTATACCTAAAATATCTTTGCACTTTTTAAGCAAATGATTATAAATTTGCTTGAAAAAAATATAATTAATAGTATTTAATCTATAATGAAATGCGGTATGGTGTATTGTTGTATCCCTATCTTTTCCAAGAATCTTTTTTTGAAAGGTTTTATTATCAAAATTTTCTTTAAGCTTCCTTAGACTGAAATTTTTTTCGGAAAACATCGAATGCAATATCACCATAAAAACGCTTTTACTTGTTAGTTTCTTGACTTTAGGAATCGTAATTCATTAACTTAAACGATTGATTTATGGAAAACTCTCCATTATGCCACTTTATTGAGTTTAAAGTAAGAAAAAATACAGCATTCTTTAATATATCGTGTAAGCTATTTCCTTGCAATTCCTTATAGTCAGAATTTAAACTTTTAGATAAAAAATTGAATAAATCAGAGGGGATTTCTTTTATAATATCCTTTAATCTCATAACCAATATTTTAATCAGTACAATAACTTGCCATAAAATTAACTGTTTTTTTTGGATTTATTCTATTAATTTTGTCTTTTCAACACCTATGGCTTGTAGCTGCGACTCAATTTATTAATATAAAAAACTTGATTTCTAAGTCTTTTTATATCTTTTAATTTTTACTTTTAACATATTTTTCTTTGAATCTAATAATCTAACAGTTACGAAAAATTATCTGTTTTATAATAAACAACATAATATTTCCCAAGTAAAAAAGAATCATTATGAATCATATAAGGAGAAGAATAAGTAGCAGATTTATAAGGAATAGAAAAAGCTGATAAATGATAATAATCTGATTTTATTTTTTTTCCTAATATTAAATACCCACTTGAGTATTTATCCATAGGCATATGAAAATGAGATCTATCATGATATTCTATAAATATTCCATTAGCATGCTCGTTTTGCATCATATAATCTTTTACATAATCTTGACCTATATCCATAGAAAATAAAGGCAAAGCAATTTTAGTATCAAATTTAAATATGTCTCCAGAATTTAAAAGCTTTGCTCCATAATAATTTAAATTCTCATGATTTATTGCAGCTATAGGAATTTCTAAATTTTCATTCTCAGCAATAAATGAACCAATATCTCCTAAAATGTTTGATTTGTCTTTTTTATTTTTATTAGAATGTATCCATTCTCCTTTTAAATTACAATGATCAGGAATTGTTTTTATTTTAGAAAATGAATTATTTGATATTTTATCAGTTTTTAAAATTTTGTTTTCTCTTAATTCATAAAATTGATTAGGTAATATTTCTTGTAAAAACTCAACTGTTTTCATAAAGGAATTAATTGAATTGCCTTTTCTGTTCACAAATAAATCTTTATATTTTGACTTATTATTCATTAATTTCTTATTGAATCTGTTGATTCTTATTAAACTATACTAATTGTTGGATCCCGGATATAAATGGATTATATTTAAATAAAGGAATAACCTCAGATCAAAAAGAAATCCTATGGGACAAATATTACATGGCCGGGCAACAACAACCCATGCTATCAGAAAATCAATCCAAGAAAGTACAGAAAGCATACAAAAATTAGCAAAGAAATATAGTATT
>PJEL010004413.1_pt1 | contig 11641 bp, 11 predicted proteins | sample 1853271 | NCBI WGS metagenome assembly PJEL01 (sample SAMN08108733, study PRJNA415343) | Invertebrate metagenome, whole genome shotgun sequencing project. | host: Globobulimina | place: Sweden: Gullmar Fjord | collected 2015-08 | reverse complement strand
GATTTATAATTTTAAACAACGTCTTAATTGTTGCCGGTTCTCTGGTGGGCGCCAGTGGTTTAATCCTGACCGGCATCATGTGCAAAGCCATGAATCGATCACTGGGCAACGTCCTGTTTAGCGGGCTGAAAGCCGGTGCAAGCAGCCAAGTCGCCGCCAAGGTCCAGGGTGAACCCAAAGCCATCACCCCCGAGGATGCCTATTATATTCTGGAAGCGGCTCGCTCCGTCGTGATCGTGCCGGGATACGGCATGGCCGTAGCCCAGGCCCAGCACGCTGTTCGTGAACTGGGGGAAATTCTCGAAAATAACGGAACCGAAGTTCGTTATGCGATCCACCCGGTGGCCGGCCGCATGCCCGGCCACATGAATGTTCTGTTGGCTGAAGCCAACGTGCTCTATGAACAATTGGCTGAAATGGATGATGTCAATCCCATCATGGAAACGGTCGATATCTGCATTGTGATCGGCGCCAATGATGTGGTCAATCCGGCGGCCCGGGAAATCGAATCGAGCCCCATTTACGGTATGCCGATCATTAACGCGGACAAAGCCAAAACCGTCATGGTGCTTAAACGATCCATGGCCGCCGGTTTTGCCGGGGTTGATAATCCGCTCTTTGTTAAAGAGAATTCCCGCATGCTGTTCGGAGATGCCAAGGCCACCGTGCAACAACTGGTGGCGGAGTTTAAGGAAAACTGAGGCGCCTTTGGCGCCGGCTGAAAGCTGATAGCTCAAAGCTCAAAGCTGAAAGTTAAAAAGATGCTCGATACTGGATGCTAGATCATAACGGCATTGGGCTCACGGCTCACGGTAGACGGTTTAGGGTATAAGGTGGAAGCCTTCAATGGGGGATTACGGATTTCGGGTTGCGGATTGCAGATTGAAGAAAGCGGAGCGCATGAAGCAGACAACAAAAGACAAAGAAATGATGAAAGAAAAAATTGCTCAAATAGCGGCAAAAATCAAGGAAGGCGGTAACAACGTCGTGTTTACCGGTGCCGGTATCTCCACTGAAAGCGGCATTCCCGATTACCGCAGCCAGGGCGGCATCTGGGACAAATATCGCCCGGTTTATTTTGATGAATTCATGTCCTCGAAAGCGGCCCGCACAGAATACTGGCGTCGCTGGGTAAAGGATTACCAGGTTATCGTTGGGGCTCAACCGAACCCGGCCCACCTGGCACTGGCCAAACTCCATGAAATCGGTTTGCTGCGCGCTGTGATTACCCAAAACGTCGACGGTCTTCACCAGGAATCGGGCCTGCCCGATGAAAAAATTATCGAACTGCACGGCAACACGCGTCGTATACGCTGCATGAGTTGCCGGCAGATTATCCCCATCGAAAATGTTCAACAGCGATTAACAGCGGGCGATCCGGCACCGGAGTGTGAATGCGGCGGCTATTTAAAACCGGACACCATATCCTTCGGCCAGTCCATGCCCGTCGCTGAAGTTGAAAAGGCGGCCGCACTGTCTCAGGAAAGTGATTTTTTCATGGTGGTGGGTTCCACTCTGCTGGTTCAACCAGCGGCCCAAATGCCGATTTATGCCAAAGACAACGGTGCCTTTTTAGCCATAATCAACCTGTCGGAAACGCCCTGTGACGAGATCTGCGATGCGCTGATCCGGCAAAAGGCCGGCAAGGTCCTGCAGGAGATTGTCAAGGCAGTGGAAAAACTTTAAGCCGGGTGCTGGTTGCTCGATTCTGGATACCGGAATACTCGATTGCGGAATGCAAATTGTGGATGGCAAATTGTGCTGAATGGTAGAAACTGATAACAATCAAGTGATCACTGATTACTGCAAAAAAAAACGGTGTTAAGAATGGTGTAAGGTAGAGGGTGTAAAGTTTAAGGTGCAAAGCCTAAATTGTAAAAATTTAAATTTGATCATACATGCCAAAATTTGAGGTGAAATGAAATCTGACAAACCACAGATATCCTCTACGTATCTGTGTTTTGACAATCTTCCATGTATTCTCAACATATAACAGTTTGGAATTTAGAAGGCGACCACAACATCTTGTATCAAGAATCAATCTGAAATATATTGCATAATACCATCGGTATTATTAAAAGTGAAAAGAATCGAGTATCATGCAAGTATTGTTGATTTTGAAGATTAAAATCAATCAATGAACAGTCGCTTGATGAAAACCGAAGCTGTCAACCTGAAATCTTGAACCCGCCGAAGGCAGAAACCTTTAAACAAGAAATTTAAACCTCGCTAAAGTGGCAAATTTCTCTTGCTTTTCATGCATTTGCGCTCTATAGCTGGAAAATCTTTTCAGTAAAAAGGAGATCACCCTAAGCCAAATCATCCGAATCGAGGGTAAATCGCCGTCGAAAGTATCATTATGGCCAAAAAGAACGATAACGGCGGTGACGGTAGTGGGATCGGTATCAGAGTACGACAGATGGCAAAGATGACCTGGATGAAAGACCCATGGCCAATGAACCGATAAAAATCATGATTTCATCCAGCGTGTATGGGGTGCAGAGCCTGCTGCGCCAGACTTACGCCACGCTTCTCGGGCTCGGCTATGACGTGATTTGCTCGCCGATTGGTACGCTTCCGGTAAATCCCAAAAAGCCTAACCTGACGAACTGCCTGGAGGCTGTGGAGGAATGTGACGCGTTCATTGGATTCATCCGCCCAATTTATGGTTCAGGCCGAGACTCGAAGAAGGACAAGTCGATCACCCACATAGAATTGGAGAAGGCTATTACACTAGACCGTCCCCGTTGGATGCTAGCACACAGCAGCGTGGTCAAAATGAGGAACTTGGTTAGACACGTGTTTTACGACAAGAAAGGAGTTCGAAACACCATCAAGTTTAAAGAGCTGAAGGGCGAGTTCGACGACCCCCGGGTAATCGAGATGTATGAGCTGGCCGCCGATTCGCGCAGCAAGAAACCTTGGTCGCAACGGACGAACCACTGGGTACACGAATACCACTATGATTTCGAGGCACTGGACTTCATCAGCGCCCAGTTCCGAGATCAGAAGCGGGTAGCGGCCTACCTGAACCATCTGAAACAATGACCATGGAAATGCCCAGCAACATTAAGAGCATACTCTCAACAGGCGAATCCAAGCGCCTGGAGTTCAAGTCCGGCAATGTGGGTATGGAGGCCTTGGGCGCGACGATTTGCGCCTTCCTCAACTCCGGCGGCGGACAGATTCTTGTCGGGGTACGCGATGATGGCACTGTCGAAGGAGGCGTCGATGCCAAGCAAATCGAAAAAATGCTTCACCCCCTCTCAGGTGGCGACTCGGCGGTGTCGCTGATCACACCAAACGCGATCTGGGATGTGACCGAGGAACCCACCGATGATGGCCCGGTCGCTCTGATCGACGTTCCTGCGGGTGCTGATCTGCCTTACCTGTTCCAGGATTCCATCTACATCCGAATCGGCAAACAGACTCGCAAGGCCACGGGAGGCCAAACCCGGGAACTGATCCAGAGGCGCTACCTTCATGGTGCGCGTTGGGAGCGACAGCCGGTGTTAGAGGTAAAGCTGAAGGATTTGGATGATGAGGAGATCTTTGAGACGGTGCGGATCGCGGCGAACAGGCGCGGTTGGCGGTTTCGTGATCCTGAGGACCTCATGATGGTCCTGGAAGACCTGAATCTGGTGGACCACGGCAGGCTCACTAACGCGGCAGCAGTCCTGTTTGCAAGGGAGGCGGGTCACATTTTCCCGCAAGCTCACGTTCGTCTCACGGCATATGCCTCGGACAAAGCCGCATCCCAGTTCCGGGAAGACCAAGCCTCGCGGGGGCACCTTTTTGACCACCTCAAGACTTACGATGCCTTCCTCGGACGACATATTTCCGTGATCTCCGATTTCACCGCAACCAAGAACCATCGTGAGGACCGTCCGCAGTATCCTTATTGGTCCCTTCGAGAAGGATTCCGCAACGCCCTGATCCACCGGGACTACGAATCAATCCACGGCCGGGTGTCGGTGAGCGTCTATCCGGCTCGTTTCGAAATCTGGAGCTACGGCAATCTGCCGCCGGGGCTAAGCATCGCATCGCTCAAGACCGGCGACCGTTCACTGCCCGTAAATCCGGACATCGCCCAGGTGGTCTTTCTTCGTGGATTGGTTGATCTCTTAGGACGCGGAACCCGCAAGATGGTCGAGGAGTTCAGGAGCCAGGGCTTGCCTGAACCTGTGTGGAAGAAGCAGACCGGCGGGATCAGCTTGACGCTCCGCTCCCGGGCGACGCCCGGCGAGATTACTAAAGAACTTAACGCCCGGCAGATCGCTCTGCTCCGTCGGATGAAGCCCGGAGAGCAGACCGACCTGTCTGCCTACGCCAAGCAAACCGAGGGCGACTGGAGTGAGCGAGCCCTGCGTAACGACCTGTCCAAACTTGTCCGACTCGGCTATATGGCGAAACAGGGGCAAGGAAAGAACACCTTCTATGTGCGCACTGAGAAACCTACCGCTTGATTGCCGGTATCTGCCGGAACGGCCCTGCCTCAGGACGATTGGAAGCACCCGAATTTAAAGCATTTCCGGTACCTACGCCTAAATCCAAGCGTTTACTGTTTGCCGGTATCTGCCGAAATCCTTGTCGAGAAGACCGCTTGGGTGACGGGTTGCGCAAGGATTTCGGGTGTGCCGAAAAGACCCAATAATCCAATGTGCCGGATTCTGCCGGAATCACCACTGCCCGCGCTTGGCCTCAAGCCGCATTGCACCAGCGGTTTGCCTAAATATTGTTTAACAGGAACCTACTGGATTGGCTGCCGGAATGTGCCGGATTACGTCACTTTCAGAGATCGAATGTTGCACATTTCCGGGGAGACAGGAACCAGTCCTTCACAAGAGACGAGTCATGATGTCGGCGAAGAGCCAAAAGGTAGATGTTTGGGGCGCCCCGCACATTTACAGTTTTACAGTTTTCGGGGTCCAGCGGAACGCTTCTAAGTTTCTAAATTCATGATCGGAAACAAGAAATCTCCACAGAAGATTATCGGTTTTTAATATCCTTTCAGACTGCGATCGAATTCAAGGATCATTATCCGATAGCTGAATATTCAGAGGCTGATTTGGTTAAGGATACTAATACAATGCAAAATCTGATATTTTCGGTTGTCAGATAATTGATGATGCAAGTTTTGTTGAATTCGGATATTATAAATGCTGCCATTGTTTGTAGACTAACTAATCACCGGCTGGATGATAATTGTTTTTGGTACGATATCAGCACTAATGAAGCATTCCAGCTTACGCCAATATGCTCTAAAAGCCTATAAAACTGGTTAATGGGAAATAGCTCATAGCGTCAAAACTCTAAAAGGAGTTGGTTATGGTTACCACTAAATCAAAAAAGGAAATTCTCGATTACTTATGGGAGTGGGCTGAAAATAGCGGTGAATGGGCAAAAAAACTGACCAAAGTTGCCGTTGAAAAAGAGTCCAGGTTGTTAGAAAGTGAATTGAACGATATTTACTCACTGTATTTCAAAGAAATTACTGCTGAAGATAAAGACTCACTCCCTAAAACACCTATACCAGACATTGATTTAACACCCTCTAATATTGTCTTACATTCACTATCTGACATCAAAGGTGTTAACCGACTTGCCGAAAAACAGACCTTGCACTTCAGTAAAAATATAACAGTTATTTACGGTGAGAATGCATCAGGTAAATCAGGTTATAGCAGAATCCTCAAATCTCTCGGATTCAGCTATGAAAAAGAAACAAAAGTATTATGTAATGTGTATTGTGAGGGTGATGGTTGTCAGAATGCAAAATTGGTGTTTTCAAGAGATGGAGGCAGCGATGAATTTGACTGGGATGGGGCTTGTAAGTGTACGGATCTGCATGGCATTTCAGTATTCACCAACAATTGTGTGAGCATCAGCCTCGACACAAGGCGTGAACTGCTTGTCACTCCAATAGGTTTCCATTTATTCCGCATCATATCGGATGAGCTTGACAATTTAACAGCAATACATAAGGCAAAGATAGCTTCTCTAAAGAAGAGTATTAACTGGCTTTCTGAGCTCCATGAAGGTACACAGGTGCAATTTTTTTTGGATACGTTAAATTCGAAATCCTCCAAAGATGAATTAAAAAAGCTTGCTGATTTTAAAGAAGATAATGAAAAAAGTCTGAAAGACCTAATGGAAGGAACAGAAAGGATTAAAGGATATTGCTCAGGAGAGAGGAATAGAATTTTATGAATCAACCGAATTTTCAAATTTTATCCGTGCAGCCGACAAATATATAAAGAGACTTGGGAAAGAAGATTACCCGAAAGATGAAAGTGAAATCTGTATCTATTGCAGGCAAAAGCTGATAGAAAAAGATGCGCTTGAATTGTTGAAAAGCTACAGGCTGCTTTTGAACGATCCCACTCAAGTCCAAATCAGACAACATACGCAAAACTTCAGCACTTTACAAGTCAAACTGAACAAAATTAACTCAGATATCACGTTGCATCACCTCTCTTTTGGAGAGGATCAAGAGAATAAGCCGATCCAGCCAGAATTTATTGGAAAATATTGTGGCTCAGTGATCGACTTAAAGAAGATTGCCGACTCTAAAAAATCAGAGCAGATAAAAGAGAGAAAGTTCGATTTAGACTATGATAAGGTCATTAATGCCCTCAATTCGAAAATCGAGACCACCAAAGCAAACCTTAAGGTTAAAGAAGAGACCCTGGCAACCATTGAAGAGAAGGAGAAAGCGCTGGGTGCAAAGATCAACGAGTTGATAGACAGAAAGAAACTCAATGAAAAATATTCTGAAGCTGAAAAAAACCTGACAAACTAGCAGATTGCAGCGCTTTTAGAGGAACTTACAAGAGTGTTTAACACAGATCCTTTGAGCAGGAAAACCAGTCAAGCCCGCAAGGATCTTATAGCAAAAAATTTCAATACAATCTTTAAAAATGAATTACGTGACCTGAAGCGTTCCGAGTTGAAGGTAAATCTGAAGTTTAGGACGGATAAGGCAACGTCTCTATTGTTCCAGGATATTGGGCGGGACCATAGACTCACCGACGTTCTGAGTGAAGGTGAGCAGAAAGCTATCGCCCTGGCAGAGTTTCTGACTGAGCTCCAACTGGATGAGAGCAAGGCCCCAGTGGTATTCGATGATCCTGTAACCAGTTTGGATCATAAGATAATAGAGGAAGTTGCCAAACGATTGATTAGATTGTCGGCTGACAGACAAGTTGTCATTTTCACCCATAGCATTTTGCTGTTCAATAGCATAAAACAAAATAGTGAACTTCCTCGATTTAAAGGATTTGAATTCAAATATTATGAGACAGATTCCGACACTGAATATGCAGGCTATTTACATGAGAGCCCCACATTGAAAGAGGACAGCTTCAAGAATTTTAGAACGAAAATCAACAATATCCTTAACCTTCCCAAGGAGAAGCGGGACAAGAGAGAAAGCGAGCTCGCAATGGATGGTTATAACAAACTAAGACCTGCGATTGAGGTTTTCGTGGAAAAGGAGATGTTCCGGGATACTGTCAAAAGATACAGGAAAAACGTTGCCTTGATGCGTCTTGAGTCAGTCAATGGAGCGCTTATCGATAAGCATAAAGAAAAACTTAATGACATATACGATAGATGCTGCGGATATATTGAGCCCCATAGCAGCCCGGACGGTTTGCCTCAAAACCCGACACTTGTTGAGCTTGAGATGGATTTTAAAGAGATATGCGAGATAAGATCTGATTTTGTATAAAACTTACCATTCTGCCAATTTTTACTATATACAGGATAATGTGTCATGGAAATTGTAACGGGAAAGACAAAAGCTATTATTGTCGCAATTGAAAAAATCAGTATCTTACTGGTTTTCTTACCCGCCATGCGCCAGGATTAACCTCGGAGGACGAACAAATATGTACGACCTGCACTATCTTGGCTGGAACAGCTTCCAACAACTCTGCCTGTCGATTACCCGAGAGGTGCTCGGGCAGACTGTTGAATCCTTTCTGGATTCAAACGATGGTGGCCGGGACGGCGCATTCGCTGGCCAGTGGAATCCAACGGGACATGAGGACCTGAGAGGCCGGTTTGTCATCCAGTGTAAGTTCACGAGCAAGATCAGTTATGTTCTCCGCCCCTCCGATCTCTCCGATGAAGTGGCCAAGGTCACAAAGCTCGTCGAGCGGGGCCTTTGCGACTCTTATGTGCTGATGACGAATGCTGGGCTGTCCGGCAACCAAGCCAAAAAGATCGAAGCCCTTTTAAGAGACTCCGGGGCGAAACACGTCGTCCTCCTCGGCTCGACATGGATTGGCCAACAGATTCGCGAAAACAAACGCCTTCGGATGCTCGTCCCGCGTGTGTATGGGTTAGGGGATCTGGGCCAGGTCCTCGACGAGCGCGCATATGCTCAGGCGCGCGCGATTCTGGAGTAGCTCCGAGAAGACCTTGCAAAGGTTGTCGTAACCGACGCGTACCGTAAGGCGGTAGAAGCGCTCGACAGACACGGCTTCGTGCTGTTGATCGGAGAACCGGCAGCTGGCAAGACAACCATTGCGTCCATGCTGGCAATGGCCGCTGTCGACCAATGGAACGCGTCCATGCTCAAACTCGACGAACCCGGGAAAGTCATGGAGCGCTGGAATCCTGAAGAACCATCACAATTCTTCTGGCTCGACGACGCGTTTGGCGTCACCCAATACGAAGCGTTTTTAGTTCACGGCTGGAATCATATTCTTCCCCTGATCAAGACCATGCTTCGCAAGGGAGCCAAGATTGTGATGGCCTCTCGCGACTACATCTACAACCAGGCACGGAAGGATCTGAAGGAAGGCGCCTTCCCACTTCTAAAAGAGAGCCAAGTCGTGATCGATGTTCACGATCTGTCCGACGACGAGAAACGGCAGATACTCTACAACCATCTCAAGCTGGGCAAGCAGCCTCGCTCGTTCCGAAGCCGGATCAAACCGCAACTGGAGTCCGTCGCGGCTCACGTGCGCTTTATTCCTGAAACAGCCCGGCGTCTGGCCGATCCCTTGTTCACAGAAGGCCTGCGCTTGGACGCGTACCCTCTCGGGCAATTTATCGAGAAGCGGGAAAGCCTTCTTCAGGAGGTTATTCAGGGCCTCGACGGCAACAGCAAGGCGGCCCTCGCACTGATCTACATGCGAAACGACCGGCTGGAGAGCCCGATAGCCCTTCAGAAGTCGGAGGAGCATGCGCTTGAGCGGCTCGCGAGCAACATTGGCGGGTGTGTCACCGCACTTGAAGCACTCAACGGCAGCCTCGTCCTGCATTCGCACGCCAGCGGCGATTCCATCTGGCGATTCAAGCACCCGACCATTGGCGATGCCTATGGGGCAATGCTGGTCCAGAGCCCAGAGTTGCTTGACATTTTTATCCGGGGCAGCGTACCGATCAAACTGATCGAGCAGGTTACTTGCGGAGATGTCGGCATCGAGAAAGCCGTCATCATTCCGAAGGTGTTATTCCCACTGATGCTGGCCAGACTCCGCGAATTCTCCACGAGCAAGGCGTATAAGTCCGCAGCGCTGGCGGTGTGGGGTGCCAAGTTCGAGCTGCGACGATTTCTGGCCCGCCGCTGCTCGAAGGAGTTTCTCTCGCTGTACCTCGATGAGAATCCGGATCTCGTGGATAGGGTGTCCCAACCTGGCCTCTACGCCTTTACAGAAGTTGCTCTCGCGGTGCGCCTGCACGAACTCCGACTTCTTCCAGAAGATAAGAGGAAGAAGTTTGTGGCGACGGTCACCGAACACACCGTTCGAGGCGACGACTTATATGGATTGGATGACGTCGGTATCCGGAGTGTATTTGAGGAACACGAATTCGAGGAATTGCTGCAGACCGTCCGTACTCAACTTCTCCCCAGGCTCTCTGATGTGAGGATAGACTGGCAGCTCAACCGCGAGTCGAGCGAACCGCCGGACGAGCACATGCAACAGCTCCTTGAATCGTTTGAAACTCTGAAAAAGCATTTCGGCGACGACGCTGGCGCCGCGGCGATCCTTGAACGAGAGGCCCACCTCGCGAACGAATGGATCGCCGAGAATACGGTTGAGAAGTCGGACAGAAAACCGCGAACATTGGGGAAAGTCGAAACACCCGACAAGCTCCCCGGTATCCGGAACATCTTCGACGATGTTGACGCCTGAAGGACTTGCTAACTGTGTCCGAGAAGAATTGGCCGAACGAAAGCCTCCGATCGTGCCTGAATTGGGAGATGTAGGGGACATCTATTGGATTATTGGTTCATAGGCAAACCAAGGGCTTTTTCATCAAACTTCCAAAGCGGTTTATTTGAGAATAATTATCCTATTCATGAAGTCGGATAGGTAATAATTATTAAACCATATCAATAAAAAGCATAAGAGCCTTTGCACGATTTGGTAGCCACGGGTTTATATCCAATTCGTGTGATAGCCCTTACGTATCTGAAAAATATTCGCCCCTTAAAAATTGCATATATTTAAAACATATCACTGTGAGGCATAGTGTCAGGTCAGATTCTGTTTCACTTTTTTGATGTAAGATTGAATCTCGTTCATTGCAGCCAAATTATTCCACTATTCCTATACTCCAACACTTCGACCGGGCATCTTGGACTGTTCGATTACCTTGCGCAGTAATTCCGCCTCGGATTCGCCGGTCGCCCGGGGATGGTATGGCGATCCAGGCAGACATGCGTCCGTTCCGGAATTAGGATCATGGTGGACCCGCCTTGAATCGACGTAACCGCCAGATTGCCCGTGATGTTAAATACTTCGTTGACACCCAGTCTGCCATGAAATGACATAGATAAAGACGTAATCGATATTAAGGAACTTAGAGAAATTTATTAAGCTTAAAAAAAAGATCTTGCATATAATATATTTTGTACGTTATACTGTACAAAATTTGGAATATAAATGAGGTATAAAATGCAAAGACTAAAAATTGATCAAGATATCAAATCGTTATCTGAGGTCCGGACAGGGATTGCAAATTGTATTAAGCAGGTCCACGATACAAAAAGACCATTGGTAATTACCCAACATGGAAAAGGCGTTGCTGTGCTTTTAGATGCACATGAATATGAAACGATGCAAGAAAAACTTGAGCTTTTGACAGATGTACAGATTTCGATAAACCAGATCGAAAATGGGCAAGGAATTGATCATGAGGATGCAAAGGATAGAATTTTGAAGCGAGTCCAAAAATGAAAATTGTCTGGTCCCCTCTGGCCATCGATAGGGCTTCTGAAATTTCGGATTATATTGCCCTGGATAAACCCACAGCAGCAGAAAAATGGATCAACACAGTTTTTTCGAAAGTTGAGCAGCTAAAATCTTCCCCTGAAATCGGTAGAATTGTTCCAGAAATTAGAAACAACCAATTTAGAGAGCTAATTTACGGAAATTACCGGATAATATATCGTATTGAACAGAAAAAAATATCCATACTTACGATTCGTCATGGCAAGCAAATTTTGCCAATCAATGAAATTTTGGCATAACCTATCTCTTGAGGGAAACCGGGAAAAGCTGTGCCATTTTTGTCTTAATTTGAAATAAGAAAGATTGACTTTTGGTCACTGCATTTGATTATTGCGGTTACTCGAATCTTGCCACCAGCGCCATACCCTATGCCTCTTGCCCTAGCCCAT
>PJEL010004412.1_pt1 | contig 11643 bp, 11 predicted proteins | sample 1853271 | NCBI WGS metagenome assembly PJEL01 (sample SAMN08108733, study PRJNA415343) | Invertebrate metagenome, whole genome shotgun sequencing project. | host: Globobulimina | place: Sweden: Gullmar Fjord | collected 2015-08 | reverse complement strand
TTGTTTGAATAAATAATATTCCAATCCGCCATGGAAATTTACCACGCTACAGCGGTATTTATCGTCAGTTTCACACTCAGCGACCAACGCTTTTTGATTTTTGTCAATTGCGTTGTACCTATCTGTCCCTGACATACTTTTGGTAAGGCCTTGCTTGACTGCTTTGGTCACGTCTGTAATTTCTTCTGTTACATAGACTCTGGTACCAGGTGTAGCTTGCAGTTCTTGAGTTTTCGTTTTGGCAAGAAAACCGTTAGCGAGCAAATTATTGTCTTCTGTGGAGTTGTATTGGATAGAGCCATAGACGCAGTGGTGGTTGGTTGCGATGAGTGCTTGGTCAGAAACAAATGACGCTGTACACCCACCCAGACTAACAATTGCCCCCATCGGGAAACCAGTAAGTTCAGTCAGAGAGCTCGGGTTAAGTTCTAGTCCTGCTTCAGTTAATTCGTTCGCTATACTGGGCAGTTGATGTGGCTGCCACATGCCTTCATTAGCCATTACGTGCATACTCACGCCCGCCAATAAAAAGGGAAGGATTTTTTTCATGTTATTATAATTCCTATATTTGTTTTCATTACAAAGTTTGCGCCATTGATGTAAAGGAGTCAAAGGGATCGCTTTAATTTAATTAACAATTTGTAAACATTTGTTATCATCTAATGACACTTGTTAAGGAATGAGCAAAAAATGAAAAGTAATGAAGTCAATTTCGATGGTTTAGTTGGCCCGACCCATAATTATGCTGGACTGTCTGACGGCAATGTCGCGTCCTTAAATAATGCTCAAGACGTGTCGAATCCAAAACAAGCGGCCTTGCAAGGGCTTGCTAAAATGAAAGCACTACATGACTTGGGTATGCATCAAGGCGTTTTAGCTCCGCAAGAAAGGCCGGACATGTATACTTTGAGGCGACTGGGCTTTACTGGCACCGATAGTGAAATATTAGATAAAGCGTTTAAACAAGCTCCAGTATTATTGTCTGCGTGCTGTTCAGCATCAAGTATGTGGACGGCAAATGCCGCGACAGTTTCGCCTTCAGCAGATACGACTAATGAGAAAGTCCACTTCACTCCCGCTAATTTGACCAATAAGTTTCATCGTTCCATTGAGCCTGAAACAACAGGGAATATCCTAAAAGCGACGTTTAATAATGATCAATATTTCCAGCATCATTTGCACCTCAATGACAATGATCACTTGGGTGATGAAGGCGCTGCTAATCATACTAGACTGTGTAATAACTACAGTGGAAAAGGGATAGAAATATTCACTTTTGGTCGTTATGCTTTTGATCGAGATAAACCGATGCCGAAAAAATTTCCGGCTCGACAAACCCTTGAGGCAAGCCAAGCAATTGCTAGGCTACATGGTTTGTCTGATGATAATACAGTGTATGTACAGCAAAACCCTGATGTTATAGATCAAGGTGTTTTTCACAACGATGTCATTGCAGTAGGCAATCAAAATGTACTTTTTTATCACGAACAAGCATTTTTAAATACGGATAAATTTTTAACTGAACTTTCTCAGAAATTTACTATGGGTGATTTACACTTAATAGAAGTTAAAACGGAAGAAGTTAGTGTTGTAGATGCGGTTAATACATACCTCTTCAACACACAAATCATTACGTTGAATAATGGCGACATGGCGATTATTGCGCCCATGCACTGTTACGAAAATGTCAGAGTGAAAGCGTATTTAGATAACTTAGTGACATTGAACACACCGATAAAGCAGGTTAAGTACTTTGATGTTAATGAAAGCATGAAAAATGGTGGTGGGCCAGCATGTTTGCGGCTTAGAGTTGCTCTTACTGAAAGTGAACGTAACGCGGTTAATTCACATACGATGATGTCGGATTCATTATTTGATACGTTAAATCAATGGGTAGAAAAACATTATCGTGACCAATTAGCTTTTGATGATTTACGTGATCCGCAATTATTGCTTGAGTCACGAACTGCCTTAGATGAATTAAGCCAAATTTTACAGTTAGGCTCTGTGTATAAATTTCAGCAGTAGTTTGTGATAGTCAGCAAAAGTTAGCTACTTAATTTGGCTAACTTTTGCTACGTAACCCGAGTTCAAGTGACTTATTTTTTAGTTTTATCTGATTCTTCAATCAAGGTGACTACTTGTTGAGTCAACTTTATTCGGCCCGACTTCACCAATGCAGTCCGCAAAATATACTCAATTTGCGCATTAACGCTGCGCAGTTCATCATCGGCCCAGCGTTGTGTAGCGGCCAATACATCGGGATTAATCCTTAATGGGAAGCTCTTTTTCGTAGCCATTGGCTATCTCCGCGTTAATAAATGCTGCCCGCATTAATTACAGGTTGAGCACTATGGTCGCTACATAAAACAACAAGTAAGTTACTTACCATAGCCGCTTTTCGCTCGTCATCTAACTCAACGATTTGATTTTCAGAAAGTTTAATCAATGCCGCTTCAACCATACCTACTGCGCCATCAACAATTTTACTTCGTGCTGCAATAATTGCTGACGCCTGTTGACGTTGAAGCATGGCACTAGCAATTTCAGGAGCATAGGCTAAATGGCTAATACGTGCTTCTATAACTTTAACACCCGCTTTAGCGAGTCGTTGCTGTATCTCAGACTTAAGTGCCTCTGAAATTTCTTTTGGGTGGCTTCTTAAAGCTATTTTATCACCTTCGTGCAGATCATAAGGAAAAGTTGTCGCCATGTTTCTAAGAGCTGCTTCACTTTGAATACTCACGTAGCTTTCGTAGTCATCAACTTCAAATAGGGCCTCCGCCGTATCTTCGACCATCCAGACAACAACGGAAGCAATTTCAATAGGGTTACCGTGATTATCATTCACTTTAAGCTGACCACTTTCGAAGTTTCGAATACGAAGAGAGATATTTTTACGAATAAAAAATGGGATCGTCCAACTTAGCCCAGGATTTTTTGCTGTGCCCACGTAGCTGCCAAAAAATGTCATTGCCTTAGCTTGGTTAGGTTGATTCATAAAAAATCCAGCCCAGCTAATTCCGGTAACTATGACTAATGTTATTGGTGCAAGAGGCGCATTACCGCTGTCTTGTATTAACCATAGTAGACTTAACACTTGTAAAGCCAACAACACTAAAAACATTATATAGCCGTTAATAACAAAACTTTTTCTTTCTTTCATAGTTCACCTCAATGTGATATCAATTTGATATCACTATAGTCAAGTGATTACATTTGTACAAGCTAAATATCAAATTAAAAAGGTTTTAAATTTATACCAATTACATTATGTTTGTGATCTAAATTTTACGCAGAAGTAAGTTTTTTTAACCAGTAAAATAGATCAGCTATTTACTGTGATTGGTATTAGGCGTGTACTGATTTTTGATAAAAATCAGACATAAAAAAGGCAAGCTAATGCTTGCCTCGTATATCTAGCGAAAGCGTTACATATCTTCGCTAAGTGTTGCCTTCATCGTCTCAGCCCATTTGTCTAAAAGCGGGCTAAGCATTTCAAGGTTCATTGAAGCTTTATCATCTTCGACTGTTGCACCAGAACCTGACTTTATGCCCTGCATCAACACTTCGCCTGTTTGTGAATCGACCATCTCAGCTTCAATACGCAGTTTTGCTTGCATATCATTTAGGCCACCAGATGCTGCAGTGAAAAGGAAAGCAATAGGGATATATTGCATACCGCTTAATTCTTTATCTGTAATATCTACTGCAGTTATCGCGACTTTCATTCGTGCAGTATTTGGACCTGCAGCAGTCGCTAATGTTGATGACGCTGAAACTGCATCAGAAAATGCTTTATTAGCATAGCTAGATATTTGACTTAAGACTTCTTTTGAAACCTTATCAGTGCTTTTAGGTCCAGGATAAAAGCTCACAGGATCTAAAATCACTTTGTCATAACCAAGCTCTTTTAAGCCAGGTTTTATGTAACGAACTAAGTCTGAATCGTCACTAGAGTCAACTTTTTTAAGTTGATCATAACTACTTAAAAAACCTGATTGAACTTCTTTAGCGGCTTCTGCGCTTGAATTGTCAGTAGATGAACACCCAGAAAGGGCTAACATAAGACCAATAGTTATTGCTTTTATTTTCATTTTTTACTCCGTAAAGATAGATGGTTCTTTGTATAGCGGTTTAATTAACTCTATTAGCATACTTTTAAAATACTAAAGAACCTATAATTCGGGTTTCGGAAGTCTTTATTTAGATAGCTAAAATAGTTTTACCTGTCGTACTCTAAGAATTACATTAATTGTTAGGATGTGCAATTTTATAGCGAAATAAATTAGCTTAATATTGTCTAATTTGCTTATTTATATCAAATTGGCTGTTCAGCTAATGAAAAATCTTTGAGTGGAGTTAAGATATTAAACAAAGGCAATGCTCTTAAATAACTCGCTAAACATAGTGCACCATCATGAAAAAATGACAACTTGCCCCTCCTAGCACAAATAAGTGCCAAATAGCGTGATTGAAAGGGATTTTCTTTTGTACGTAAAAATAAACGCCTGAAGCATAAACTAATCCACCAATAGCTAGCAACATCATGCCTCCCATAGACAGGGCTTGATTTAATTGCTGAATGATAAACAATGAAATAAACCCCATACCTAAATAGGTACTAAGGGATATAAACCGGTATTTAGTACCAAAGGTTAATTTGAACGCAATGCCAATGACTGCAAGTGCCCAAATGATAGTCAGCATGCCGTAACCAAGAGGACCTTCTAGCGTCAATATCATCAGCGGTGTGTAGGTGCCTGCAATGAGCAGGTAAATGGCACAGTGGTCAATCACCTTTAGCACTTTTTTTGCTTTTTCATGACTTATTGCGTGATAAAGCGTTGAAGCCAAAAACAAGGTGACCAGAGTTGCACCGTAAATAGCAAAACTTGCGATACGGGCAGGATCTTCTTCTATAGTCGCGTAGATAACTAGCATTGTTAATCCAGCAACACTAAGCAAAGCACCTAATCCATGACTGACAGCATTCGCTATTTCTTCGGCAAGGGAGTATTGCTTAATCACATTAACGTCTGGTTGATTGGTTTTCTTTGTCATTAGGGAGAAGTTCTCTTTATTTCAGTGTACACGTGTACACTGAGTAGTTTAACAGTATTGTTGTCGAACTTAAAGTCATCTATTCAATACCCTCTAACGGTGGAGCAAGTGGTGAGTGCAATTTGATCTCTATTATTCACAATTGATAACAATTTAGCTAAGTGACTCAGCTTATACTCGTTAAATGATTTTAACTAACTATTTGGAATGGGTCGCATGAATGTATCACCCACTAACTCGCTAAACACGGCTATCCTCAATACCGTTGGTAGTATTACACCATCAATGACTGCGAAAGAAGACTCTGCTGACTCTTCGAAGGAACGTGCTATTGAAGTAGGTAAAGAGGTGATAGACAAAAAATGGCAATGGCACTTAAGTTCGGCATATTATACAACTCAAAAATCTACTTTTGATACTCTTATGGAGATTGAGCCAAGTGTTGAAGAGGGTACCAAAGAAACTAGCAATGTTTCTGACCTCTATATTAAGGCGCTTAATTTTCATTTGGAAAAGTATAAAAATGAATTATTAGCCCCCGAACTATATTTAGAGCCGGAGCCTGATTTTGACAATGAAACTGTCACTAAAAAATCGTCTGTGCCCCCCCATGCTATATCGATCTATCTTGAAACTGATAATCGTAATTATACCCGTAACTTTCTATCGATGACTGTTTAACTCTATATGTAGGTAAACTTATATTCTAAACGGGCGATAGGCTGCATTCCACTTTTTTGTTTTGATGTAAAAAGGCATAATAGCGCGATAAAAATTTTACTGAGAAATTGAAAATGTTGAATGAAAGAACGTTAATGCAGAGAAGTGGTAGCAAGTGTGAGTTATGCGCTGCGAAAGAAACATTAGCTGAACTTGAGGTTGCACCCTCTAATGGTACTGTGGATAAAAGTATATTGGCGTGTGCTACCTGTATTAATCAAATCAATGGCTCAGAGCTAGATGCTAATCACTGGCGTTGCTTGAATGACAGTATGTGGAGCCAAGAGCCCGCGGTGCAAGTCATAGCATATCGACTATTACATTTGTTATCTGCTACGCAAAGCTGGGCTCAGGATCTTTTAGATATGATGTATTTAGAAGATGATATAAAAGAGTGGGCTGAAGCCGGCATCGAAGAAATTGATCCTGACTTAGTGCCGACCAAAGACAGTAACGGCACAGTATTACAGGCGGGGGATACAGTACACCTTATTAAAGACTTAGTGGTAAAAGGTGCTAATTTTACTGCTAAACGAGGCACTGCAGTAAGAAATATTTCTTTAACCTCAAACCCCGAGCATATTGAAGGTCGGGTCAATGGCACACGGATAGTTTTAGTTGCCGCCTATTTGAAAAAATCAGTGTAATTGAACTTTTTACTTGCGCTCAGGATATTGCTCACTATATGACAGTGAGCATCGGCTTGGTAAAAGGTTATCGTAAAAGATTAATGGGCTCTAGTAAGCCCATTTTTTATACTGTGATCAGCTAATCTTGGGTTATCTAGTATTAAACTATTTTGCTAAACAAGTAGAGCTGATTATTCATGCTCATTGTTGTTAGTCGAAATCAAATTAAATTCAGATAGAGCAGGGATGGTAAGTTGCATCTCGGTTTCAATTTTGTCTAATGAGCTAAGGTTTTTACAGAATAGTTCGGCTTTGCTTTCAAGTTTACTTGCTTTATCACCAATCTCTAATGTGAGTTCAGTACCCATTGTTTCAATACGTTCATCAAAAGTATCCACTCGCTGCTCGATATCTTCTTTGTCTCGATTGGCCATAGCATCACCAACAGCCATTAAAATAGTACCAATAGACTCTGAGACTATCTCTTCAATTTCATGTTCAAACTCACCAGCAAATATTTCGTCAAATTCATCAAAATCTTGAGGGGCTATATAGTAACTTTCATCGCTATGATTAAAACGTCTGTGTAAACGAATTTTCATTTCATCAAATTTTTCGGTAATTTTACGATGCGAAGCGCTATTTTCTCCTGTTAAGCCACCAATTACTTTATTCACTGTTTTCAGCGCTATTTCGACACCTTCAATCGCAATGGAAACTATTTGTGGAACCTGTTGGCGAATGCCAGAAACAAATTTTGATACGGTTTCTTGATTATCTTTAGTTAATTCGACTTCACGCCCATGGACAAATACTTGGTGTTCGCCATTAAACTGAACATAAGTCTGGCCATGATCGAGTATTCTCACATGAGAAGGATCAATAACGACGCCATAATTGAAGTTAACATTGCAATTTTTTGCGAAGGCAGAACTCGACGTCATAGCCGCAGTCAAAATGACTAAAGGGTATATTTTCATGACTTAAACCTGTGTTTGAACGATTACTTGATGACCAATACGGAAATGAAATACCACTAGATAATAGGATCTATATGTATTTTACGTTCTCTATACATCATTCTACTTGGTGGGTAATCACGTTTTGTTCTATCCACAAAGTCGCCAATTCTTAATTCCACGTGTTGATAGAGTGTATCGTTGGCTTCCAAATATACAGAGCACATGTACTCCTGCATCTGCTTTTCTATCTCTTCACGTTCGTTAAGCATGTCACCCATTCGGCCTGCGTGGTATTGATAAGTTGTTACAACTTTTGTCAGGATATCTTTATTTTGCTGTTCAGGAGGCAATTTTTTTAACTTGTCTCTAGCAACTTGCAGTTCAGTTGTTTTGTCCTTTTCCTCTTGAATTTGTTCATCAAGCTTATGCAGCTTGTCTTTATATTCATCCACTCGATGTTTGAATTCAACGATAGTTTTACTGCCTGCTGTTGCGCCAATATATCCGGCACTTACTGTTTGTGCTGCTTTTATATAGCCGCCAATCAGCTTACCATTTGGCTTTTCCTTAACGCCGACCACCAAGTCGCCTTCAACTTCCACTAAACTGTGCATGAGTTGATTTTCAATATGAAGTTCACTTCCGCATTTTATGTCCGCATATTGACAATATTTCGCGTATATTTTTCCTTTAGCTGATATTTGGGCACTCATTTGGAAATCAGTAATATCTGAATTTTCAACATCTTGCTTTCTGCCTATAATACCCGAGGCAATAGTGATATCGCCACCGGCTTCTAAAATTGCAGATTCAACAAACCCGCCAACAGTAATGTCACCCGTTGCTATAACGCGCATACCCTCAGATACATCTCCAGTAATTATAACACTGCCTTGAAAATCAATATGTCCTGTACTGACATCGACATTATTTATTTGATAAGTTTCATCAACTGTCATGCCGTTTTCGATGATTTTTGGCTGTCCAACGAGGGTTGAAATTAAGACGTTTTCATTCTTAGGGCTAATAGCTGTGCCTTCTCCGGCTACGAGTGAAGTGTCATCACCTTTTTCTGGGTACAAAGGGGTGCCGGTTACAGTGTAACCCTCAATACCATTCGTTAAGGTGATTTTTTGAGCTAAAGGTTCGCCAACTTTTACACAGATAATGTCACCTAAGTCACGCATGTCAACACTACCGTCTTCACGTTCTTTAGGTCTTAAAATTCGATCTTGTGCACTTTCGACTAAGTTTTTTATTCTCGCGTCTTTGCCCCGTTTAGCTTCTTTACCAGCAGCAATTTGACGTTTAATAACAGAACTAGGCTCTGACTGAGCCGCTAGTTGAGCAAGTTTTATCAGGTTTTCTTTACTGAACCCTTTCTTTACACCAGCCGTTTTAGCTGCATCCAGTATTTCTTTCGGAGAGAGATGCTTGCCACCTTTTGCCGCGGTAATTTCAGCACTTGCCGCCATTTCGTCACTGTCTATGCTAATGGATACGGTGGCATCAATCCGCTCTAGCAATTGGTAAACGATTTCTCGACCTGTTTTTCCATCTTGAAGAGGCTTTAAAACAGACTTCAACTCTGCCAACGCATTACGCATGTTAGAAACACTAACCATAAGATCTGTATAATCAGATTCTTCGATGAGTTTATAAATGGTTGCTTCGTCGATTAAAGTAGTACCTTTAATCGGCTCTAGTACCAAATCGACATTATTAGAGTCGTTAGCAACTAATTTTGCTTTTGTCATTATCGTTATACCTAGCTACTTCTCTTGATGCGAAAACCATAAAGCTAAAATATATGTGATTTAAATATAATTATCTTGATGAACTTTTATGAAATTTGGCGTGTCTTCTTTGGTGTAATCAATTTTATATTCTTTGTTATCTAAGGCTTGAACAAATAATAATTTCTTTTCTTCACCAAATACTTCGATAGAACCCAAGTCAATCACGTCTTGGTAAGCTTTTTTTGCTTCCGATTTTTTTCTCGGGATAACTCCATTATATGGTTTTATGCCTCGATGGCTAATTTCAACAGGCAAATGACCACCATTTACAATAATTAGGTCAATTTTTCGAATTTTATGAATAATCGTATTTCGACCACTAGTGATATAATTTTTTTCAACCAAAATGCACCTCTCGTAGGCCCATGAGCCAGATATTTCTTGCTTAATAAAGCTAATGTCGACGCCGAATGACGAACTCAAAAGCCAAAATTAAGACTTACGATACTTAACTAAATGTAAATTCAGCAGCTAAGTGTTTAATTATTACTACAAATATATTAATTTTTGGCAATCTTAGCAAATTATAAGTAGGAATTTTCTAAAATACTTATGACTTTGCTCTTTCCTTGATGTAATGCGGGATTTCAGAACTATTAATTAGCATTCTTCTGATTAAATCAAAACCAATCGCTGTTACATAGTGTTGGAAATAATACCGATTGCCAGGCAGCGCTAAGCAAACTGTTTTAATATTACCAACACAGCCCCAAGCGAGCCATACTGTTCCGACCGGTTTTTCATCGGTACCACCATCAGGGCCTGCTATGCCTGAGGTCGCTATAACATAGTCGGCGGCTGAATTTGCAAGAGCGCCATTGGCCATTTCTATGACCGTTTTTTTACTGACTGCGCCACATTCATTTAACGTTGACGATTGAACCCCAAGAACTTGCTGTTTGATGTGGTTGGCATAGGTGACATAGCCTGCCTCAAATACAACTGAAGAACCAGGGATTTGAGTGATTTGACTTGCAATCATCCCCCCCGTGCATGACTCTGCGGTCGTTATTTTTGCATTTTTTTCTAATAATAAATTTTGTAAGTGACGGGCAAACGGTAATGGCTTATTGTCGATTTCTGCAACAATATGATCGCCAAGCAGTTGATGCAGTCGATTAATCCACTTTGCTTTCTGTTCCGCAGCAAGGTTTGATTTTGTCGTTAACTTTACTTCTAATAAGGGCATAGAAGCCCTAAAACCGAGTTCAACATCATTGGGCCAGTCTGGACATTGTTCATCGAGCATTTTTTGTAGGCTCGATTCGCCAATGCCAAATACTTGAAACCGGTTGACGTGATAATGTAGAGAATTAGGAACATAGGATTTAATATCAGGAATAATTTCTTCGATTAGCATCGTTGATAGTTCTGAAGGCACTCCCGGAGTGCAATAGACATGGCAGTTATTCACCATCATCTTAAAACCAACAGCACTACCGTATTTGTTGGCAATAATGTCACAACCGGAAGGAAGAAAAGTTTGCTTTAAATTTGGTTGGTTCAGCTTGAACCCTCGTTTTTCGCACCAACGAGTAATATGCGCTAATGCCAGAGGGTGTTGTGTTAGCTCAACGCCTAATAATTGAGCTAGTGCTTGTGCGGTCAAGTCATCTATTGTTGGCCCAAGTCCACCGTTGACGATGAGAATATTGGCACGCTGAGTCATATCTTTAAGTTCATCAACAAGGTCTGATATCTCGTCAGCAACAGCAACCTTTCTGGCAATATTTAGACCTAGGTGCTTTAGTTCTTGTGCAATCATCGACGAGTTGCTGTCAACGATATCACCAACCATTAGCTCATTGCCTGTTAAAAGTAGCTGAACATTTACGGTAGTCATATTTTTCCCAATATTATTATTTGATTTAAACCAAATGGATATTCCCTCCATCTAACTTAATAAGTCAAATCCATGATAACAAAAGCATAGGACAATACGATGAATAAATTTTTATCACTTATAACTCAATACTCCTTAATCTCTGCATTGGTTGCCTTACCGGTTTATGCCAACGTGAATGAAGAAATAACCAAAACCTTTTCTGTATCAACGGGGAGCAAGTTTTTTCTGGATAATGTTAATGGCAGTGTGGAGATCCACGCTGGTAAAGTTAATGAAATCGGTTTAAGAGCAATAAAAGAGGCTGAAACACAAGAAGCTTTAGACAATATCGTAGTTGATATGATTGAAGAAAATAACAGTGTTACGGTTGAAACTAAATATAAACAAAGCAGCAGTCACCACAATAATACTGGCAGTGTCAGATATAAAATAACCTTACCTAGTGGCATGGATACAACTTATATTGAATTGGTTAATGGCTCTTTAGCTGTTGATAATATTGATGGGAATATCATTGCTGAACTAGTTAATGGCTCAGTTAAAATTGCCAATGCGAGCGGTAACAGTGAAGTTCAGTCTGTTAATGGCAGTATTAATATGAGCTATTCGAACTTGAATGAAAC
>PJEL010004411.1_pt1 | contig 11643 bp, 7 predicted proteins | sample 1853271 | NCBI WGS metagenome assembly PJEL01 (sample SAMN08108733, study PRJNA415343) | Invertebrate metagenome, whole genome shotgun sequencing project. | host: Globobulimina | place: Sweden: Gullmar Fjord | collected 2015-08 | reverse complement strand
TTAAAAAAGCTAATTAGTTATGAGTACCAGAAACACCTTCATGTGTACCTGTAACTGAAATCTCTTCTTCTAGTTTTTCTTCTAAGTTATCAGTATGGTTGCCTTCCGCGCCATGCATCCATTCAACTAACTTACCAGCTGAAAGATAGATGATAAGGCCAGTAATTAAAGCGCCAACACCAACACCCATAAATATATTCGCAGCATTGTTTACCATTTCTTCACCTTCACCAACAAATGAGCCAATAAATGCGGCTAACCAGTTAGATAAAGCAGTAAAGAAGAACCAAATACCCATTAATAAAGAAGTAAACTTAAGTGGTGCTAATTTAGTTACCATTGATAAACCAATTGGCGATAAACATAATTCACCTAAGGTATGGAAAAGGTAAGCGAATACTAGGAATAACATGCTTACTTTAACAGTAACATCACCGCCTTGAACCATAGTTGCCCAAACCATAACGAAGAAACCTAATGCTAAAAATAACATCGCTAAAGCGAATTTCTTTGGTGAGGTCGGCTCATTTGAACCCATTTTAACCCAAACAGAGGCAACAAAAGGCGCAAGAAGAATAATGAACATGGCATTTAATGATTGGAATGAAGATGCCGCTATTTCAAAGCCAAAGATAGTACGGTCGGTAAAGTCAGAAGCATAGATAGTAAATAAACCACCCGCTTGTTCAAAACCAGCCCAGAAAATTACTGAGAACATACTCATGATTAAGATAACTTTCATGCGATCCATATCTTGAGAGGTTAACGGTGCATGCGCTTCTTGTTCACCTTTAGTACGTTTAGCCGATGGCTCAACACCGATGTCGCCTAAATATTTATTAGCCAAGGTAAGTTGTAATGTTAAACCAACTAACATGCCACAACCGGCTAAAATAAAGCCGTAATGCCAGTTAATTTGCTCACCTATAACACCTACAGTGATTGGTGCTAAGAATGCACCTAAATTGATACCCATGTAGAAAATAGTAAAAGCACCATCACGACGATGATCCCCATCTTCGTATAAGTCACCCACTAAACTAGAAACGTTGGCTTTAAATAAACCATTACCAGTAATAATAAGCGCTAAACCGATATAAAAAACGGTTTCTTCCATGCCAACAAGCATTGACTTTGGAATACCTAAGGTAAAGTAACCAGCGGAGAATATAATACCGCCCCAGATAATAGCTTTACGTTGACCAATAAAGTTATCTGCTAACCAACCACCTATTACAGGTGTTAAATAAACAGCCATGGTGAAAAAGCCATATAGTCTTAGGGCTTCTTGGTTGGTCCAGCCAAAACCACCATCTTGTACGGAGGCAATTAGATACAATACCAATAAGGCTCGCATACCGTAATAACCGAAACGCTCCCACATTTCAGTACCAAATAACAGGAAAAGTCCTTTAGGGTGGCCAAACAGCGTACCCGCATTAGGTTGAGTCATATCATGATCCTAGAGTTTATCTTTATAATTATGTGCGTTAGTTTTTACTTAACCATTTTGTCATGGTTTAAAAAAGTAAAGAGGGAGTTATACCTTTGACAGCGCTTAAAGGCAAGCTTTGGCATAAATCAATGATTCTCCCGCTTTGGAGGTTGTAGAGAAATGTTTCCTCACACATACCTAATCGAATGATAGAGATAACCACGACTTGTATCGTTAACATATTGTTTGCATGTCTATATACTGGTAAACTTCGGCGTCACTAAATTTAGTCGTTTAGCTTAGACTCAGTGATTTGATTCGGGATGGATTGAAGCCCTCAGTTTATATGCATCACAGCACACGCTTTATAGGAATATTTGCGCAATATGATTACCGCCATAAAACAGTTTGTTAAAAACCACCAAAAAAGTACCCAGAGTATTGCTTTAACCGCATTACTAGTATTTTCTTTTTCTTTCATTAGTTTCTCATCACAAACTGTCGCGGCTGATATATCACCACAGCAAATAGAGCAGTTTAAGAAACTACCGGAATCTCAACAAAAAGCATTGGCCCAAACTTTGGGGGTTGACTTTAATACTATTAAGAAGCAGCTTAATAGTTCAGGTCAAAGTGAAAGTAAAGCCGCAACTACTGAAACCTTTCCGCGCGGTACTCAATTTGATGGCGAAGGCAATCCAGTCACGGATGAAGAGTTAGAAACACTTAAAGAAAGTGATGGACTAAAACCATTTGGTTATGATGTTTTTGCTAATGCACCGCAAACCTTTGCCCCCATGATGGATATTGCTATTCCTGCAGAATACGTAATCGGCCCGGGTGATAAAATATCTATACAAGTCTTTGGTAAAGAAAAAGATGAGCTTGAGTTGCCGGTTAATCGTGAAGGGCAAATAATCTTTCCCTCACATGGCCCTTTTACTGTTTCAGGTTTAACTTTTGATGAGATGAAGCGTTTATTAACCGCAAGAATTAAAGAAAAAGTTATCGGTGTCGATGTTGTTATTGGCATGGCTGCACTTCGCTCTATGCGCATCTTTGTGCTTGGTGATGCTTTTAAACCAGGACCTTATACCCTAAGTTCGTTATCAAGCATTACTCATGCAATCTTTGCTGCAGGTGGTATCAGCGATATCGGTAGTTTACGTAACATTCAACTTAAACGAGCTGGAAAACTAGTTAAAACTTTAGATTTATATGAGTTGTTGATTGATGGTGACTCTAGCAATGATGTGTTACTGCAATCAGGTGATGTAGTTTTTATTGCCCCTAAAGGCAGCACTATCAGTATTGAAGGTGAAGTTCGTCGACCTGCTATTTATGAATTAAAAGAAGATTGTGACTTTAATGACGTATTAACTATGTCAGGCGGTCTTTTACCAACGGCCTATGCAAAAACAACACGGGTTGAACGCTATAACTCAGGTGCTTTGCGCAGCGTAGTTAACATTGATTTAACCAAAGCTAGTGACTTATCTAAAGCTGCACAAGCAGGTGATGCTGTACATGTTATGAAAGCAGCTGAAATGTTTGAGCAATCAATCACGGTTATTGGCGCAGTTACGCGCCCAGGTAAGTACCAATGGCAAGCAGGCCAACGTATTACTGATGTTTTCCCTACCATTGACTCTCACTTATTGCAAACAGCGGATTTAAATTACTCCATTGTAGTAAGAGAGATTGATATTGCCCGCAATATTGAAGTGCTTCAATTTGATTTAGCAAATGCACTAGCTAACCAAGACTCAAAAGATAACCTGATATTACAAGGCAATGACAAGATTTTAGTTTTTGCTAATGTTGTTAAATTAATGGATGGTAAAATTAACTTAGACTCTTTGGCCTTTACTCAAGAAAATCTTGCTCAAAAAGAGCAAGAACTTGCTAAAGACAATTATAAGCAAAAGCAATTTTGGTTAAAATATGGTGATAAGGAGCAACTTAGCCAATTTGAAATGGAAACAGCTGCCGCGGCGAAAGTTGTTGAGCAGTCTATTGCTCAGTTCAGTGGTGGTGAGGTAGTCGAAAAACAAGACTTAAAAGAATTAACCTTATTCTCTCGTCAACGCCTGCTGTTACCTATTATCGAAAAATTAAAGCGCCAAGGTAAGTCAGGGCAACCTATTCGATTAGTAGAGGCTGATGGTGAAGTGAAATTCCCAGGTGTTTACCCACTAGCTAAAGGTGCACGTGTTGCCGATTTAGTTGCTGCTGCTGGTGGTTTAACTGAATCTGCTTACGTGGTGCGCGCGGAAGTGACACGTAACAAAATCATTAACCACATGGCGCAACAAACCTCAATTGCTATAAGCTTAAGTGCAGCACTTGTAGGTGAAGAAAAAGATAATGTATTACTTAGCTCAAAGGACAGGTTGAATATTCATCAAATTCCAGCCTGGAGTGAAAATAACGTTGTTGAACTTCGTGGTGAATTTGTATTTCCTGGTAAATATACTGTACGACGCGGTGAAAGTTTAGCTGACTTAATCGCTAAAGCTGGCGGTTTCACCAAATTTGCCCACCAAGAAGGCTCAGTATTTACTCGTGTACAGCTACGAGAAATTGAGCAGCAAAACTTACTGAAATTAACTGCTGATTTACGCATAGAAATGGCGTCTAAATCAATGACTGATCAAAACTACTCGCAATCATATGCTGAAGTACAGCAAATGTTATCAGATATGGCAAATGTACAACCTGTTGGTCGTTTAGTGCTAGATTTGCCAAAAGTTATTGGTGATGAAAACTACGATGTATTACTTGAAGGTGGCGATGTACTTTATGTGCCAACCTTGAAGAATTCAGTTAACGTAGTAGGTCAAGTACAAGTAACTTCATCGCATATTTATGATGTTAGTTTATCGGCTGAAGACTATCTAGCGCAAAGCGGTGGCAGTAAAAAGCGTGCAGATAAAGAGCGAATTTATATAATTTCTGCTAATGGTAGTATTAAAATGATGGACAGTGGCAATTGGTTTACCAGTGATGCTGGTGATAACTTAAAACCAGGTGATACTATTGTTGTACCACTTGATGCTGAATACATGAATAACTTGGCCTTATGGTCTAGTGTGACTGGTATTATTTATAATACTGCGGTTGCGGTTGCTGCTATCAGCGGTATCTAACTAGTTATTCTTATCATTTCCTCTTGATTTATAGGGTGTTGCTTACCAAATAGCAATACTCATAAGCAGCACTTCTAAATAAGTGCTGCTTTTTTTTGCTACTTTATTCTCTTATTATCGTCATTTTTACCCTTGTAATATAACTGTCACATAACTGACATATACTTTGCTTAGTTAAATCAACGTAGTCTCTTATTTGTATGAGATTGTATGAAGTTATTTTGATTTTATTGCTAAAAAGGTTAATTAAGTGACAACTCTTGTAAATTCGAACCGAAGTCGCGGTATCAAAAATTCATTGGCAAAATGGTTAATCACCCTGGGTGGTATAAGTGTTTTGTTTACTCTAGTACTGATTTTTATGTACTTACTCTATGTCGTCAAGCCTATTTTTGAATCAGCGAAAATAGAACAAAGTGTCAACATTAGTCTCGAAACAAACATCAATGAAAAGGTATTAAGTACAGGCGTTGATGAGTTGCAAGAAGTGGCTTATCAGATATCTGATTCAGGAAAAATTGATTTTTATCACCTAAAGGAAAGCTTAAAAGAGGCGCCCAATAAGTTCTCAATCGGTGACAACGCTCTTTCAACTAGTTTGTTGCGCAATAATGACAATGAACAAGTTCTTAAGGTGATAGATTCTTTTTCAGCTAATAAATTGTTATTAACCAATAGCGGTAATATCATGTTGTTTCAGCCTAGCTTCTATTCTGATTACCAGCATAACATCCGTGAAATTATTGCTAAGGTGAACTTTCCTTTAGGTCAGGAGACTTTTGTGGTTGATGAATCACAAAAAGCGCTATCTCAATTAGCATTTGCTATGGACGAAGAGAAAATTGTTTTTGTTGCTTTTACTCAAGATAATCGCTTAATAAAAACCAGTTTTATTGCTGAAGATGAATTTGGCACTGAAAGTGAAGTAGGTGAAGTTGAATATGAGCGATATTATCAGCAAATAGACCTTCCTATCGGTAGCACAGATGTTGATGATATTAAGGTCTCACCAGATTTAAGCTTAGCTTTTATTCGAAGCAGCGATAAGGTGTACATATATTCTATAGCTGAAGAAGATGAATTCACTTTAAAGGCGACCATCAATCCACAGTTTGATAATGATGAAACTTACCTAACATCAATGGCACTACTTTCAGGTAGTAGCTCGGTTTTATTAGGGGATAGTAAAGGTAATATTAGCCAATGGTTTGAAGTTGCAACAGATTCAGCTCGCCAGTTTGAGCAAATCCGTACTTTCAGCGCAGCAAAACCAAAGCAAGGTACTAGCGCTATTAAGGCAATATATACTGAGCAATTTAGAAAAAGTTTTTTTACCATGACAGATAGTGGCATGGTGAATGTATTTTATACCACCAGCTCTGCACATTTATGGCAAGGGCAACTAACCTCATCTCAGCCTAATGCTTTTGCTATAGCGCCTAGAGCTAATGGTCTAGTTGTTATTGGGAATGATGTGGAAAGCTCAATTAATGCAAGCAAGAAAAATGCAAAAACCTTACAAGTCTTTAGCGTTCATAATGAACATCCAGAAGTTACTTGGCAAGCATTGTGGCAAGAGGTTTGGTATGAGGGTTATCCTGAGCCAGATTATGTTTGGCAATCAACCTCGGGATCTGATGACTTCGAAGGTAAATTTTCTTTAGTACCAATTTCCTTTGGCACCATTAAAGCGGCTTTATATGCAATGATGTTTGCCGTACCTATTGCCTTAACTGCTGCCATATATACTGCTTATTTCATGACACCGGTCTTACGTAAAAAAGTAAAACCAACCATTGAAATGATGGAAGCATTGCCTACAGTTATTTTAGGATTCTTAGCGGGCCTATGGTTAGCGCCGTTGATGGAAGAATATTTACCGGCAATATTTCTACTGTTTGTCTTCTTACCTTTATCGACAGTAATTACTGCTTTTGCTTGGCACAACCTACCTAACAAGCTTAAAGATAAAATACCTGAAACACTTGCGCCACTTATCTTAATTCCGGTGATGATATTAGCTATCTATGCGGCATTTTCATTGTCAGGCGTAGTTGAGTTAACCTTCTTTGGCGGTGACATGCGTCAATACCTGACCAATGATTTAGGCATTGATTTTGACCAACGTAATGCACTTGTTGTTGGTATTGCTATGGGCTTTGCTGTTATACCGACCATCTTCTCAATGGCTGAAGATGCCATTTTCAGTGTACCAGGTCATTTAACCAGCGGCTCATTAGCACTAGGTGCAACACAGTGGCAGACCTTAGTTAAAGTTGTATTGCTCACCGCGAGTCCAGGGATTTTCTCAGCAGTAATGATGGGCCTTGGTCGTGCAGTTGGTGAAACCATGATTGTTTTAATGGCGACGGGTAACACGCCAATTCTTGATTGGAGCATCTTCCAGGGGATGAGAACGCTTGCAGCAAATATTGCGGTAGAAATGCCTGAATCAGAAGTAGGCAGCTCTCATTACCGAATATTATTCTTAGCAGCCTTTGTGTTATTTATCTTCACCTTCATTTTCAACACAGCAGCAGAATTTGTTCGTCAACGATTACGTGAAAAATACAGCTCAATGTAGTCGTTAGCATCGAACTTAGAATATACACAATAATTTTTATAGAGGTCAGTGACTATTCAGCTTTAAGCTGTAGGGTTCAATTTAAAGGATAATGTACGGAGTTGATGACTATCAATGAGTACATTTGACGCATAAATTGAGCTTTACAGCAACAAGATGAAAAGTCACTCACCAATAATGAGTTACTTTATGAATAAATGGTTTAAGTCGGGTTCCCCTTGGATATGGCTATCTGCAGGTGGCGTAAGTATCAGTTTGATTTCAGTGTTAGGCCTATTATGGCTTATCGCTTCACGTGGCTTGTCATACTTTTGGCCAAGTGAACTCTACCAGTTTGATTTAACGGATGAAAATGGTGTTAAAAGTGTTGTTATTGGCGAGATTTACGATAGAGAGCAAATCCCGGTAAGCCAGTTGGCGCATTTAGATTTGGTGCTTGACCCAGAGCAAGAAATCCTTGAACGCCTACTGATCAAAACAGGTAACCGAGAGCTAGTGAGCCTAGATTTTCGTTGGTTGCTATCTCATAACATTACCAATACACAAACCCCTGACGACCTAGTGGTTGTAGAACGCCGCACCAATGGTAACTTTTACGGTTACATTGACAGTGTTGTGGTTGACGGTAAAAAAGTTGCTAATAATCAGCTGAATGAGTTATTAACGCGTGTTGAACATTTTCAAGAAAAAATTGACGCTTTACAAAAGTCTGATATTGGCGCGATAAACTATCAATTAGAACGTTTACGTTTAAAAACACGTAAATATCAATTAGATAATAATCTTAGTGCAAAAGTTCAGAGTGAAATTGATAGTGAAATAGCGACTTTAAACCAGCAGTACGCAAAATTAGAGCAGGAATTGATGGGATATCGTGAAGAAATATCACGTGACCATATAGTTATGCGCGCAATGGATGGACAACTAGTCACCATAAACTTTGAATACATTTTAAAAGTTAGCTTTAATAATACACTTACTTTGATAGAAAAAACGGCAATGTTCTTTAGTCAAATAGGGTCGTTCTTAATAGATGATCCGCGCGAAGCCAATACTGAAGGTGGTGTTTTTCCTGCAATATTCGGCACAGTACTTATGGTGCTGCTGATGACAGTCATTGTTTCACCATTTGGCGTTATTGCCGCAATATATCTACATGAATATGCAGGAAACAACGCCTTCACTAAATTACTACGTATTGCGGTGATTAATTTAGCTGGTGTTCCATCTATTGTTTATGGTGTATTTGGTTTAGGCTTTTTTGTTTATATGGTTGGTGGCTCACTCGACCAACTATTTTATGCAGAAAACTTACCTAGTCCAACTTTTGGTACTCCGGGCGTTTTATGGTCAGCACTTACCTTAGCAATATTAACCTTGCCAGTGGTAATCGTTTCAACTGAAGAAGGTTTATCACGAATTCCATCAGCGATGCGTCATGGCTCTTTGGCTTTAGGTGCAACCAAAGCGGAAACCTTGTGGCGAATTATTTTACCGATTGCCAGTCCTGCGATTATGACCGGAATTATATTAGCTATTGCGCGAGCGGCAGGAGAGGTTGCACCACTAATGTTAGTAGGTGTTGTTAAAATGGCGCCTAACCTACCACTAGATGGTAACTTTCCTTTCCTACATTTAGATAGAAAGTTTATGCACTTAGGATTCCATATATATGATGTTGGTTTCCAAAGCCCGAATGTAGAAGCGGCTCGCCCTTTAGTTTATGCAACAGCGTTATTACTGGTTACTATAATTGTCGCTTTGAATATGACTGCCGTTTCAATTCGTAATAAATTACGTGAAAGATATAAAATGTTAGAGCACTAATTTGCTCACACAAAAAATTCACAATGAGTCATTTCACACATTATTAATGTGAAATGACTAAATAATGATTAATGAAAAGTAATTAGAGAAAAAGTAACTATGATTTCTATAAGCCCTAAAGCATTAGCAACTGGCTCTGAACAATTAAATGAAAGCCCACTCGATTTAACTAATTTATCGCCAGATCAAATCGCGTTAAATATAAAGAACCTGGGATTGCATTACGGCAAGAAACAGGCATTAAATGATATTAGCATGACTATACCCAAAGGGCAGGTCACCGCATTTATCGGGCCAAGTGGTTGTGGTAAATCAACCTTGTTGCGCTGTATTAACCGTATGAATGATTTGGTTGATGATTGTCATATTAGTGGTGAAATAAACCTGCATGGTAATAACATTTATGGAAAACATGTGGATGTTGCCGAGCTTAGACGAAAAGTAGGTATGGTATTTCAAAGACCAAACCCTTTCCCTAAAACCATTTATGAGAATGTGGTTTATGGTTTACGTATCATGGGCGAAAATAATCGTAGAAGATTAGATGATGCTGCAGAGAAGTCACTGCGTAGTGCTGCACTGTGGGATGAAGTGAAAGATAGATTACATGAAAGTGCTTTGGGACTTTCTGGCGGGCAACAACAGCGTTTAGTGATTGCGCGTGCTATTGCTATTCAACCAGAAGTATTATTGCTTGATGAACCGACATCGGCACTTGACCCTATTTCTACTCTAACCATTGAAGAGCTGATTAACGACCTTAAAAAGCAATTTACCGTGGTGATTGTTACTCATAATATGCAACAGGCGGCACGTGTGTCAGATCAAACGGCATTTATGTATATGGGTGACTTAATAGAATATAGTGATACTAATACTTTATTCACTACGCCAATGAAGAAAAAAACTGAAGATTATATTACTGGCCGTTATGGTTAAGGCTCCGTTAGTCATTTACTAGAAAGGTATTAAAAAGATACTAGCAATCAGTTGATAAAAATTTAAGGGAAAACCAATGGATAATTTACAAATTGGCCGTCACATTTCAGGTCAGTTCAATGAAGATTTAGAACGAGTTATCAATAATGTCATGCATATGGGCGGTTTAGTTGAAAAGCAACTAACCGATGCATTAGCCTCGGTACAACAAGGGGATGTTAGCTTAGCCAAAGAAGTGTTAAGTAATGACTATCAAGTTAATGCTTATGAAGTGAGTATTGACGATGACTGTACGCGCATTATCGCTAAACGCCAACCTGCAGCGGGTGATTTACGTCTAATTATGGCGATTGTTAAAACTATAGCCGACCTTGAGCGTATTGGTGATGAAGCTGAGAAAATAGCAAAAGTTGCTCTGGAGAGCTTTTCATCTCAACAACAAGATTTATTGGTCAATTTAGATAATTTAGGCCGTCGAGTATTAGAGTTTCTACAAGCAAGCCTTGATGCTTTTACCCGAATGGACTGTGATACCGCCATTAAAATCCATGAAATGGATGACAAAATTAACCGTGAGTATGAAGCGTTAATGCGTCAATTAATGACTTATATGATGGAAGATCCACGTTCAATACCACAAGTTATGACTGTTATTTGGTCTGCAAGAGCCCTAGAACGTATCGGTGATCGCTGTCAAAACATCTGTGAATACATAATTTACTTTGTTAAAGGTAAGGTTGTACGTCATACCACAGCTGAAGATATGAAAAAACTATAAACAAACCCAGAACAATTTAAAATCAAGGTGACTAATTAAAAAACTTTAAATTCAAATGATTAGCTAAGTACTACCTCTGTACTCAGCTCGAAAAAATTACAGTGCAGCGGCTAGATAATAGTAGTAAGCATTTAAGCTGATATTAGCGTTTAACATTAGCAGATAAATGGGTTACTATCCGCGGCGAATTGCAATGACAAAAGTTATACTGACTGGAAACACAATTATGGCTAAAAATTCAATCTTAGGTGTATTTGCAAAATCACCTATAAAACCGTTAGAAAAACATATTCAAATAGTTGTTAAATGTAGTAAACAACTTATCCCATTTTTTGAAGCATGTACTGCACAAGACTGGAGTGAGGCGGCTAAAATTCGTCGCAAGCTGTCAAAGTTAGAGCAAGATGCTGATAGCTTAAAGCGTCAATTACGTCTAGAACTACCAGGTGGCTTATTTATGCCAGTTGATAGAGCTGATTTACTTGAGCTTCTTACTCAACAAGACAAAATAGCAAACAAAGCAAAAGATATCGCAGGTCGAGTTCTTGGACGTAAGCTTGAAATACCTACGAGTTTACAGGCTGAGTTTTCTACTTACTTAGAACGCTGTATCGATGCTACGGAAAAAGCAGCAGAAGCAATTAATGAATTAGATGATTTATTAGAAACGGGCTTTCGTGGCCGTGAAGTTGTACTGGTTGAGAAAATGATCAGCCAATTAGATGCTATCGAAGATGATACAGATGGCTTGCAAATTACTTTGCGTAAAAATTTATTAGCGATTGAAAAGGATTTGAATCCAGTTGATGTAATGTTCTTATATCAAATTATTGATTGGGTTGGCGACTTAGCCGATCTTGCTGAACGTGTAGGTGCACGTTTAGAAATTCTTCTGGCTAGAAAATAAGGCTTAACTGATGGAAATTATACT
>PJEL010004410.1_pt1 | contig 11643 bp, 10 predicted proteins | sample 1853271 | NCBI WGS metagenome assembly PJEL01 (sample SAMN08108733, study PRJNA415343) | Invertebrate metagenome, whole genome shotgun sequencing project. | host: Globobulimina | place: Sweden: Gullmar Fjord | collected 2015-08 | reverse complement strand
GGCGACATTCCCATCGTCGGGATCAATGTCTACAAGAAGGTCCCGACTGGTGATGGCCGGTTTTGGCCCGCCACCTATCGCAAGCCCGCATCCCGGATGTTCAACCTAATGCGGAACCATCGAATCGCCGCTATGACCGGGCCTCCAGACTTTAACTATGCTCCCACCGTGGCGTCCATTAAGATGCTCAAGCGAGATCGCATTGATGCCAAACTGTTTGAATATTCCGATATGGCTCACGAAATGCCCACGCCTGCTCGGTTTCTCGAAGCGATCCAATGGGTTGATGAACTACATCAGGAAGCCCGAAATACCGAAGTCTCCCAAGCCCAAACCTACCTTGACCGCTATCGCAAGCAATACGACAATGATCCGCCGACTTCCACAGAAGGCCGCCGACTTCTGAACAAGATCATGGATACCGCTCCCTGGAGTGAACCCGCCTGGGCAGCGTTTGAAATTGCCGGGAAGGAAAACGGCGGTTGAGGGTCTGCTATGATGATCAACAGTTTGAGCGAGGATCAGCCTTACGAAGCTGATGATCCGAGTTTGGACATCGGTCGTTATTCATCATGCACTTACTCACGCTAGGCGAAGCCTGGATTAACAATTTCGATCCCTTTGCGATTCAATTCACTGAGACATTTGGCATCCGCTGGTACGGCTTGTCTTACGCGTGTGGGTTCATCATCGCTTTTGTCCTCGCTCGGCTGCTTGCCAAGCGCAATCTCATTGCCCTTACCCCGGATCAAGTAGGTGATTTCATTATCGCCGCAGTGTTCGGCGTGCTGTTGGGCGGCAGGCTCGGCTGGGTCGTTTTCTACAATCCGTCAGCGATCTGGACGTTTACATCGTCTCTCCCGTATTGGGAAGTCCTCGCTTTGGGCAGGGGTGGGATGTCGAGCCATGGGGGAATGATCGGCGTCATCCTGGCCATGCTCTGGTTCGCCCATCGGCGGAAAATATCACCTTGGGCGATATTTGACGTGTCCGCGTTGCTTGTCCCCTTTGGGCTCGGGTTCGGCCGAATGGCAAACTTTATCAACGGCGAATTACGTGGCGAACCTTGCTCACCGGATTATCCGTTGGCAGTCAAATTCCCGCAGGAAATTGCGCAAGATTGGTCGCCCGCCCAGGTCGCGGAGGCAGTTAATGTCGCAGGTGAGCTGGGATATTCGCGCGGGCAATGGCTCAATATTGTGAGCCGGGCCCAAGTCGGGGATATACATGCCCAAAATGAATTTTTGGATATTCGCACTCGGATTGCACAACTGGTCACAGATGGCAACGAAGCGGTGATCGACGTGGTCGGCCCGTTGATGATCCCTCGATATCCCTCACAGCTCTTTCAGGCCGCCGCGGAAGGGTTGGTCTTAGGATTATGCCTTTGGGCTTTGTGGTGGGTGGTCTTTCGGCGTGGTCGGCTACTTAATCGGCCCGGTCTCGTCAGCGTGGCGTTCATGATCATCTACGGCGCCCTCCGCATCCTGACCGAGCTTTGGAGATTGCCAGATGATGGAATCGAGAGGGTCATGGGTCTCTCTCGTGGTCAATGGCTAAGTATGGGTATGATTGCAATCGGTGTGGGTGGGCTTATGTTCATCTTGCTGAAGATCAAAGATTGCTCAATCGATGTCGAAGAGAGTGCTGTGGACGATTGTCGTGGTTCACAGGCGGAATCTGATTCTGGTAACATCCAGGCATAGATCGTAGCCAAAGATTCCCCGGCTCATACCCCCTTCCGGGCGAGATGGCTAGCCCATGTGCGGAAAGGGGCTTACGCTCCGTCGTGAATATGGCCGACCACGCCTGTTATTGTTGAGGTGTGAATTCCCCAGAGTATGAAGGAATGATGCGATGAATACTGTTGATGCCCCGGAACGCCAAATCGACCTCGACCTCGTTAGGTGCATGGAAAACGCTGCCTTGAGTGCATGGAAGTGGTTTGGCAAGGGCGACAAGAATCAGGCTGACTACGCTGCTTCCGACGCTGTTCGGGGCATGTTCAAGTCGATCAATTGTCGAGGGGTCGTCCAGATTGGCGAAGGACGCAAGGACGAAGCGCCGGGCATATTTGAAGGTGAAAAACTTGGAATGTGGGGCGAAAATGATGTCCCCATTGCAATCGCGATTGACCCGATTGATGGCACGACGCTTACGGGCAAGGGATTGCCCGGAGCCATTTCTGTTATGGCGGTGGCGACCAGTGATGATCCAACCAAGAAGGCCGAAGATTTACTCGAACCCATCCCATCGTACTACATGGAAAAAATTGCGGTCGGCCAAAAGGTCGCACAGAGTGCAATGAGTGTTCGGTTTGAGAACTCCATTGAAGAGAATCTCGATATTGTTGCCAACGCTCTGGACAAACGAGTCCGAGATCTGGTCGCAGTTGTATTGGACCGCCCCCGACATCAGCACATTATCGAATCATTGCGAGCAGCAGGATGTGGCATCCGGCTGATTTCAGACGGCGATGTGGCCGCGGCAATCGCACCCTGTTTGCCCAACTCCGGAGTGGACCTTTACCTCGGCATCGGTGGAAGTCCGGAAGCAGTACTTGCGTCCGCCGCTATCAAATGCCTCGGCGGTGAACATCTTTCGCGCATGTGGCCCCGCGACGATGAAGAACGCGAATACCTGATGAACGAACGTGGCTTGTCACAAAATGACATCAGTAGGATTTATAAATCGGAAGATCTTGTCTCAGGTGATCAAGTCATCTTTGTTGCAACCGGCATTAGTGATTCCCCAATGCTCAAAGGAATTGCCTACCGCGGCAAGCACGCAGTCACCGAATCAATTTTGATGCGATCACGTTACAGTACGGTTCGCATCGTCCAAACGTGGCATGATCTGGATCGAAAAGTGATTACACTCGATTCAACAGGCGAACAGGCAAGGCTGTAAGAGACAATAACCGCCGGTCCCTTTAGACGTTACTTCGCATTGGATTACATGAATGAAATACGCGGTTATAAGTTGCAGTTTAAGTGAGTCCAGCAAAAGTCGCATCTTGTGCGATGCGGTGGTACGCGCCCTCGACACGCAGGGAGCAACCGATGTTGAGTATGTCGATTTGGCTGAGTATGAACTACCGCAATGTGATGGGGGCTCTGCCTACGGGCACCCAAATGTCAAAGCGCTCAGCGAACGACTTACGCCTGTAGATGGAATCGTCATCGGATTCCCTATATACAACTATGGGGGCAACGGGGCGGTCAAGAATTTTATCGATCTCTCGCCGGTCGAAGCGCTGGGTGAGAAAATAATTGGCTTTGCTTGTGCGGCCGGGGGCGGGATGAGCTACATGGCCCCGATGAGTATTGCCAACTGTCTCATGTTCAACTATCGTTCTGTTATTGTCCCCCGATTTGTTTACGCCACCGGCGAACACTTTGATGATACCGCCATAACAGATGAAACAATCCAAAACAGAGTCGATGAATTGGCCAGCAACGTCATCCGCATGGCGACCGCACTTCGCGGCAATCCTGCCCAAGTACCATCTGCGTAATGTGATTTTTTTGATACTCAACTACTACTACTATGCATCCTGCCCGTCTCGACATAGAGAAATTGTTGAAGGATTGCACCTTCACTACCGGCCGCACTCGGGGCCCAGGTGGGCAACATCGAAACAAAGTTGAGACCGCCGTTTGGGTGACGCACGAGCCGACCGGTTGTCGCGCTCACGGCACCGAATCGCGCAGCCAGGCCCGTAACAAATCTATTGCCACCAAACGGCTACGGATTCGACTTGCGTTGTACCATCGAGGCTTGGTGCCGATCCCCGGGTACAAGCCTTCACCACTCTTGCAATCACGTATTCAACGTGGAAAGATTGTGGTGAGTTCTAAACATGTTGATTTTGCCGCGGTTGTTTCAGAGGTCCTTGATTTGCTTCATGAGCTGCAGGGTGATGTGAAAAAAGCCAGTGAGTACTTGAACGTGACCTCAACCCAGATTGTGAAATTCCTGAAGAATAACCGCAAAGCGTTTACCATCCTCAACGATATTCGCAAAGAGAACAATCTTCATCCTCTGAAATAGGCCCTCTTTGCCTAGTGTGACTTGGCTCGGCCCCCGCGGCGTGTCGTCTCCGCAACGTCGCGCATTTGCTGCAACCATAAGAAGAATCATGGCTATCATTGGTACCCCGACCTGCACCTTGGTTATTCTTGCTGTCAGTCTGCCGACCCGCAATCACTGTTGCTGTATGAGTGTGCTTTTTTCAATCCTCTCTTCTTGATCGCCGAGGTCTCCCTGATGAACATTGTACTTCGATCCGCCACCGCCTGTACGTTTGCAATACTGGTCTTATTGACGAGCCACACCACGTTGGCCCAAGATATCGAACACACTATTCCTGCGTTGTTCTCTGATCTTTCATACGCAGAGGCATCAAAGCAGGCGGGGGTAGAGAATAAGATATTGTTAATCGATTTCACCGCGGAGTGGTGTGGGCCATGCAAGCAAATGGATCGCACAAGTTGGGTTGATGAGAGTGTCGTTCAATGGGTTGCGACGAACGCGATCGCAGTTCAAGTAGATGTCGATCACGATAGCGCAACAGCTATGAAGTTTAAGATTGACTCGATGCCAACGATCATCCTTGAGCGTAACGCAAAAGTGCTTGATCGCGCTTCAGGATACAAGACTGCAGAAGAGCTACTTGATTGGTTGAACGGCGTCCTTGAGGGCAAAACGATTTTGGGCCAACTCTTGGAGAAGGATCAGGCAAACGACAAAGTAGATATCCAGTTGAAGCTTGAGCTTGCCAGCACCCATTTGGGTTCTGGTAATTTCGATGAAGCTGAGGAGCTCTACGTTTGGCTTTGGAAACACATGCTCGAGCACAATCCAGGCTATGTTGGAGTTCGTGTCTCTTTCATGATGATGAACGTCGAATCTCTCATCCGTAGCAATCCCCCATCCAAAGGCGCATTCACAGAGATTCGCGATAACGCGTGGGATGATTACTCGGATACCTCGTCTCGACATGATCTGCTTCGAGATTGGGTCGTTTTGAACGAGATGCTGGGCGATGAGGATAGAACATTGGCATGGTTTGATGGAATAAAGGCCCAGCCCAACGCCAGTCAAATCATGACTCCGGTGCGCGCCAATGTCATTGAAATGTTGAAGTCCCGAAAACGATGGGTCGATTTGGGCAAGTTCGAGCGTGACCCTCTGCAGACGATGAAATCGCAAGTGAAGATGATGGAGATGTATCCTGCGGAGATGAAGGAACAATTGGGTGATTACCTCGACCAACAGTTCCGCACAGAAGGCGCTTTGTTCCACGCTGCGTGTTTAGCGGCTGAACGAGATGAAATGGCATGGCAATTGGCCGACTATGTGCTCGAGATTCAGGATAGCCCTGAGGCCTATCTCGCGATGTTGGAAGCGGTGATCGAAGTGGCGGTACCCCGTGCAACCCATCGTGACTGGATCGATAAAGCGTCCAAATCAGACGATTGGGACCCGAAGATTGCCCGCCGATTCGAACAGATTTGGGCGGAGCACCAGAATCTAACCGATGAGACAGGGAATGGGCAAAGCGGAGGCTGATCTTACAACCAGCAATTCTGCCGCTCTTTGAGTCAACGCATATAGTTGAGCGATGATGTACTCAAAGCTGATTCCGCAGACGAAGATGCAAAAAAAACGGAGCATCGATTCATGAACGGTAAACCATTTGTTGTTGGGCTCGTGATCTTTATCGTTGCAGCCACTTTCGTTTATTGGAACGCATCGCAGCAGCACGATGATCGCATGGCCGCCCTTGAAGCGAGGCCAGCCTTCTTTACCGAGCACACGACTTACGAGTCTGCATTAGAAGCTGCGACCACAGAAGGTCGGTTGCTCATCGTCGATGTAACCGCAGAATGGTGCGGACCTTGCAAAGAGATGGACAAAACAACGTGGCCCTAACCTGAAGTCGCGGAATGGATGACGGCCAATGCCGAAGCGTTTCAGATGGATCTGGACACCCATGCTGAGTTCGCAACGGAGCACAACATTTCCGCAATCCCGCTAGTTCTCGTGTTTGATGTTCAGTCCGGTGTCGTGCTTGATCGGCAACTTGGCGGTGTCGATGCCGGTACATTGCTCGCTTTTTTGGATGGCGCAAAAATGCTGGGTGATGCGATGCATTCGATCGAAGAGGAAACCACTCGTGCAGGCGATGACACCGTGGAATCCACCCCCGAGGCGGAACTGCCAGCCGATGAGTCGCCGGATTCCGAAAACTCAGAGAAGTCGGGCGGCTGACCTTTGAATCCCTCGGCCATACACTCGCCCGATATGACTGAGAACACTCCACCCGACACGACCGTTCCGGCGACTCCTTCCACCGATGCGACACACGCGCAGGATCCGATTGCGCTCTTGGACACGCGCTTCCGTGATGCGCTCGCAGCAGCATTCGGCGAAGAATTCCGCAAGCGTGATCCGCTCATCAAGTCCACCCAAGATGCGAAATTTGGCGATTTCCAAGTCAACGCAGCCATGAGCCTCGCCAAGGCAGTGGGTAAGTCGCCGCGCGAAATTGCCCAGTTGATCGCGGATGCAGTTCAGCTTGATGATCTTTGCGAACTGCCCTTGACGATTGCAGGGCCGGGATTTATAAACCTCACTATCAAATCAGAAACGCTGATCCGCTGTCTCGAACAAATGGATACGGATGCGCTCGGCCTGGAGCCGATGGACGAACAGGCGTCCCATCGTGTGGCGGTCGATATGGTGGGGGTGAATGTCGCCAAGCAGATGCATGTGGGGCATTTGCGGTCTTCGATTATTGGCGACACCTTATGCCGCATCCTCAACCGAGTGGGGTATGACGCGGTCCCGCAAAATCACCTTGGTGATTGGGGATTGCAGATTGCAATGGTGCTCACCGATCTGCGCAATCGACAGGTTGATCTTGATACGTTTACGATTGATGAGCTCGAACGAGCGTACCGATCCTCCAACTTGGATTGCAAGGCTGACCGTGCAGCATTAGAAACGTCAAATCGTCTGGATCTTGGGCCTCACCGTATTTCAGAATGTGAAGAGCAGGTCGCGGGGGCAGATGCTGCTCTCAAAGCAGCAAAAAATACTCTGGTGCTCCTCCAGCAGGGTGATCCTGATGTTGTCAGCGATTGGCAGAAAATCATCCAGATTACGTTACAGGATTGCTACGACATTTGCGCAATGCTTGGTCTGCAGCTCACTGAGGACCATGAACGTGGAGAGTCATTCTACCGGGACATGCTGCCCGTCGTGATTCGGGAATTTGAAGATTCCGGGATCGCAGAAGTCGACGATGGTGCACTCTTGGTACGCATTCCCGATAGCGAGACGCCGCTCCTCATCCGTAAATCAGATGGCGGATTTTTGTACGCCACCACCGATCTTGCGGGAGTGAAATATCGTGTGCAAGAATTTGGTGCAGAACGGCTGGTGTATGTCGTTGATGCTCGACAACGCGATCATTTCAAACTGGTATTCGCAGCCTGTCACATGATCGGGTACGACATTATCCCTGAAGGCGTGCCTAATGCGGGCAATCGGGCAGAGGTCAAGCATGTGCCGTTCGGAGCGGTGTGTGGAGATGACGGTCGGCCACTCAAAACACGGTCAGGCGAGAATGTGAAATTGCGTGATCTACTCGAAGAAGCAGTTCGTCGTGCGGGTGAGATAGTGAGTGAGAAGAATCCTGAGCTTTCAGATGAGGAGCGAACAGAAGTCGCTCAAGCAGTCGGTATCGGGGCGGTGAAATATGCAGATTTGTCCTCACATCTGGGCCGGGACTATGTCTTCAATTGGGACCGGATGCTGGCATTTGAAGGAAACACAGGGGCATATCTGCAAAATCAGTACGTGCGAATTCGCTCGATCAATCGCAAAGCGCCCGCAGATGCAGCAGACGACCAGAGTGCTGCGATAACCCTTGATGAGCCACAGGAAAAGGCATTGGCGATGGTGCTCTTGCGCTATCCGACGGTGGTTCGAAACGTCGCAGACACGCTGGAGCCGCATCGATTATGCCAATATCTGTATGATGTGGCTCAGGCGTTTAGCGTGTTTTATACCAATTGCTCAGTGCTGAAGGCCGATTCTGATGCGCTTCGGGACAGCCGACTCCGGTTGTGCCGCCTCACCGCCAGTGTGCTTGGAGATGGATTATCTTTGCTGGGCATCAAAACGTTGGAGCGAATGTAGGCGAACTGTCGCGTACTAATGGACGTATGACTGATAACCTGAGATATGCACCATCCGTCCTCCTTGGACCAAAGCCCATGTATACCCAAAATTGGCATATTATCGGCAATTTTTGCGCACATTTGGGCACGTTCTCGGCCCAAAGGCCATTCGTTCACATGGGTTCCCGGTTTGGTGTTTCATTGGCCAAACCGCCCTGCCGATAGTGGAAGGGCAACGTATAGGCATTCTCGATCCAGCGACATACCATCGTGCAATTCGAGAACCTAGTTATCGGAATACAGTATGAGTGTTCGTAATACACCAACAACCGGATTGATTTTTTATACGGATGCTGGACAAACCCCGGAATCATTGCTCCAGCAGTTTACCTAACCCGGTGAGACAGGCATAAACGACATGTTTGAAAGATTCACAGATCGTGCTCGCAAAGTGATGGCTTTGGCCAACCAAGAGGCGCAACGCTTTAATCACGAATACATCGGTACCGAACACATCTTGCTTGGCCTTGTCAAAGAGGGGTCAGGCGTGGGTGCCAATGTCTTAAAGAACCTAGGCGTGGATTTGCGCAAGGTTCGGCTTGAGGTTGAAAAACTCGTCAAGTCCGGGCCGGATATCGTCACCATGGGCAAACTGCCCCAAACGCCTCGCGCGAAAAAGGTGATCGAGTATTCCATTGAAGAAGCCCGAAACCTCAATCACAATTACGTCGGCACGGAGCATTTGTTGCTTGGGCTGTTGCGTGAACATGATGGTGTTGCAGCCCAAGTGTTGATGAACCTTGGCTTGAAACTCGAAGAAGTTCGCGAAGAGATTCTCAACTTGCTTGGCGCAGGCGTGGACGGCCCCGATGATGATATGGACGAACCAGGACTCGCAGGCGCCGGCGGTGGGGGTATGGATGAGCCGAGCAGCGCATCACCTCGCAAAGGCAAGAGCAAGACACCTGCCCTTGACTCCTTTGGACGTGATCTCACCGAGCTTGCACGCCAAGATACATTGGATCCCGTCATCGGCCGACAGGCTGAAATTGAACGGTTGATTCAGATCCTCTGCCGACGCACGAAGAACAACCCCGTGCTGTTGGGTGAGGCGGGCGTGGGCAAGACTGCAATCGTGGAAGGTATGGCTCAGCGGATTATCAACAAGGATATACCCGACTTGCTGTACGATCGGCGATTGGTTGTGCTCGACCTTGCCCTGATGGTCGCAGGCACCAAATATCGTGGTCAATTTGAAGAGCGCATCAAAGCGGTGATGAACGAAGTTCGTCGCGCTGGCAATGTGATCCTCTTCATTGATGAATTGCACACCTTGGTCGGTGCGGGCGGTGCGGAGGGTGCGATAGATGCATCCAATGTGTTGAAACCTGCTTTGTCCCGAGGTGAGATTCAGTGCATCGGTGCCACGACATTTGATGAATATCGAAAGTACATTGAAAAAGACAATGCGCTGGCTCGTCGATTCCAATCGATCACGGTTGATCCGCCCAACCCGGAACAAACCGTCCAAATCCTCAAGGGATTGCGGGGTCGGTATGAGGATCATCATCGGGTGACGATCACAAATGAAGCATTGCGGGCGGCCGTCGAAATGTCGGACCGGTATATCACCGGGCGCGTGCAGCCAGATAAATCGATCGATGTGATTGATGAAGCGGGCGCACGGATTCGCTTGAGTTCGATGACCAAGCCACCCAATCTTGCAGAAATTGAAGAAAAGATCGAGCGTCTTGCAGTGAGCAAGGATGAAGCGGTCAAAGAAGCAGATTATGAGCGCGCAGCTGAATTGCGCGATGAAACCGATCAACTGCGCAAGCAGAAAGAGACGGTGCAAAAAGAGTGGCGTGAAAAACAAAACGAATCGCGTGGTGTTGTCGACGACGAAACCATTGCCGAAGTCGTTTCCAAAATGACCGGCGTCCCGCTGACTCGACTTGAGAGTGAAGAAGCGCATCGGCTGTTGCATCTTGAAGATGAGTTGCACAAGACGGTGATCAGCCAACATGGCGCGATCGAAGCGATCTCGAAAGCAATTCGCCGTGCTCGTGCCGGATTGAAAGATCCGAAGCGGCCGATGGGTTCGTTTATCTTCATCGGCCCGTCTGGTGTGGGTAAAACGCTGCTCTCCAAAGCCCTGACGGAATTTATGTTCGGCGATGAGGATGCGCTGATTCAACTCGATATGAGTGAATACATGGAGAAACATAACGTTTCTCGCCTCGTCGGCGCGCCTCCCGGCTATGTCGGCTACGAAGAAGGTGGTCAACTCACCGAGCGCGTACGGCGTCGGCCTTATGCGGTGATCCTCCTCGACGAAATCGAGAAGGCCCATCCGGATGTGTTGAACATGCTGCTCCAGATCATGGAAGAGGGTCGGCTCACAGATTCGTTTGGACGAAATGTGAACTTCAAGAATACGATCTTGATTATGACATCCAACATTGGTGCGGACCTGATCAAGGGAGGTGCATCCTTTGGCTTCGCCAAGAAGACTGAAGTGCCCGACTATGAGAAGATCAAGTCTGTCCTGATGAAGGAAATCGAAGGGTACTTCCGGCCTGAGTTTATCAATCGTTTGGACGAAGTGATTGTGTTCCACCCACTCACCCGTGAAGACTTGGTTTCGATTGTCAACTTTGAGACTGCGAAAGTCTTTGAACGATTGGCCGCCAAGGGCATTACCATGTTCCTTGATGAGGCAGCTAAAGACTTCTTGATCGACAAGGGTTACAACCCTGACTTTGGTGCCCGTCCGTTGCGCCGTGCCATTGGCACGCACATTGAAGACGCGTTGTCCGAATCTGTTCTGCGTGGAGATTTCCACGGCAAGAATCGTTTGGACGTGTCCTACGCGGGTGATGATGAGGACGGTCTCACATTCAAGATCTCCTTTGATGAAGCACTTGTGCCTGAAGTCGAAGAAGAAGATGATGAAGCGGATGATAATGATGCAAATGCAGTGGGAGCGGCGAGCGAAGGAGATTCCAGCTCCAGCAGCAATGATGCTTCCACAGCAGCCGGCGAGTCGTCAGAAAACGGTGATGACTAAGAGTCATTTGACTCCATAGAATCAGCACCGCAACTTATGTTTGTTCTGAGGCAGATGATCTGAATTGATCATCTGCCTCTTTCCATTTTTGAGCACAATACTAATGGCCAAGGCAATAGTCCGAGAAGGAAGACGATCCGTCGGATGTTCCGTTTGGGAGTGAGCTTCTATTACATGAAACCGCAAACCGCTCACGCAAACGGGTATTCCAACCGATGTTTCTGACGATCCGGCCCCGTTTGAGGAAACGTCGGGACCACGCCCAAAGCCGGGGTTGAACGCACACATGTTCCTGTATCAAGCGTCATGTTGTGCAAAGACAACCACCACGTGGTCTCAATGTTGATGGAGGAAGGTCTATGCCCCCTTGAAGATCACGCA
>PJEL010004407.1_pt1 | contig 11645 bp, 2 predicted proteins | sample 1853271 | NCBI WGS metagenome assembly PJEL01 (sample SAMN08108733, study PRJNA415343) | Invertebrate metagenome, whole genome shotgun sequencing project. | host: Globobulimina | place: Sweden: Gullmar Fjord | collected 2015-08 | reverse complement strand
CACACAAAAGGAGGAATGGAAGGAAAGGGTGCTCTTCTTGCTGTTCTTCGTCAGCTTCAAGGTAAAGAAAGGAGAGATGACAACATGGTATATTATCGGCTAGGCATTACCTTATCTCAACTTCCACTTAGTTTAGCACCTTGTGTATTTTGGGCCCTACTCAGCTTACTTCTTTACTCCCCCCAAAACACATCATTCAACATTGAAGAGTGTGGTAGAGGGGGTGATGATTGTTATGACTGGGAGAGAAAGCACATCGTTGATCCTGATATCATGCCCTTACTGCTTAATTTATCGTATTACTGGCCCCTTCCTCTTCGTTGTGTTGCATTGTCTGCTGTGAAAGACTTATTGGTTTCTCCGTGTTCACTACCACCACCCTGCGACGACGACAGCTCATATGGCATGCCCGCAGCTTCATTACTTTCCGCGGATGTTGAGGAGGGCTATGCTAGGTACAATGTTGCGATCTGCTGTCAGACTCGGCCCTCGTGTATTAGTATCTTGCTGGATCAGTTGGATGCTCAGTCACGTGAGAGGGATGAGCGGAGAGCAGCAATACAGAAACCGAATACTGTCTCTCCATTATCATCAGTTGGAATTGGAACGATGCGGGCAATGGAGGAGGAGGATAGTAATGCTGAGGTACTACTACAACAACTGGAGTGTCTTCAGATTGATATTGTGAAGGTATTGGGAACGTGCAGCTTAGAAGTGCCCCAGTTACGAAAATTAATGCAGACTATTCTGCCCAAGTTCCCTAGATCTTACTCTTATTTCAAAGATATGACTAGGGTAAGTAATAAAGGACATAGCGCTGGTTCAGATGGTATTGCCCCCCCTCCTGTAAGGCCGCAGCATCTCACACAGATTATACTGGCAATGAGTGGAATGATGGAGGACACCGATGGGCCAATAAGTTTCCTTTCTCTGGGAGGATGTAATACGAGCAGCAGCAAGGTAACAGAAGATGATGGTATCATCGTTTCTTCATTCCCAAAGTGGCCCTTTGCGCGAGGATATACGTTTACATGCTGGTTGAGGCCTACAGGGTGTCGTTCGTGGAGGGAAAAGGGTCTCCGACCCTGCCTTTCCCGCTTGGTAGATAGTAGAAGCGGAAGGGGATTTGAGATCTACTTGAAAGGGGGGGGAGTGGACAGGATGGTATCAGATTGCGAGGGAAGTGAAGTAGTCAGCGGCAAGGGGAATGATAATTATGATGTTGACTTAGTGATTGTAGGTCTGCACTCGGGCGGGAAAGCTGCTCCAATTGAGACAACGATTTGCAGGGCCCTGTCTTCCAACCAGTGGGGGTTTGTTGCAGTCAAACATTTGGCAACGGGATTTGGCTCGAGGGGGGAGTTATCCGTGTTCTGTGCAATTGGGAGAGCACCAGGTGTTCCGGGTGTCAAGAGAGAATGGCACAGGTTCGTAAAGAGATATCCTCGGATACCCAGCAACGAAGGGACTACTATACCTACAGTGAGGTTTGCATGTGATGGATTTGAAGGAGAGTTGGGGCCTCTCTACATGTTTCAGGAGGCCCTCTCGGAGGACCAAGTAGAGGGTATTCACCTCCTGGGCCCAAACTATAACTTAGATTTTCGCCCGTCCTCCATTCAGCGTTTCCTGAGGGAGGAGACCAAGCTAGCGCTTCCTCTTTCTCAAATGGGATCAAGTGACACAACAGTACTGAAATCTAGCTTATTGTCCTTGGACGACGATTCTCCTTCAAAGGAAATCAGTAGTAAGGAAGGAAAGAAGCTAATTAGCATATTGGCAGATCTTCGCTCCCATCTTGTCTTTGCGTACAACTCTTCCTTGAGAAGAAGGTTTAAGGGTGCGCTTCTGCTTATTGATGGAGCTCGACAGGGCTTGCCGCCTGCTCTGCAGCAGTTTCCTTGGCCCCAGCATCACAACCATCATCTTGAAGGAGTAAGGCAGCCCCCATATCATCAACCACTACCCTTTGCCTCTTTTCACGCTAAAGTGATGTCTCCTAGAGCATTAGCTGTTGATACTTGTGATATCCGCGATGCTCTTGCTAGTGCTGGTAGAGTAGAAGTCCTCTTGCCCCTGTTTGCGCTGGTAGACCTACCTGCCACACTGGGTGATGTTGACGTGCTTGAAAGTTCTCAAACAATGAGGGGTGATGACGACGACAGCAATCGAGGGCAGAAAGTGGGGAGTGATAAGGCGACTACTTCATCCCATGATGCAGATTTTGAACTCATGGAGTCATTGCTATCTCTTCTGTCAGGAGCGTTAAGAGATGACGCAGCTAGTGCTGTCTTTATTTTGGAGCAAAGGGGCCTGGAATTTCTGGCGCACTGCCTCGAGCATACTAATGTGAGGTGTGCTGGTTCAGGGAGCCTAGTGCGAATTTGTCAACTCATCGTCCGCTTGGATGGGTGGCATAGGGATTGGGCTGATCAAGCCATATCTTGCCTTCTTGCTAACTTTCATATATGGGCATACGCTCCAGACGATGCACAGATTCTCATGGCACGAGTGCTTCAAAGTCTTTGTGAATCTCAACCAGGACGCATGCGTTGCGTAGTGGGTGTGCAAAGACTATTTGATGGGTTGTCACTGATATTGAATAGGAACTGCGGTGCTACAACGATGCCTGGTGGAAGACGGACTGATGAAGTAACCCTTAAAAAGGTCCATAGGAGCATACTAGATTGTGTGTACAGTATGGTTACGCATGGTGAAGGGATTAACACACTAGAAGCCCATGCAATAGTCTCCCAGCTCTTCAGATACTTAGACGGCTTACCACCATCAACCATTGGTACAACAATGGTGGCTCCAATGGATGCAGTGAACACGTGCGATTTACTCCAGCTAGTGCTGAAGCTGCTTTTGCAAAGCAGCCCTTCCAGGTCAAAGGGTGGGGGATTGGGCGGTACTGCTGCACATCGTTTTGTGCTAGCAGCAGGCACCTCTTGTTCTAGTTTTGCATCTCCCTCTCTCCTCTCTGCCTCATTCCCTCCAATTCGAATGCTATCTTTTCTCTGTCTGTCTAGTATCGTGAAGAGCTGCATGGAGATGGAGCAGCAGTTAAAAAACGAGCCGCAATTTGAACAAGAACATAACGAAGTGTGTAAGCAGCCTCCTTTTAATGGGGATGACGTGAGTGATACGGAGCCATCTTTCTCAAAGGATGATAGTAGTCACCTGACTGTACGTGTGAGGGGACGTAGAGAGAAGGAGGCTCAGGTGTTGTCTAGTGCTGTGGTCGAGTCAGCTGATAGAGAGGAGAACCTCAGTAACATCCTTCTCAGCTTCATCGGAGAACAACACCAAGACAATGAGAAAAGGTCAAAGGCAACAGAAGAAGTTCTTGAGCTAAATGAGAGCCCCTGGTCTGTGGCAGGGTTCGGGGGGGCTGACCTTGATGGTGGGGGCTGCGAATTGCTTAATATTCTGCTGATGGCTCAGCAAATGCTTAACCTTGGGGTGGGACGAGACGTGAACTGCTGGGAGGCTATTATGGTATTGTCCATATTTGAAGCTTTAACATTAGGCAGTGTTCCTGAGGAGCTGGCTGAAGTGGCATTGCACTTAAAGTTTGGAGAACTGGGAGGAGAAGGAGTGAGGGGTCAAAACATTAAGACAACAACGAATGAGGTTTGGGACTTAGGCTCCTTGGATTCTTTCTTCGCCGATGGGTTGAATGCCACTGCAGAAGTCATACTGGATAGTAGTGGGAAAGAAGAGAAGCAACATGAAAACACACAGGTGCAATGGTTTCCATCATCTGGACGTGCTGAACACTCATCTGGAACCCCAAGTCCCCTCCCCTCGTATGGGACCATACGCCTCCCTGCTGTCCTTCCTTCTCTATTACACTGTCTGGCCTACTATACCCTCCCTCCTTCAGAACGCCTGAGGTGGGCAAAGCGTCTTGCATGCATGCTTACCTGCAATGGCAACGAAGATGCCGTACTTGGGATACACAACTGGCAGCGATATCTGTTTGATGTTGTCATTTCCGCTGGGAATAGAAGAGAGAAAGCAGTAGAAAGTATATGCATCCGCCTTCTTGCTTGGGTCAGTATGCATGCTCTCCTCCATAATGGGAATGAGTTGGTTTTAAGGCAAACAGTGTCATTGGTTAGGACAGAAATGCAAATGGTCTCTGAAGTATCAAAAGATTGTAGCTCTTCGGACTCAGATAACAACAAGAAGTCCCCTTCGACAGACATGACGGCAGTCTATTTGGAGCTTGTAGGAGTATCATTACTCTCTTCGGTGCTACGCTTACTGAAGAGAGAGGTGGACACCATTGCTGAGGCCTCACTCCCCTGGTGGACGATACACACTGGGGGGTTGTAGTCTCTATGGAGACACTGAAACGCAGATGTTGCATAGCGCAGAAGGGTACATGGGTAATTACAGCTTTGATTGTGGAATTTATTGCACTTTATCCGGCAGTAGAAAAGAGGATGACTGAGGTGACGACAGTTGAGTTGTCGCCGCGTGAAGAAGAACGTCCTACTGAGGTGACAAAAGTTGAGTTGATGCGTGAAGAAGAACGTCCTACGACGCAACAATTTACCCTGTTATATTGCTCAAGACTTGATAACCCTAATCTCTGGCAACTTCTCGAGTCACTTTTTGGATCTTTTAGCCCAATGGGAGATGCCTTGCTCATTTCCGGGGGGATTGGTGCTGCAGAGAGTGAGAATTTTCTGAACATCCTTAGCCCTACAGAGAGTAGTAGTCAGACAGGGGATGGCAGCAGCAGTCTATTGGATGATGGGAGAAAAGGTGACTGTTACCTGGAAAGGACTTTACCACCATGCTTTGCTTCCACATTTAAAGACCACAACAGAAAACGCAAGGATCGTCATCATGAGGATCAAAGTAGTGGTGATGCATTTGCTCGAGCTGGTGGTGTGCCGTGGATGCTTATGCGTTTGCTTCTGGGTGTGTTTATTAGAGGAGGTGATGTGAAGAGGGACCATTCTGGTGGTCGTGCAAGTCATATTTCATTGCTTGCGCTCCAGATGTGCATCTCGCTGTTAAATAGCCTCCGGGCCAATGCTTACCGTTTTTACCGCTTTGAAGTAGTACACGCAGCAGCTGTAGTGGCATCTAGTCTGCGTGAAAGTAAGTGTGATCCAACATCTCCTTGGTCTGCGGGTGGGCTACAACTACTGGTAAAGTGTTTGCAGGATGAGTCAGATGCAATAAAGTCACTGCTTTTGTCAGCTACAGAGCAGAAGCCCTCCCTTTCTCGCATTCGGTTTGGCAGTCAAAGCTTAAGGGGAGGTTTTTGGCAATTCTTGGATGATATACTGCTAAGCTGGAAATTACTTCCAAATAGTAAACAGAGTAGAATGAAGAATAGTAGTAGTAGTAGAGATACTTCTTGTGGCAGCAGCAGTAGCCATGGTAGCAGCTCTCAATGTGATCACACGGAGAGTGTCTATGATTTCATCGCAGAAGCTGAGACGTCCAATCTAGAGTTAAATTCCCTCACTATAGCCGATTTAACATGTGATACGCTTTGCAGAGCCTTAAGGGTCGAGTTGAAGTTTGGTGATGATTCGAACGATTCAGTCAAGGGTGATAGTAAAGTTGCCTTCATGGTATCTAGTAAATATGAGTCATTTTGGGAAGTTTGGGATGCTGCAATGGTACCTGTGCTTCAGGAAGCAGCTGGACATGAGCAGGCTGCGTTGAAACTTCGTGTAGATGTATCCAACCGACATGAGCATGCAGCTAGGCTGTTGGATGACCTCAGAGTAAAATGTACAGCCTTCGAAGCGTCACACAGGGAGTGTATGTCATATTTTTCAGAGACTGCAATGGTTTTTAGAAAGAAAGAGAAGGAAAGAGCTACATCTTTGCTTGAAACTAAAGACAAGGATGAGAAGCTGCGCAAAGGGATATGGGAAAGTGTATTAGCGAGACTGGCTGTAGAAAGAGGGATATGGGGGACAGGAGCTTCTAGGACCAATTTTGCTGCTGCTCAGAATAGGATTGATCGCCATGGTGAAGTTACCATTACCACTTCCTGGGTCCTAGATGAATGGGAGGATGATTTGAACCGACATTTGCGGCTGCGGTTGCAAAGGACCCCCTGTAGGTTTAACCATGTGGGTGCAGCAGCTAGAGGTGGTGGTCTCGTGGTAGACAACAAAATGGAAAAATGTTCAAGTAGTGCGCCGCACCAGCATCAGGAAAGGCAAGACAACATTCATGAAGGCAAGGCGGTGGTAAATGCAGCAGAGGCCCCCCGTGTAAATCTTTCAGTTTCGGTAGTGGAGGGTAGTAATGAGGGATGGTCACCAAGGTCTAGTATATTGGAAACTAATCTCTGGAAGGATTTGTGCAAATGCCGTGCCATTGGACATAGGGGTTATGATGCTTCAGCAGTGGCGGATGAACTATTTGAAGTGGAGGAAGAGTCTTCACTACCTCAGTTGAGCAGTTCGGACATCCTCCGCACGATCAATGCGGATGATGATACGGTAATTGCATCTATTCCATGTAATATAATACGGCCATATTGTGTATCGTGTGGTTGCTTCTATATTTCAAAGCAGCAGTGTGCATTTGTACAAGATAATACACAGCAGCCGCCACATGGTTTTCCAACCCAAGACAAAACCACCACCTCATCTATAGGAGGTCTTAATAATAATCGTATTACTTCACCTCTGTGCCCATTACCAACTACCGTTTGGGTTTTGAATGATATTTTGAGCCTGGAAATGCTTCCATATCGATATCAACATGTGGGTCTTGAGCTCTTTTTCTTTAATTCCCCCCCTGTCCTGCTGGTCATGAAGACGGAAGAAGACTGTCGGTGAGTAACCCAGTTAGTTAGTTGTTATATTAGCATACAATAGTGAGCTGCCGCCTCATTCTGTTAGTAGGATGGATATATGAATTGTTGGTGCTGATACCACGATACTTACAAAGCTGCTGACTGTTTCTGAGGCCATAACCAATCATCTGTCGGCCGGTGCTCCAAATTATAAGTCAATACCTGCATCCTTCCTATACTGATTTATTTCATGAAATCGATGCATGCCCAAGCACAACTTAACTTAATCGATATATATATATATATATTTTTTCTTTTTCAGGGCTGTACGGAGTGCCATTTTGCACCTTAACCCTGCCCGATTGAGGTTTTCTAGCCGGAAGCTTAGGCCCCTTTCATCATTGCGTTCTTCAGGAATTAAGAATTTCCGTCTGCACGTCCCTGAACACCTATTGTGGGCCATGAAACGGCCAGCCGGCCCCGTTGTAATGATTAATTTTTTTAAACTCCTTCGCTTCCCGCACTTATTTCTGTTATACTACCACCACCCTTGTGCTTGAATGATGTCGATGTGGTGTTTAATACGCTCCTGCTCTATAACGCTGCAGGTTTTTTTAGTGCACCCTTAACCACATCACTGCTGCTAGGAGTTGGAGAGTTTTCAGGGGTATGAGGCTTAAGCTACCGCAAGCAGAAGCATTCAATTTGATTCTATGCTATTGGTTTTGTTTTGTCTTACACAGTGTAATACCTAGACCCCTTTCCTGCTTCACCCGCCATTGTTTCTTTCATGACTCAAATCACTTTTCCATTCCAGGGCCCATGGTCTGTTCCTGATGTGACAACTGCCTGGCAACGACGGGAAATGACAAACTTTGAGGTATTATTATCTTTCAGAAACGTTTAGAGCCTTTTGTGAATGATGACGGTGGCCCTGCTGCACATCCTACACAACCAACCCCAATATTTTGTATTTACATCAAACTGCAAGTTCCCCTCACATTGAACACTTATGCTTATGCTATGCCTAAACACCTAACAAGAACATTGTAACAAGGCAACCTGTGGAGAATGACCCCGCTTAGTCATTATGGACCACCTATCCTTGGTGCAATTACACCACTTTTGTATTTTATCCAACCCACTGCACCCGCGCCCGCCCACCAACTTCTTTTTCTGTTTCTGTTATATTTATATATTCTCAATCCTCCAATCCAACTACTACAGTACCTCATGTCACTCAATCGAGCAGCTGGTAGAAGCCAACGTTGCCTCGGGTGAGAAAATTTGTTGCTGGCTGAGCTTGCGCTCGCTCAATTTGTACACCCTTTCTGCTCTGCTATGTCTACACTACCTATGCATTCATACATGGAACGAGGTCTTTGAACTGTACTCATTGTTATTATTACTACACAGCCAGCAACCAAGTTCCTATGGACATTTTGGCTTTGTTTCCCCGCTTTTAGTCCTTTCTTTTCTGGTGCCCCCCATTCCGTGATGATTACAGCATTTCAGTGCTCATGTGCCCGCCCCTTTTCTTGAGGCTGCTCCTGCTTGTGCTGTCTCACCTCAACCATTCCATTCCCTGACTCTTTGAAAGTACAGGACATTGTTCAAACACAACTAGCTCCTATCCCACATTATTTCTTGCCCATACCACTCACTCTTCGTTAATGCGCGCCTAAGCTCTAAGCACCTGTTTCTTCTTCTTCTTCTCCTTAGACAATACACAATTTTTCCTTGGGTCTTAGCAGATTGGGAAAGCGATGAACTGGACTTGGACAATCCTAGCACTTTCCGTGATTTAAGGAATGTTTTTCGATGTAAAATTCTGATAGTAGTAATAGTGTGTCTGGTACTGCAATGAATAACTGCTCTGCTGGTTTGTTTGAATCGTCAAAGAAGAACAATCACTAACTTCTTTCAAAATTCTTACGATATATTTGTGCTGCGTCGTATTGCAGACTGTGCTAAGGTTGGTGGTTCATCAATTTATTTTAATGAAAACCTAACACCCCTTCTGTTATTTTGTGTTCACGGCCGGTCGACTCAGATGGCCTATGGGTGCTCAGCATTACGACCAAAGAAAAAAGGCTTCTCTTCGTTTTAAGGAGCTTGTTCAACATTTTAAGGAGAATGAAGCTGCCGGAATGGTGAGGAATCGTTTGCGTTTTTGAAGATTCATGTACCGCCGGGGGGGTTGGTTTTAGATTTTAGATTTTAGAAAAGGAACGTTGTGATGTGTGGCTGGCATATGTTTATTTTTGTATGTTGAAAACGACGTGCCTGATACAAGCTGCTATGTTTGTTAGGCTGATAACTGCGTACCACCCTTTAATTGGGGCACCCACTACAGCACCGGGTAAATATAAATTGATCTAATGCTTAACTCTCAACTAGCACCCCTGCCAGATTTTGTTATATTTTGTTATATTTCTTGAGAAGAAGACTTGTGAATTTGTGTGTGTCATGATAACCTGAAAGAGATGGATTTATGACCGGGTGCTTGGCTTATTGAAGGAATACTACAACCGTTTTTGCCCTGCTCTTTCTAGGGGTTATGTTTCCTGGTTTCTTGTTAGGCTAGAGCCTTTCACATCTATACACATCCATCTGCAGGTAAGTCATTAGGGGTTGGAATCGGTTTGTTCCCACTTACAAGCAAGCTCTGCTCCTTACGTAGAAGTATAAAACCCATCACCATCAGGCAGGGAAATTTGATTGCCCAGACCGTCTCTTTCACAGGTTAGCTAGCTAGCACGTACTTACAGAAGATCTCTAACTGAACAAACAACTACTCCGTGTGTAACTCATTCAGTGCTAGTCGATCGATCATCCAATCTCGTCTCATTATCCATTTGTGATACTTGAACCCAACCCCAAATCGGACGGAGATTATTGTAGTTTAGATTCCATGAACACGCGCTGCTGCTGCTTTTTTGTGTTTATATCCACCCTTCCATCATAGCCTTCACAAGACGTACGAACAGTGCTCTACCAGCCCGGCAGATGTAAAAGAGGTAGAAGGGGTTGATATATGTAGGAAAGCACAAATATTTTATTATTTCATCTTATAGTAGTGTCTATGTGCCAGTGCTGCTGCTTTGGGTGCCTGCCCCTCCTTTATTCTTTCCCCTATTGCTGAACGCTGAACTGAAATGATTTATTTCGTCAAATGCGACGGTCCTTAGGCAATACCTGAGCTCTACTATCTCCCTGAAATGCTTGTAAATATGTCAAATTTAGATCTCGGCACGACACAATCTGGTATGTCGTTCATTGCATTTCACGTGACCTAGGGCATCCTACCTTGATGATCGAGCTAGTCAGTTGGGCAGTTGAGTTGGGTTGTGGTGTGTGTGTGTGTGTTTTTTTTTTCCATCTGCTGCGATCTCTCTTGTATGACCTTCCTAGCCCACCCCCTGCACATGCTTATTCTCTTTGGGATCTAAGGTGAGAAGTTAGGGGGTGTGGTACTTCCCCCGTGGGCAAAGGGTGATCCTTGGAAGGTAATAAGGCGGCTAGGTGACGCTGCTGCTGCTTTAAGATGAAAAATAACAATACTAATAATAACAGAAGCTTGTAGTAACCCTAATTCACCACCTAACCCCTCCTCCAAGTTTGTTTGCCTTCACCACAAGGCTCTGGAAAGCGAATATGTCAGCCTTAACTTGCACCACTGGATCAATCTCATATTTGGGTAAGCTGCTGCGCTGCTACTATCATGAACATAAAGTTAATGATTTATTTTATCCTATATATACACATGATGGTTCATTTTATCCAGTTTTACATTGGTAACACTTCACAAATACCCGTTTTTTGATATTATGAGGGGTTTAGGGTTCAACCTGAAGCACTATCACCACCAAATTATTAATGTACTACTGTACTACTAGAGTGAATGATATGATGATGCACCTGCGTTGCGTTGTACCACAGGGTTAGTTTGCCTTGCCAATAGAAATTGCTAACCCTAATTGTTTTCATGTACACAATGCATGCGCCCTGCCCCCTTGTCAGGTATAAGCAACGTGGGACAGCAGCAGTAGAAGCTTACAATGTTTTCTTTCACCTCACTTATCCAGGTAAATCACTGAGCTGAGCTTCACATCAGCTCAGCTCAGCCGCAAGGATGTTTGCTGTTGTCACTAAAACATGGAAATAATCATCTTGTAGGTTCTGTTGACCTTTCACATCTGCAACGTAGTGACCCCACATTATATTCTTCTGTTATAAAGCAGGTACTACAACGTTGTCGTCTTATACTATGCGCTTGCTCAATATCTAGTAGTATGCTGCATAGAGATAAATCCCACCACACCAGATCCATCCCGATTGATCCGCTGTCTATTCATTAAAGAGCACGCGTTCACACAGATTGAGGAGTTTGGTCAGGTCCCACGACAAATCTTCCATACTTCTCACCCTCCAAGGCTACCCTTAGAGCAGGTATATGCCTGCTATCCCTATCCATTTTGGCTAGTGCTATGACTCGAGCGAGGATGACACTGACAGTAAAAAATGGTTTTAGAAAATTAGAGAACGGGTGTGTAGTATCCCAATTTTTTTCATTTGTATTTCTGTTACCACTGGATCTGGATCTGGTTCATGAATTGAGCAAGCAACAGGAACCCTTTGAGATAATATTCTTACTTTCTGTCGATCGAGACCACAACAGAGACTTGACTTTGGAGTGTGTTCCCTTGAACCTCTTTTGATCGATCGATCAGCCAGACATGTTATGCTAAACCCCCTCTGATGAACAACAGATTGGAGTAATGTGGCCTTTGGCATCCAACATCCCAGGTATAGTCTAGCATGAAATACACTAACTGGAACTGGTCGGTTGGTTGGT
>PJEL010004406.1_pt1 | contig 11646 bp, 9 predicted proteins | sample 1853271 | NCBI WGS metagenome assembly PJEL01 (sample SAMN08108733, study PRJNA415343) | Invertebrate metagenome, whole genome shotgun sequencing project. | host: Globobulimina | place: Sweden: Gullmar Fjord | collected 2015-08 | reverse complement strand
AACTTAACAGATAACGTTTGGTTATATGGTGGTTCTCCACGCGCTGTTGAAACATCAATTGCTAACGGTCGTGCCGGTGTTATGCCTGCATGGGATAAAATCCTAGGTGAACAAAAAGTGCACGTGATCAGTGCTTATGTTTACAGCTTATCGCAAAAGTAAAACTCATTTCTAACGAATTGCTTTATTACTAAAAACAAAGCCTTGGTGTTTAATAGCACTGAGGCTTTTTTTATGCTTGCGCTATAATTAAACTTCATCAAATTAACGCTTTTTTAATAGTGCCTATTTAAGAAAAGCCGTATAATGTCGCCACTATCTGCAAATAAGAAAACTTCATGAAAACATCTTGGTACCAAGAGCCTTGGGCATGGCTTGTATTTATATTGCCTTTTACCGCAGTAGTTGCTGGTATTGCAACTTTCATTATTGCCAATACGAATCCTGACACCTTAGTCATAGACGATTATTATAAAAAAGGTAAAGCCATTAACCTGGAACTTGGTAAAGTTAAACACGCGCAAAAATTAGGTATGCGCTTTGGTTTAAAGCTAGTTGGTGATCAACTCACCATACGTCCAACCGGTATTGAAAAAGAATTTCCATTATTAAATGTCAATTTTTATCACCCAACTTTAGCTGATAGAGACTTCTATTTAGCATTAACCGCTGACGGTAATGGTAATTTCACCCACTTTTTTGAGCCTAACCAAGACACTTCAGGTAAATGGCGTGTAACGATTAGCCCTTTTGAGAACCATTGGAAAATTCAGTCGGTGATTCATTTGCCACAATCAGAATTCATTGATATTACACCGAACCCAACTAACACAAAGTAATGAGCCGGTATTAGTGAGCATCTATTTATGAGTCTGGATTGTTTTCATTGTGGTGAAATTGTGCCCAATGGCATTGATTTACATACAAAAATAGATAATAAAAACCAGCCAATGTGTTGCATTGGCTGTCAGGCTGTGGCGCAAACCATTGTCGATAACAATTTAACAGACTACTATCGTTTCCGCAGTGCCCCAGCACAAAAAGGTGACGTGCTTGTTCCTGAGCAATTACTACGCAACGAAATTCTCGACGATGAAAACCTGCAGAATGAGTTTGCCTATTATCATGACGGCTTCAAAGAAACCATATTAACCATTGAGGGCATAAGTTGTTCTGCCTGCGCTTGGTTAATCGAAATGCAGCTCAGCAAACTTAATGGTATTAACAAAGCAAATGTTAATGCCACCACACAAAGAGCGACAGTTCAGTGGCAAGAAGAGCAAGTAAAGTTGAGTGAAATTCTCAGTCTGATTGAAAAAATTGGCTATCATGCCCTGCCCTTTAAGGCCAGCACAGCAGAAAAAATCAATAAAAAACAAGCCAAGAGCTTCATTAAACGTTTAGGCATCTCGGGTATTTTAATGATGCAAGTAATGATGATCGCCTTTGGTTTATATTTTGGCGCATTTTCTGATATGGCTGAGCACAACTTAGTTTATTTGCGCTGGGCGAGTTTGTTTTTAACCATACCTATTGTTAGCTACGGCGCCTTTCCATTTTACAAAAGCGCCTTTTTCGCGATAAAAGCCAAACAATTGTCGATGGATGTACCTGTTTCCATTGCGATAGGTCTAGCCTTTTTAGCCAGTGCCTGGGCAACCGTGACTCAGCAAGGTGAAGTGTATTTTGAGTCAGTATCAATGTTTACCTTTTTATTGCTTATTGGTAAATTTTTAGAATTTCGTGCCCGTTCTCGTGCTGCCGACGTTTCGGCAAACTTGTTAAAATTAATGCCAATGACGGCAACTCAATTGATAGACAGCCAAGAGAGCTTTATCGCGGCAACCAACTTAAACGCTGACGATATTATTTTAATCAAACCCGGTGAGACTATCCCTGCCGACAGCGAAATTATCTCAGGTAGCAGCCAAATTAATGAAGCAATGTTATCTGGCGAGCAACATCCTTTGCATAAACATCCACAAGATATTATTTACGCTGGTACAATAAATGGTGACGGTAACTTAACTGCAAAAGTAAAGCACAGTAATCAAAAGTCATTTCTTAGCCAGTTAATTCGCTTAAGCGAAACCTCACAAACGCACAAACCTAAACTGGCAAAATTGTCAGATAAAATAGCGCAGTATTTTGTTGCTTTGATACTTTTTACCGCATCTTGCACTGCGTTTTATTGGTCACAACATCAGCCAAGCGAAGCCTTTTGGATCACGCTATCTGTATTAGTGGTCACTTGCCCATGTGCGCTATCGTTGGCCACGCCAACCGCATTAACTTGCGCAACCACGCGCTTAAATCGTGAAGGTATCATGGTGAAATCAGGCCATGTTTTAGAAACTATGCCTGCTATCGATGCCATGGCATTTGATAAAACAGGTACATTGACTACAGGTGAGTTTACCGTTACTGACGTTATCACCTACGGCAGATTTTCAGTAGGAAACAACCCAGACGGTAAAGCACAAGTATTAGCTATTGCCGCCGCACTTGAAGCCCATTCAGCTCACCCGCTTGCGAAAGCATTTAGTGATCACCGTGATTTTAGCCAAAAAACCACACAAGTTGTTGTTGCACCAGGCGCAGGCATTTCAGGGGAAGTTAACCAAAGACATTACCGAATAGGTAAAAATTCATGGTTACTAAGCGATACTAGTCAGCAAGCCCATAGCGCACAATGTGTACTAATGGAAAATGAAACCTTAGTGGCTGAATTTTATTTACATGATGGCTTACGTGACGACGCTAAAGCGTTAGTTAATTTTCTCCACCATGAAAATATTACGACTTTGATGCTTTCTGGCGATCATTTAGTGGGCTGTAATAAGCTTCAAGCACAATTGCAGCTAAACGACGTACAGGCGAACTTATCAGCTCAAGATAAAGTCACGGCAATTAAACAGCAACAAACATCACATACGGTTGCTATGATAGGTGACGGCGTTAACGATAGCCCTGTTTTAGGCGCTGCGCACTTATCCATTGCTATGGGGAGCGGTACAGATATAGCTAAAAATGGTGCTGACGTTATCTTGCTTAACAACAAACTTAAATCAGTTCAAACCTTAAGAAGGGTTTCCCAACGTACCGCACGAATCATCAAACAAAATTACCTTTGGGCATTTGGTTACAATGCCATCGTATTACCCTTAGCGGTTATGGGCTATATTGCTCCATACATGGCGGTTGTTGGCATGTCGGCCAGCTCGATTTTAGTGGTAAGTAATTCTTTAAGGCTGTTAAAAAAATGAGTGTAATTTACATATTAATTCCCATAGCGATTATATTAACCGCAATTGGTATCTATATCTTTTTTTGGGCCGTAAAAACTGAACAGTTTGATGACTTAGAAAAGCAAGGTATGAGTATTTTATTTGATGATTCAAATGATAAAACCAAAGCGCAAAAAGAAAATAACAACGAAAATGATGCTGTAACAAATCAACAAGAAAAACAAAAATAAGCACGACTATGACTCTCGATTACTTCTCAGCATTTGTTATTGGTTTATTGGGTTCTGGGCATTGTATTGTTATGTGTGGCGGTATTAGTGCCATGCTGACCACGGCTATTTCTGAAGACATTAAACATAAGAAATATCGTGTTATATTTGCCTATAATTTTGGCCGAATAGCCTCATATAGTGTTATTGGCGCACTTGTCGCCCTAACGAGTTCAATGGCGGCAAAAAATATCGGCTTACCTATTTCTGCCTTAAAAACAATTGCTGGTATTTTTCTTATCTTGCTCGGCTTATATTTGGGGCAATGGCTAATGTGGTTAAGCCATGTTGAACATATTGGTAAAAAACTGTGGCGACATATATCGCCGAATACCAAAAAATTCATTCCGATTAAAAATACCCGTAGTGCTTTCGCCTTAGGCGCGTTGTGGGGCTGGTTACCTTGTGGCTTAGTGTATTCAACACTTACATGGGCTTTAGCTAGCGCTGATGCAGTTAATGGTGCACTAATTATGTTTTTCTTTGGTCTTGGCACTTTACCCGCGTTACTTTCGGTTTCATTAGGTACAATTAGTATCAAGACCTTACTGAGTAACTCTTTATTTAGAAAGCTCGCGGCTATTCTAGTGATTTTATACGGTATTTATACTATACTTATTGCATATCTATAACGCATCTAATATGATCGATATCATTAAAATGCAAATGAACTATAGGTCGTTATGAGTACTAAATCTTGCACAGGTCAGCAACATATTCACTGTCAAAACTGCAGTATAAGCGAGTTATGCCTGCCATTTTCTCTTAACGATAAAGAACTAGATTCGTTAGATAACATTATCGATCGTAAGCGACCTATTCATAAAGGTGAGCAGATATTTAACGATGGTCAGCCAATGCATGCGCTTTATGCTATTCGTTCTGGTACATTTAAAACTTACACGGTAAATGAGCAAGGTGAAGAACAAATCACGGGGTTTCATTTAGCCGGTGATTTACTAGGTTTTGATGCTATTGCTGAGTCTGAACACCCGAGCTTTGCCAAGGCACTCGAAACCTCGATGGTTTGTGAAATTCCGTACAATACCCTCGATAGTTTATCGAATACTATGCCAAAATTGAAAAAGCAAATTTTGCGCATGATGAGCACTGAAATTCGTGCCGATCAAGAAATGCTAACTTTACTTAACCGTAAGAATGCAGAACAACGACTAGCAACATTTATTAGTGCATTAAGTAGCCGTTATCATGCTCGTGGTTTATCTGCTTCAGAGTTTCGTTTAACAATGACGCGCAGTGATATTGGTAACTACATTGGTTTGACTGTTGAAACCATTAGCCGCTTACTTAACCGCTTCCATAAAAACGACTTAATCCAAGTTGATGGTAAATTAATCACTATTTTAGACATTGATAAACTCAACGAGTGCGCTGCACTTTAGTCTTCCCCTTACTTTTCAAAACTTCCTTATTCTAATAATTCACGCTATGCTTAGCGTGAATTATTGTTTATATTTGATACGATAATAATTTGATTTAAAACAACTATTATTGTTTCAAAGTAGTCTATTGTTATAACTCAGTAGACAATTGATAAAGGAATTAGCTATGGAAAAGTATCAAAAAATACTCGCTATTGTTGACCCAACAACCGAAGTTCAAAAGGCACTAAAGCGCGCTATAGAGTTAGCCCGCAAAACCAACGCTAGCATTACTGCTTTTTTGACCATATATGATTTTTCTTATGAAATGACTACTATGCTGTCAAGTGATGAGCGTGAAGCCATGCGCCAATCGGTTATCAACGACAGAACGCAATGGTTACAGTCAATTCTCTCAGAATTAAATGTCGAAGAACTTAATATTGACTGTCAGGTTATTTGGCATAATCGTCCCTTTGAGCAAATCATTGAGCAAGTGCTTAAAAATGGCTATGACATTGTCATTAAAGGCACCCATCAACACGATAAACTTAAATCGGTTATTTTTACCCCTACTGATTGGCATCTTCTGCGAAAATGCCCATGCCCAGTGTTGTTGGTAAAAGAACATTTATGGCCAGATAACGGCAATATTGTTGCGGCATTAAATATTGGCAGTAATGAAGAAGAGCACAAGTCACTTAACGATAAAATTACCGCTGAAGCGAAACAATTAACGCAAGTGATGAAAGCAAATCTGCACTTAGTCAATTCATTCCCAGGTACGCCGGTAAATATCGCGATAGAAATTCCTGAGTTTAATGCCAGTGACTACAACCGTTCAATGCTATTACACCATGAAAAATCTATGCACGAGCACGCGACAGCATTTAATATTGAGCATAAGAATACGCATATTAAAGAAGGCTTACCTGAAGACGTAATTCAAAGTGTCGCCAATAGCTTGGATGCAGAGTTAGTCATCTTAGGTACCGTTGGTCGCACTGGTTTATCCGCCGCTTTAATCGGCAATACCGCCGAACATGTCATCGACAGACTTAATTGTGACGTGCTAGCATTGAAACCTGACGGCTATATTTCACCACTTGATGTTGAATAACCTGTTCTAGTACAAACTTTATGAAATCTAAGTTGAATTTGGCCGATAAAGTGCCAGTTCAACTTTTTTATTTAGTCTTATCAAGCTATAAAGGCGTTGAAGATAATTCTGAATAATGTTGACTTTTAATTACAAAAAAGAGATGTGATATCCATCCTTCTGTATTGCTACTTCAATATCATACAAATAAACTTTCAAAGCTCAACCATATACTTTTACCAATGTCATATTGTGCGCATGTATTAAATCTATGAGATTTAAAAAATCGCCATATCTTTTAAGATAAAGAGATGGAAAATCAGGTAAAATGATACTAGCTATATACACTCACTAAACATCTAGCAGTTTTCTGCATTTTATTCATCTATATTTATATTTGCTTGTATTTTAAACAAAACCTTAATCCAGTGGTTAAACAATATAACTTGCCTATAGTGTCAAGAAAAAAAATTAGTGTATAATTAGCTATCGGTATAACACCCACTCATCTACTTCTTTTACCACTAAGACTAGCAAGTACTTAGGCATGAGTTAATTCTGTTAATCAAATTTTTTAGTTAGGTAGCTATGCTTTCTTTTTCTCATTTCAATAAACAAACAATTAAAGGCGACATTTTTGGTGCACTAACATCAACAATTGTTGCACTACCTTTCGCATTAGCATTCGGCGTTACCTCTGGTGCTGGTGCTAGCGCAGGCATTTATTGTGCAATAATAACCGGGCTGTTTGCTTCATTATTTGGTGGCACTAATCAACAAATATCAGGGCCTAATACTGGTCTAACGGTAGCAATGGTCGCAATATTAACCAGTTTTGTTGCGCAGTCACCCGACAATGGTATTGCTGCAGCGTTTACGGTGGTGAGCCTGGCGGGTTTATTTCAAATGCTATTTGGCTTTTTTAAACTCGGCAAGTACTTCATTTTAGTGTCATACCCTGTAATCTCAGGCTTTACTTCTGGGATTGGAGTTTTAATCATCCTTTCACAAATAGAGCCGCTATTCGGTCAAACTTTACCTAAATTACAAATGTCACTAAGCACATTAACTAGTACAAATACCTTACTTGGACTCATTTGTTTATTGGTACTCTTTTTGTGGCCACAAAAATACAATCGCATAATTCCTGGCAGTATCGTTGTAGTCACTGGTGCTACACTCTTCTTCATATTTTCCGGAAGCAACTTACCTGTTGTTGACCCTATTTCAAGTATTTTACCATCATTCAATATACCCGTTTGGGATGCAACGCTAACAGGTGAAATGATTAAATCAGCATTATTAATTGCAACGTTAAGTACACTAGATTCACTGATGACATCATTAACTGTTGATAGTATCAGCAACGACTTACATGACTCTGATCAAGAGTTAGTAGGTCAAGGCATTGGTAATATCATTGCAGGCTTATTTGGTGCCTTGCCTGGTGGAGGCGCGACGATGCGTACAGTAACTAACTTAAGAGCAGGAGGCACCACTCCGTTATCAGGTATATTGCACGCACTTTTCATTTTAGCCATTGTGCTATGGGCCGGTGAGTACACAGCATATATACCTGTCGCGGTACTTGCGGCAATATTAATCCATGTTGGCATTAATATCATTGATTGGAGTTTTCTTAAACGTATTCATCAGGTACCGTTATTTAGTGCGGGTTTAATGATATCAACCATGCTGATGTCTGTAGCTTTTGATTTGGTTACTGCAGTATTAATTGGCGTATTTATCGCAAACTTAGTGACGATTCGTCGCTTATCAGAGATTCAATTGGATAATATTAACTTATGTACCGCCAAAGATGCCGAGCATTTATCTCAAAATGAAAAGCAATTGTTAACATCTCTAAAAGATAGTGTTTTGTTGCTAAATATATCTGGACCGATTGGTTTTGGCGTTGCACGAGGCTTAAAACAAAGTGTCTCAAAAGCCGATCAAAACAAAGCACTATTAATCGATTTAACTGATGCCCTTTTTGTTGGCATTACCAGTACCATTGCCATTGAAGAAATTATTGTAAACTATCAAAGTCAAGGGCGAGAGATATATCTATCAAGTGTCTGTGAACGAGTACGCAATGATTTTAACAAACTAAAATTGCTCGATAAAATTCCAACAGAACATGTATTTGCAACCAGAATAGCGGCACTTAATCATTTAGTGAATAGAACGTCGCTTTAATAGACATCAGGCTAAATACGTCTAGCTCAGTAAGGGACATCATTACTCTCGCTGAGCTTATCTTAAAAAATAGCTAGCGAAAGCAATTGCTTTGGTTAACAGTGTTCGAACCATAGATATTTTACTTAAAAAAGTTCATGAATGTTGTCAATCAATATACTGTTGAAATATCCATTTAAGCGCCTCATCTACCAACTCGGGTTTATCTTGGTGTACATAGTGACTACATGAAGTACAAAAAATTCGCTTTGAAACTGGAGATAAAGTAGTAAGGAAACTCTGTTGATTCTGCATAACTTTCCACTCAATATTTTTTTCTGTCATACCTTTTGGCACTTTATCAGAACTAATTACAACTAAAGGCACCTCAGGAAAATAATTAGTCTTACTTGCTAAATTTAAACTTCTACACAACCCTTTGGATTCATCTTCCACAGCATTCGGTAATATTAGAAATGCCCACCACGGTATGCCAGTTGGGTTATCATTTGAATCATGACAATTTTTTACCATTTCATGGTGAGTAGAGTCTATTTGTATAACACCTGCCACTTCATCCGGAAACGTAGAAGCAAATATTCTTAAATATAAGCCTCCAAGAGAATGACCAACTAAGATGTAAGGAGGTGAGATATTGATTTCTTTTAATAATTCTCGTAATTCAATGGCAATAACTTGCGCATCTCGTTGTTTATTATGGCTCTCACTGCCTTTAAAACCTGCTCGATTATAAGCAAAAACCTGGGCATGCTTTTCAAAATAGCTAAGAGATGATCCCCATTCAGTCATATCATCTCCAGCACCAGACTCTAATATAATTGTATAGCTGCCCTTGCCTGAAAGGTGGTAACTATATTCTCCATACTTTGTCGTTATTTTCTCGGAATCAGATAATGTAGTACAACCAAATAATGCTAAAGCAACCAAAAATAAAATGAGGAGTCTCAACTTATGTCCATATATAATTTATCCTAAAAGCATTCTGACAGAGATAAACTAAAGAAGTTCAGATGTATGATTTTATAAACGTACACGAATGATATGGGGTCGCCATTAACAATTTCCTCTAACGAGTATGGATAATAGCTCTTTTACTATTTAAAGCTCCACGCAGTACTTAATTTATACCGCAACCTTTAAGAATAATTTTCGTTAACGAACCAACAACGTCTTCAAAGTCATTATCACTCATTTCTTCTTTATCTAGAGCAGCTATCACTTGTACATTAAAGTCAGCGTAATGTTGAGTAGAACTCCAAATTAGAAATAATAAGTGATGCGGATTCACTTTATCAATTAAGCCTTGCTCAATCCACGTATCAATCACCGCAACCTTACTCTGTAACCAAATTTTAAAATCAGAGTTAAGGTAGTCGTTCAACACCGGTGCACCGTGAATCAACTCACTAGCAAAAATCCTCGAAGAATATGGATCATTCTTAGAGTGCATAACTTTAGCGCGGATATAGGCACTTAAGGCGACCTTGGGTTCATGATCAACATTTAGAGTATCGTAATCACTATTCCATACTTCAATAATATTACTAAGCAATTGTTGGTATAGATCGGTTTTATCTTGGAAATAATAATGAATATTTGCACGAGCAATCTCAGCTCGCTCAGCAATGCGTTTAATTGATGCGCCTTTAAAGCCATGAGTAACAAATTCTTGCTTCGCTGCACTGAAGATCAACGCTTTATTCTTTTGCCTTATATTACCTTCGGTAGTTTTAGCCTGTGCCACAATCACTCCTATTAAAAATAATAAATTTGCGTGCTGAAAAATAAAAATCAGCGACATAATGGCCAGACCATGCTGCTGATTTTTCGTTATTAGATAATAAAAAGTAATATTTTTCAATCATGAAGACTTGCTTTCAATAACTTAATTTGCGCTTTTTAATTCTATACGTCGTTGATGCAGTAACGGCTCTGTATAACCACTAGGTTGTTCTTCACCTTTAAAGATCAAATCCATTGCGGCATTAAACGCTATATTGGTATCAAAATTTGGACTCATTGCTAGATAAGCCGCGTCGGTAATATTTTGGCTATCGACCACTTTTGCCATGCGTTGTAACGACGCTAGTACCTGTTCTTTAGTTAAAATGCCATGAAGAAGCCAATTACAAATATGTTGGCTTGATATTCGTAGTGTTGCTCGATCTTCCATTCGACCAACATTATTAATATCAAGTACTTTAGAGCAGCCTGTGCCTTGATCTACCCAACGCACCACATAACCTAGTAAGCCCTGAACATTGTTATCGAGTTCATGCTGAATATCTTGCTCACTCAACTTTTGTGCATTTTTTAATAATGGAATGGTCAATAAATCAGCCAAGCCATCATTGCCTTTATTATTTGCAATGTCTTCGAGCATCCCAGTTTGAATATCAGCAACATTGACGTGATGATAATGCATAACATGCAAAGTAGCGGCTGTTGGCGATGGTACCCAAGCACAGTTTGCACCTGACTTAGGATGAGAAACTTTGCTCTCCATCATCGCAGACATTTCATCAGGAATTGCCCACATGCCTTTCCCTATTTGCGCCTTACCTTTTAGACCCGCTTGCAAACCTATACGAACATTACGTTGCTCATATGATTGGATCCATTTTTCATTTTTCATCAGTTCTTTACGCGCCATCGGCCCAGCTTTCATACTAGTATGAATTTCATCACCGGTACGATCTAAGAAGCCAGTATTAATAAAAGCAAGGCGGTCTTTAGCGGCACGAATACATTCTTTTAGGTTTGCTGACGTACGGCGCTCTTCATCCATAACACCCATTTTAATGGTGTTATTGGCCAAGCCAAGGCAAGCTTCAATACGACTAAATAATGCATCACTAAAGGCGACTTCATCAGGACCATGCATTTTAGGTTTGACAATGTAGATGCTGCCTTGGCGAGAGTTTTTCAGCGTTGAGCTACCTTTAAGGTCATGTAAGGAAATTAACGCTGTGATCAAGCCATCTAAAATCCCTTCAGGCACTTCTTTATCATCACAGGTGAGTACTGCATCATTCGTCATTAAGTGACCGACATTACGGACAAATAAAAGACTACGACCTGGTAAGGTAAAAGCTTCACTATTTGGCGAGCGATAGTTTCGATCGTCATTTAACTTTCGAACAATTGATTCACCATTTTTTTGTAGTGTCTCAATTAAATCGCCCTTCATCAATCCCAGCCAATTACGATAAACAATCGTTTTATCTTCACCGTCAACTGCTGCAATAGAGTCTTCACAATCTTGAATAGTAGTCAATGCTGACTCTAGGATGATATCAGCCACAGATGCAGGGTCATTTTTCGCTACAGCTTGGCTTGGATCTATTTTTATCTCGATATGCAGACCGTTATTGCAAAATAAAATGGCACTTGGGCTTTGTTCATCACCATTAAAACCGACAAATTTTTCTTCATCAATTAAGCTAACT
>PJEL010004405.1_pt1 | contig 11649 bp, 9 predicted proteins | sample 1853271 | NCBI WGS metagenome assembly PJEL01 (sample SAMN08108733, study PRJNA415343) | Invertebrate metagenome, whole genome shotgun sequencing project. | host: Globobulimina | place: Sweden: Gullmar Fjord | collected 2015-08 | reverse complement strand
GAAACACTTGAAGAAATTGATATTGAAAACCGCGAAACTTTTATGAAAAGCGGCGGTGAAAGTTATCATTATATTCCGGCATTAAATGCCAATACTGATCATATCGAAATGATGGCAAGCTTGGTTAAACAACAAATAACTGGCTGGGTTTAGTCAGAGAGCTAAGCTCCCCCTTTCGACTAAAACGGGTTAATTCACTAAACAGAACGAGAAACAAAAAAGCACCATAATGAATTTATGGTGCTTTTTTATTAGCTTAATATTTCGTCCTAGTGTATCTATAATTGGAGAATTTCTTGAGTAATTTCAGCTTATTTCGCTTGTTGATTAACTTGCTCATTAAACAATGTAATAAACTTATTTAACCCTTCTTCGACAATTTCGTTGCCTGCTGTTAACGCCGGTAAAAAGCGAATAACATTGCCATAAAAGCCACAAGCTAGAAGAATCAAACCATGTTTTGCGGCATTGGCGATAATCGCTTGAGTTAAGGCGGTATTCGGTTGCTCTGCATCACCATTAGCTATAAGTTCCATCGCGATCATAGCGCCTGAATTTCTCACCTCTAAAATCAAGTCTGGGTACTGTTTTTGTAAAGTACTGAGCGTTTCGTTAAAGATGGCGCCAATTTCATTTGAACGCTGCACAAGGTTCTCTTCTTCAATAATATCTAAAACGGCGAGTGCCGCTGCACAAGCAACAGGTGAACCACCATAAGTGCCGCCAAGACCGCCCGGCAATGGTGCATCCATAATTTCGCTTTTACCCACAACGGCAGCAATCGGGAAACCACCGGCAATGCCCTTAGCCATGGTAATTAAATCAGGTTCAACTCCTGAATACTCACTATTAAACATTTTACCCGTTCGGCCAAAACCCGTTTGAATTTCATCGGCAATAAGCACGATGCCATGTTGATCACAAAGCTGACGCAGTGCTTGCATAAACTCTGCTGGAGCTTGGTAAAATCCACCTTCACCTTGTACGGGTTCAACAATAATTGCAGCAACGTCTGTTGGCGCAATATCAACTTTAAATAAATTCTCTAGCGCTTTTAACGACTCTTTTACTGAAATGTCATGACATGCAATTGGAAAAGGAGCGTGAAAGATATCGCCAGGAAACGGACCAAATAAATTTTTATAAGGAGTAATTTTCCCAGTTAATGCCATGGTCAAATTCGTGCGACCATGAAAGCCACCATTAAAGGCAATAACGCCTCTGCGCCCAGTATGAGCACGGGCAATTTTAACGCAGTTTTCCACGGCTTCAGCGCCAGTTGAAACAAAAATAGCTTTTTTTGCCGACTCGCCTGGGGCGATAGCGATAAGCTTTTCAGCCAATTCAACTGCTACTTCGTAAGGATTAACCATGACACAGGTATGACTAAATTTATCAACTTGTGCTTTTACTGCTTCAACAACTTTTGGGTGGCTATGGCCGGTATTACATACTGCGATGCCCGTGCCAAAATCAATATAACGATTGCCTTCAACATCCCACACTTCAGCATTTTTTGCGTGATCAACATATACTGGATAAATATTGCCTTGTCCGCGTGCAATAACTTGGTTTTTTCTTGCCTGTAATTTTTCATTATTCATATTCTTTACCTAATTTTTAATTTGCTCAACTTACAACGAGCCCAGCCAATTCAAATTTATCTGACTCACCAGCAACTTATTTGTCTAAGCCGCCCATGCATAAGTACTTAATTTCTAAATAATCATCTAAACCATATTTAGAGCCTTCTCGACCATTACCTGACTGTTTTACACCGCCGAAGGGCGCTGCGGCATTTGAAATAATGCCTTCATTAATACCAACCATGCCGTATTCTAGGCCTTCAGCTACACGCCAAATACGCCCAATATCTCTTGAATAAAAATAAGCAGCTAAACCATATTCCGTGCAATTGGCCATAGCGATAACGTCTTCTTCATTATCAAAAGCAATAATGGGTGAAACTGGGCCGAATATTTCATTACTGGCTATTGGCATATTGTTGGTAACATTAGTTAAAATTGTTGGCTGATAAAAACAATCGCCCGCTTGATCTCTTTTTCCACCTAATACCAGCTTTGCACCCGCAGCTATCGAATCAGCCACTAGCTTTTCAACATCATTCACCGCAGTGTTAGTGATCATTGGCCCAATGGCTACGCCTTCAGTTAAACCATTGCCAATTTTTAACGCCTTAACTGCAGCGGTAAATTTTTCAGTAAATTGTTCAAGCACACCATTTTGCACAAAAATTCGGTTAGTACATACACAGGTTTGCCCTGCATTACGATACTTAGATACCAGTGCGCCTTGCACTGCTGCATCTATATCAGCATCATTAAAAACAATAAAAGGTGCATTACCGCCAAGCTCCATCGAGACTTTTTTAACTGAAGTTGCACATTGGCTAATTAAAGACTTACCTACCGCTGTCGAGCCAGTAAAAGTAAATTTAGCAACATCAGGGTGCTGTGTTAATACTTCACCCATACCGCGAGCATCATCACCTACAACGACGTTAAATACTCCAGCAGGAATGCCTGCTCGTTCGGCAAGCTCAGCCATCGCTAAAGCTGAAAGCGGTGTTTGTGTCGCGGGGCGAACCACAAAAGTACAACCTGCTGCTAATGCCGCGGCGGCTTTTCTTGCAATCATCGCATTGGGGAAATTCCATGGGGTAATTGAGGCAACTACGCCCACAGGCTGTTTTATGACAATAATGCGTTTATCACCCGATGGCGCTGGAATAGTATCGCCATAAACACGCTTACCTTCTTCAGCAAACCATTCTATAAATGCGGCACCGTAGGCTATTTCACCTTTAGCTTCAGCAAGTGGTTTACCTTGTTCAATGGTAAGAATTCGGCCCAAGTCATCTTGGTGTTGCATCATCAAATTGAACCAATTACGCAAAAGGCCAGCACGCTCGTTGGCAGATTTTGCCGACCACTTTTTTAATGCCCCCTTGGCAGACTTAACCGCTAACTCGGTTTCAGCTACGCCAGCATTAGCCACTTTCACAACTTCTTCACCATTAACGGGATTAGTTACCGCTATTTGAGACTCACTACTGTGCCAACTGCCATTAATATAGGAAAAGGTTTTTACTAACTGGCTGTCCTTTAAACCAAACGCTTGAAGGTTTTGCATACTCTGCTCCACTAGGATCTATTTTTATCTATTGAATAACAAATATAACTCAGGTTAAATACTAAACATTAAACCTTTAGTTTTATCTATTTCAAACATTGAGAGTTGTGTGAGTATATCTTCTATTATCCCTAGGCCCATCGCAGAGTATGATCTTCGCTTATTGCGTATCTTTGTTTCTGTTGTTGAACATGGCGGTTTTGCTAGCGCAGAAAAAGCTTTAGGCATAACACGTTCAACCATCAGTATTCATATGTCTAACTTAGAATCACGGATGAAGCTTAAGCTTTGTTTAAGAGGGCGCGGTGGCTTTTCGCTAACCGAAGATGGCCAGTCAGTTTATCGTGCTGTGATCGAATTATTCGATTCACTAAATGACTTTTCATTACTCGTTGGTACGTTAGGTAAAGAGCTAAGCGGCGAATTAGTCATTCTTTGCGCCGAACAATTAAACGGCGCCAAGCAAAAACAACTTGCCCAAGTGATCAATATTATTCATCAAAGCTCCCCTAACCTGCATATTGTTTTAGATGGCAGCTCAATTTCTGAAATAGAAAAAGCCTTATTAAAAGATAAAGCCCATATTGGTATATTTCCTGATTACCAAAAAATTGATGGTTTAAATTATGTGCCTTTATCAAGCGAACCAATTTACCTGTGTTGTAGTGAACAACATCCTTTTTTCTCTAAGGTTGATAGTCAAATTAGTAAAGCAGCATTAGCGAGTGTCGCTGCTATTCATCCAGGCATAGATATTGACCCTGCCGGCAGAGAACAGCTGAAAAAGCTCAATTTAAGTGCGCGTGCTTATCAATTTGATACCCGAAAAGCGATGATCCTTTCCGGTAAATATTTAGGTTACATGCCGCAAAGCTATATTCAACAAGAACTAAACAATGGTGAAATTCGCATCATTCAGCCAAGTAAGTTGACCTATCAATTCCAACTTTCTTTAGTGAATAAAAAAACACCACGCGAGGCCAACAAGGTTAAGCTCTTACAAAGTGCTTTTGCCACCGCTTTTGAGCTCACGCAAACTGCAAATTAATACCCGCAGCTATTTAGTTACTATTTCATCATTGCCATTTAATCTTTGCCATTTAATCTTTGCCATTACAGCTTTAACATTTGAATACTTAATTTTTTAAGCTTGAACTTAAATCTAAGTGTTCAAAATATTCAACTCCTGTATCAAATAACCATACCAAAATTACCGTTTTAGCTCGCGTATACAGTGACTAGCCCCAACACAGATACTCACGAGAGGCTATAAAAAACACTATTAATGTAATTTTTAATGGACGTTCATTATTTTGGTGTGTTACTGTTTGTTAAAACGAACACCCAGTAATACATTTGAGAAAAAGTGAATATGCAATCAGGTAAATTACCCATCGTTGGCGTTATATGTGATAAAGAGATCATCGGACCTCACGCATTTCATATTGCCGGTGATAAATACTTACAAGCAATAGTGAATGCGAGCAATTGTTTGCCGGTATTAATTCCTGCGCTGGCACAGCCTCAGTATATAGAACAGCTATTAGCAACGGTCGACGGTATTTTATTTACTGGTGGTTATTCGATGGTTAATCCACTGGCCTATCAAGATGAAGCGGCGAGTAAAGATACCAAGTTAGATAACGATAGAGACGGCACTAGCCTGCCTTTAATCAAAGCAGCAATTAATTCAGGTATACCGCTATTGGGTATTTGCCGTGGTTTTCAAGAGATTAATGTCGCACTCGGCGGTAGTTTGCACCAATATTTACATCAAACTGAACAATATATTGAACACCGTGAAAATAAAGATCTCACGTTAGAACAGCAATATGGTGCGAGTCATCAAATTACATTAACACCACAAGGGAAATTATCTTCCTTGTTAGCAGAAGAAGAAATCGCCGTGAACTCACTTCACACTCAGGGCGTCGACCGTTTAGCTGAAGGCTTATTAGTAGAAGCCTTATCAGAAGATGGTTTAGTTGAAGCCTTTTCAGTAGAAGGTGCAACTGCATTTGCAATGGCAGTGCAATGGCATCCTGAATGGCAGGTACAAAATAATAAAAATAGCCTTAAGTTGTTTCATGCTTTTGGTCAGGCATGTTCAAAAAAACAATCAACGAGAGAAAATCATGGATAATATTAAGCAGTGGTTAGCCGAACATAACGTTAAACATGTGCAGAGTTTGATCAGTGATCATACTGGCATTGCGCGTGGAAAAGTTTTTCCTGTTGATAAGTTTATTGAAGAAGACGGCTGTCGGTTGGGTGAAACTATTTTATTAATGTCGGCAACAGGCGACTTAGCCGAAGATGCCATGCTGCATACTTTAGCTGATCCTCGCGACATTGATATGATACTCAAGCCTGATGCAAATGCTTGTTACCTGCTACCTTGGGCTGATGAACCAACGGCAATGATCATTCATGATTGTTTTGATCAAAACGGTAATGACAACAAATTATCACCACGCAGTTTACTGAAAAAAGTATTAGCACTTTACAAAGAAAAGGGGCTAAAAGCCGTAGTTGCTCCTGAAATGGAGCTTTATTTGGCACAAACTTGTGAAGACTCACATCAACCGCTTAAAGCACCTTTAGGTAAGTCAGGTCGTATGGAGTCTGGTCGTCAATCATTTGGTATTGATGCTATTAGCGAATTTGATCCGTTAATGAAAGACATTTACGCTTGGGCGAAAATTCAAGGCCTAGGTTTAGATGTAGTTGTGCACGAAGAAGGCACAGCACAGTTTGAATTTAACTTTAATCATGGCGATCCACTTACCTTAGCTGACCAAGTATTTGTTTTTAAACGTACTGTAAAAGCCGCGGCAGAAAAAAACGGCATTACTGCAACCTTTATGGCTAAGCCGATAAGTGGCCAACCGGGTAGCGCCATGCATATTCACCAAAGCATTGTTTCATTAACAACAGGTAAAAATGTTTTTGCCAATGACGATGATAACGGTTTTAGCCCGACGTTTTATCATTACATGGGCGGTTTACAACAATTTACCCAATATGTCATGCCAATGTATGCCCCAAATATAAATTCATATCGTCGCTTTGTTGCTGGTCAAGCAACGCCAGTTAACGTGCATTGGGGCGTTGAAAATCGCACTGTTGGTTTACGTGTTCCTGATGCGCCAAAACAAGCAAAACGTATTGAAAACCGTATTCCTGGTGCTGACGCTAATCCTTATTTGGCAATCGCAGCAACCCTTATTTGTGGTTATATCGGCATGGTAGAACAAACTGAAGCTTCTGAAGAAACCACCACAAAAGCGAACAAATCACTTACTGACGCATTGCCGCTAAGCATAGAGCCTGCGATTCAAATGATGGCCAAAAGTGAATTGATTAGAAAACATCTTGGTGAAGATTTTGTTGATGGTTTTCTTGCTACTCGATTAGCTGATTATGAAAGTTTTAAAAATGAGATCAGTGCCTGGGAACGTCATTACTTACTTTCTACCGTGTAGATAGCATCAACTATAAATAAATTAAATTATAAATAAATTAATATAAAAGCGTAAATTAATAGAATAAGCAGAGGTAACCTTATGCATAGCGAAATTCAACAAAAAGACAATAACCATCACATTCACCCGTTTAGTGATACTAAAGAACTAAACGAAATTGGCCCTCGTGTTGTTACTCATGCTGAAGGTGTTTATATTTATGATGATCAAGGTAATAAATTACTCGACGCTATGGCTGGGCTTTGGTGTGTAAATATTGGCTATGGCCGCCAAGAACTGGTTGATGTTGCCACAAAGCAAATGAGCAAATTGCCTTATTACAATTTATTTTTCAAAACCACCACCGCACCGGCAGCTGAATTAGCCACAAAAATAGCATCGTTGGCACCTGAACATATGAACCGTGTATTTTTTACCGGCTCAGGTTCAGAAGCAAATGACACTGTTTTTCGCATGGTTCGTCGTTACTGGGACCTTAAAGAAAAGCCAACAAAGAAAACCTTTATTAGTCGAGAAAATGCCTACCATGGCTCTACCGTTGTTGGTGCAAGTTTAGGCGGTATGGGTTATATGCATTCACAAGGCGATTTACCTATCGCGGGTGTAACGCACATCGACCAACCTTATTGGTTTAAAGAAGGTAACGGTTTATCAAAAGAAGAATTTGGTATTAAAGCAGCGCAATCTTTAGAAGCAAGAATTCTAGAACTAGGTGAAGAAAACGTTGCTGCTTTTATCGCAGAACCTTTTCAAGGCGCTGGTGGCGTAATTGTACCGCCAACAACCTACTGGCCTGAAATTAAGCGAATTTTAGCTAAATACGACATTTTACTTGTAGTTGACGAAGTTATTTCAGGTTTTGGTCGTACTGGCGAATGGTTTGCTAGCCAATATTATGATTTAAAACCTGACTTGATCCCTATCGCTAAAGGTTTATCTTCAGGTTACCTACCTATTGGCGGTGTTATTGTTGGCGATAGAGTTGCCGAAACGCTTATTGAAAAAGGGGGAGATTTTAACCATGGTTTCACTTATTCAGGCCACCCCGTTGCAGCAAGCGTAGCGCTTAAAAATATTGAACTACTAGAAGCCGAAGGCATTGTTGAGCGAGTTAAAAATGACATTTCTCCTTATCTACAAAAACGTTGGCAAGAACTAGCTTCCCACCCAATAGTAGGTGAAGCACGAGGCTTAGGCATGGTTGCAGGCATTGAGTTAGTCAAAAACAAACAAACCAATGAGCGCATAGCCCCCGACAGTAAAGCGGGCGGTGTATGTCGCGACTATTCAATGGCGAATGGTTTAATAATGCGTCCATGTGGCGATACCATGATTATTTCACCACCTCTAGTTATTACACACGAAGAGGTTGATGAATTAATCGAAAAAGCAGTGAAAACACTAGACCAAACTGCTGCATTCTATAACTTGATGTAATAATAAAGCCGCTTATAGAGCGGCTTTATTGTTTTTATTACACCGTCTTTTTATGCATAAACAGAAATTAAAATATAAAAATTCAAATAAAAAGACATAAAGTAGAGGGGAGAGCAAGCAATGCAAGAGGCATCAATGGGGCAGAGTCTGTCTAACTTTTTTCGACAGTGGGGTTTTCAAACTTTCAAATATCTCGTTTATACGCTACTTGCAGTAAACGTTTATTTATTTTTTAGTGAAGAATGGCTCGCGAGTAAGGTGGTGTTTGCTGCTGGTATCAGCTTTGATACTATTATTGAAGCATTTTCATCAACCATAGATACTGCCGCATGGTTAGTATTACTACTGTTGTTTGAACTTGAAACCTATGTGCTTGACGATGAAAAACTAGTAGGCACAACTAAACGTTTATTACATGGCATTCGTATTTTTTGTTATACCATCATTCTTTATGCCGTTTATGGTTATCTAACTAAAGTTGGGCTTATTGGTCAATTTACCCTAACGCAAGTAACTGATTTATGTACCCTCAGTAAAGAATGGACATTTATGGAAACCTTAAATGTTTATAATGAATTTACGCCAGAAACTTGCCGTGCGTTAACCACCGCCAATACTGAGTTTTTTGTTCATGACAAATACAAAGTCATTACCAATGCCAGTAACTTAACCGACGTAACCTTTTTAGCATGGGTTGATGTTATCAACGCTATGGCTTGGGTTTCAGTGGTATTGATGTTAGAGGTTGATGTACGTATACAACTTGGTAGCATTACCAGTAAAGCTTGGAGCAAATACAATAAATTTGTTAAAGGCACGGTTTACAGTGTATTGCTATTAGCTGCTATTTATTGGGGCATAACCGGCAACTTTATTGAATTTTGGGATGCCTTTTTATGGTTATTAGCTTTTGCCCTAATTGAGATGAATATGTTCGAATGGCAAGCCGAAGTAGCCGATAGAAATAAACAGCACTAACAACCTGCTGTTAAAATAAAATCAATAAAAATCAAAAACAGGTACCTATAATCAGGTGCCTGTTTTTATTTGCACGGTTATTAAAAGCAACTTATACCAATCGTAGTTATTTTACTAAAACAGACGTTACTATTTACATCGCTAATAACTACAGAACTAACATAGAACTAAACCGCTCCCCGCGGTAATGGTGATCTTGGCTAGCTCTGTATCACCTTCTAACTCCTATATTTTTTCTACTCTTAGCATTGAGGTATTCCGCCTCAATTTACTAGGAGTATTTACCATGAAAATTTCAACACACTTTCCCCCTGTCCTTCGTCAACGCATTAACGTAGATATGAGTCTGCGTAAGTTTGCCGTAAAAACCCAAATATCTTACATCCGAGCCATTAATCGCTTATGTGAGTATTTACAACATTCACCTGAGCATGCTACGCGTGAAGAGTTGCGTGAATTTCAATTGTTCCTGGTGAATGATGGAGCTACGGGAACAACCATTAATGGCATCATTTCTGGTTTGAAATTCTTATATAAAATCACGTTAGACAACTCACAACTTGTCTCCAAGTTAAACACTATACCCGTGGCACGTAACTTACCTGTCGTATTAAACCTTGAAGAGATGAAACGGTTTCTTGCGGCTGCTGTTCATCCCAAATATCATGCGGCATTCTCTGTAGCCTATGGTGCTGGGCTTCGGGTTAGTGAAGTGGTATCACTGAAGGTCAGTGATGTAGACAAAGAACGTATGGTACTTCGTATTGAGCAAGGTAAAGGGAGCAAAGATAGATATGCAAAGTTATCTCCCGCCTTACATCAGCATTTACGACATTGGTGGTGCTTTGCCAATAAGCATGGACAAATGTATCGTGAGGGTTGGCTGTTTCCAGGACTTGATCCCATTAACCATATGTCGGCTCGACAATTAAGTCGAATATGCGTAGAAACCGCTAAACTAGCGGGGATTAATAAAAAAGTCTCAATGCATACTTTACGTCACAGTTTTGCCACGCACTTACTTGAAGCCCATGTTGATATTCGCGTTATTCAAGTATTACTCGGTCATTCTAGATTAAGCACTACCGCCTTATATGCCCAAGTCGCCACTAACTTATTACGTGAAGTTATCAGCCCGCTTGATGCCCTAGAAAACAAGGACAAGACAACAGATAAGGACAAGTCGTGAGTATTCACCATGACTCATCCTCGATTAGAAATAGCCGATATATTTCGTCACCATGGTCAACAATGGCGTGATACTCATCAAGGGCATGTAGGCTTAAGTCAATTGAAAGTCATGTCAGCGATTGAAAACTGTCGAACACAAGTGCTCGGTGGACATATCTTGCGCTGCCAAGCGTGTGAGCATATCCATATATCCTACAACTCCTGTCGTAATCGTCATTGTCCTAAATGCCAAGCAAGCTCAGCAAAAAGGTGGCTTGAAGCTAGACAAGCACAACTGTTGCCTGTGGATCATTATCACTTGGTGTTCACTTTGCCCAAAGAGGTTGCCAACTTAGCGTATTACAACAAGTCGGTGATGTATGGTTTATTGCTGAAAGTTGCCGCTGAGACATTACTGACGATTGGTGCGGATGAAAAGCGTCTTGGCGCCAAACTGGGTGTGACATTTGTGCTGCATACATGGGGTTCTACGATGACTCATCACCCGCATGTGCATGGAATTGTTCCTGGAGGTGGTTTATCTGCTGATGGTGAACATTGGGTATCATGTAAATCAGGGTTCTTTCTTCCTGTTCGCGTGCTATCGAGATTGTTTAGGCGTTTGTATTTAGAGAAACTATCTCAGGCATATCATAGTAACTCACTGATGTTTTTCGGTAACGATGTCGAGCTTGAAGATGAGGAGTTATTTACTAAATGGCTTACGCCATTACAAAAGAAAGAGTGGGTAGTCTATGCTAAGCGTCCATTTTCTGGGCCAAAAGCAGTATTCACTTACTTGTCGCGTTATACCCATCGAGTAGCTATATCTAATAGTCGCTTACTTAAGTGTGGTAGCAGTGGTGTGACGTTTCGTTGTAAAAACTACCGTGCTAAAACCTCTAGCCGTTATCGAACCATGACGCTAGATAATGATGAGTTTATTCGCAGGTTTTTGCTACACACACTACCTTCAGGTTTTCATCGTATTCGTCACTATGGTTTGATCGCCAATACGGGCTGTAAAAAGAACTTGGTGAAGGCTCGCCAATTGCTCAACGTGGTTGAAGTCGTTTCTGAAACTAAGGACTTAGTTGAAGATAAACCTATTAAGCAAGAGCTAGTCTTCGTCTGTCCAGAATGTGGCGGGCCGATGGTGCTCAAAGAAATCTTAATCTGTCAATTGAAACCTCGTGCACCACCGATGAAACTTGTGAATTAAAAAGCGTGACAAGGCATTAAAAATTATCGACTATTTGATAAGGGATCGCCTTGCCTAAAGCGCTTAAATCGACAGAAAGCAGCTATACTCTATCTAAGATAAAGACATAAAGGTGATTTATGCCCAATGAAATAGCTCATCAACCTTCAATGATTTCAATATTTCTTCACTTAACAACAAACCACGGTATAACAATCCCCATAG
>PJEL010004404.1_pt1 | contig 11649 bp, 10 predicted proteins | sample 1853271 | NCBI WGS metagenome assembly PJEL01 (sample SAMN08108733, study PRJNA415343) | Invertebrate metagenome, whole genome shotgun sequencing project. | host: Globobulimina | place: Sweden: Gullmar Fjord | collected 2015-08 | reverse complement strand
ATAGAAATATATTAATTGTAAAAAAAAGACACTTATTTACTAAATTGTTTGAAGTTTAAACTTTTTGCCATATTGTATTTTTTTGAGAAGTAATCTTTAGGTGTTTCATCCATAAAAGATTTGAATTCATTTGTAAAATGAGATTGATCAAAGAATCCATTATCATAAGCAATAGTAGTTAAAGAATCAATTTTTAAAGAGCTTATTATTTCTTTTGTATTTACTATACGAGTAAGTCTTGCAAAAAGTTTTGCACTAATACCTACTTCTTGTTTAAATTTTCTTGCACATAATCTAGGGTTGATATTAAAATCTTCACAAAGATTCTCTATATTTACATCACCCTTATTTTCTAAAATTGTATTTATAAGATTTTCATATAAATCATCTATTTTAAAATCATCATTGTTATCTATTTCAATAACAATATCTTTAAAAGAAGATATATCTTTATCAAAAAATCTGAATGCACCAGCTGGTTTAAATCTTATACCTATTGCATCAATTCTATTCTCAAAGTTCATAAATAAGGGATATTTAGTAGGTCCACAATATGTAAAGTTTTTTTTGCATACAAAATCATTTTGATTAATTTTTGTGATGAAAGCAGAGGAAAAATTTATTACTATTCCTGAGTTTCCATCACTTAAAATTTTGTTTAAGATAGGTTTTGTTAAGTTTTGTTTTCTAACTATCCAATAATTATATATATAAGGCTCTAGTTCTTTAGATGGTTCAAAAGTTTGAAAGCCTATATCAGCTAAATCACTATTAAAATAATTCATTCCTAGCCTTTTATAAAATAATAATAAAGCAATTATAGTATATTTGTTTTTAATACATCTCTTATTTTATTAAAATCTTCTTCTGAGTATTTATCAAATGCTGTTCCATAAAAGAAACATGGTTCAATCTCTTTCATTCCTAGCATTCTTGCAGTATAAGAATAAGCATTTAAACACTCTTTAACAGAAAGTCTTCCCTCCCCTGTAAAAGAGTTTTCTCTTGAACCTACTGTTACTAAAAGTTGGAATTCTTTTTCTTTTAATTTTAATGCCTGAAAAACACCATTTTCATCTATATTATATGCATAATCATATTCAAATACTTCATCAACATACTGTTTTAAAATCGAGGGGCTTGAATACCATTGCATTGGAAACTGAAATACAATTTTTGTAGCTTCTAATAAATCTTTTTGTTCTTGTTTTACATCTATCTTGGAATCTCTATATAAAGACGTTAAATCTTTATACATAACATTTTTAGCACCTTCTAATTCTTTTCTAATATATGTATTAAAAATTGATTCATCCATATTAGGGTGAGCCATTATAACAAGTATTTTATTTGACATTTTATATCCTTATTTTTAAGAAGTATATTTAAAATATAAAAATATAAATTGTAAAAAAAAGACATTATACTTAACTCATTTCTGAATTTAGGTAATATGATAGGAAAAAAAACTAATTATTATTCATTAATTTCTCAATAATTGATTGATATTCAAAAAGAGGTTTTTCTAAACCTTGAGCTAGTACACTAACTTCAAAGAAAGATGACTTAACATTCTTTTGTAACATTTCACAAGCATAAATATCTTCATTCATTACATCAGGTTTACTAAGTAATTTTTCAACAGGCATTTTTCCATCTTTATAATCATATACTAATGGCATTTTATATTTCTTTGAACCATAAGATGATTTGATATAAACATTTACTTTTGTTTCTTCTTCAGATATAGGCTGAATATCTATAAATAAACACATATTTTCAGTTGCTGTTATTCCAAAATTTGGAAAAAGCATAGAAACATATGCACCTTTATTTCCGTTAAAAGATTTAACTTCACCCATTAATGTATTCCACCAAGAACTAGAATTATTACCTTCTTTTGCTAGTGGTTGATAAAATAACCACTGATTATCTATAAATTCATTATGAGAATTTTTATGGTCATACTCTTTTAAACTATCTTTATGAATATGAAAAAGATGATAAACATCCATATAGTTTTCAACAAAAAACTTCCAATTTGTATTTATAATATAACTATATCCATCATTAAAACTTAACTCACTTATATCATCATATGGAAGTAGTCTATCTTTTATTGGATTTAAAGTTGATTCTAAAGATTTTGCTTTTAAATCAAGATTTACAAAAATTAAGCCATTCCAAACTTCGCATTGAACTTTTTTTAAGCCCATACAAGACTTATTCATATTAGCAAACTCTTTCCCTTGAGGTACACCTTTTAGTTCACCTTCTAAGTTATAATTCCAATTATGATAAGGACAGATAATCGAAGACTCAAGTTTTTCATCACCTCTTAAAAGTGTTAATCCTCTATGTCTACAAATATTTACCATTGCTTTTATTTCTTTATTTTCGTTCAAAACTATAATAGGAGTATTTCCAATAGTTTTTAAAATAAAAGATTTATCATTGTCTAAATCTTCAATCATACATACAAATTGCCATTGTTTTTCAAAAATATTTTCTTTTTCTTTTTCATAATATTCTTTAGAATAATAAGCTTCTTTAGTTAAAACTTGTTTTATCTCATTCATAGTTTACTCCTAAATTAATATTGTAAAAATTGTTTAAATTTTCTTTTTGTTGTATTAATAATAGAATTAAATTCTCTATAAAAGAAATCCATTCCTTCATAAAGTTCGTTTTCATTCATGTTTTTTAATTTATAAACAACATTTGTACCATCATATAAAGACCAATCTTTAGTTAATATTCGTCCACTATTTTCAAGATTATTATAAAGTTTTGTTCCAGGAAATGGTATTTGAATTACTGGTTCACAAATATCAATTCCTACATCAAGTGCAAAATCTAAACTTCTTTTAAAAATTGTTTTATCATGTTCATCAAAACCAAATATCATTGCTGAATCAACAATAATACCATATGAATGAAGTTTATTAACTCTACTTTTGATTTCTTCTACTTTTACAAAACCTTTACCATTTCCAATAAGTGCTTCTTGTGAAGGGGTTTCAAGACCAATAAGAACATAATTTAAACCACTTTTAGCAGCCAAATCAAGAAATTCTTCATCTTGAGCAATTGAAATATCTGTAGCTGCTGACCATTTAATATTTAAAGGAGTTATAGCTTTAAATAATTCTTTTGACCATTCTTTATCTACCATTAAATTATCTGAATGTAACTCAAAATATTGTGCTTCACTATTTATAATTTCATCAATAATATTTTTAATTGGTCGATATCTAATCTTTCCAAAGAATGGATTAACAACACAAAAATGACACTTATAAGGACAACCTCGACTAGCTACAACTGTCCAACAATAATTATAATTTGAAGCTTTGATTAAATTTATGGGAAAAGGTTTTAATTCTTTTAAATCTAAAGTTTCACTTCTTTCATATGTATATTTTAATTTTTTATGCTGTTCAAAATCATCAAGCAAATCATGAATAATACCTTCACTTTCACCTATTATTACAGAAGAACCATATTTTAAGGCTTCTTCTTTCATAAAAGAAGGATGAAGACCTCCGAAAAATACAGTCGTACCTTGTTCTGTAAATATTTTTGCAATCTCATATCCTCTTATTGCATCAGGTGTTGAAAAAAATATACCAACAATATTAGCATCGCTTTTAGTATTAACTTTCATTCCTGCTGTTTCATCTACTAACTCTAATTCAACTCTATCTTGTATATCAGCAGCAGTTGAAAAAATATTTTGAGAAGGGCTTGCTCTTTTTGCTTTATAATCTTTAAATTCACCAGGTGCACTGGCTTTTATTAATAACACTTTCATTATGAATTCTTTAACAAATCAAAATTATTTGCAATTTTAAAGTTTTTTAAATTTGGTAAAATTTTATTAATATATTTATCATTTATTCCATACCATTTCAATAACTTATCATACAAATTATCTGTTGATACAGTTGGAATTAAAACACCACCTCCAATATCTAAAGAACTTTCTAACTTTAAACTTGGATATTTCCCAAATATTTTCCCACCATTTATAGCTTCTCCCATAATAATAGAATTCCCACCCCAAGCATGATCTGTTCCATTTCCATTTGATGTTAAACTTCGTCCGAAATCAGAGCTAGTAAAAGTTATTACATTTTTTGAAGCACCTATTTCATCTAAAGAGTTAGTAAATTCATATAATGCATTATCCAAAACTTTTAACATTTCTTCATGATTTTTTAGTAATTCAGAATGATGATCCCAACCATGATAAAGGACATAAAAAGTTTGCCTTTTCATTCCAAGTTTTTTTGAACTTGCAATAGTTTTTGCTAGCATTTTTAAATCTTTTGAGAGTTGTGAAGAAGAAAAACCTGTATTTAATTTTACTGTACTAACTGCACTTTGAAAATCTTCGTGATTATTTTGAGCCTGTCTTAAAATATTCATATATGTTTGTTTAAAATCATTTTCATAATTTCTTTGAAGTAAATTATTGAAATTTTTATATAAAACTTCGTCAAGTTCATTTCTTTTTTCATTAATATTCAAACCTACACTACCATTACTTGTAATTGCATATTCATTTGATTTTTTTCCATTTTGAAAATAATTTGAACCAGAAAGTGAAATATTCATTGAAATTTTTTGATTCTCATTCTCTTTTTGTATAATATCTGCAATTCGTCCACCTATTCCATAATTAACTCTTTTATTTGGAATTGAAGTTAACCAATGTCTTAATTGATCAGAATGAGACATAAGTCCAAGAGGAAGGTTTATTGAGTTATTCAAATAATCATCTTTTGATGTTGGTTTAACTAATGGACCTATATTTGCAATAAAAGATAACTTATTATTATTAAAAAGCTCACTTGTTTTTCTCATTGAAGGATGAAGTGAGAACTTTTGTTTCTTTTGATCTATATAATTAAGTTTATGCATAGAGTTTTTATCTAAAGCAAGGTTCGATCTACTTTCTTTATATTTTTTATAACTTGATTTATTTGTAGGTACAAGCATGTTAAAACTGTCATTCCCACCACTTAGCATTATGCAAACTAAAGCTTTATAATCATCATCTTCATTTATTTTTTTTGCTTTTAATTCTTGTACTAAACCAAAAGGATTGAATAATACAGCAGCACTAGCAGCAGTACTTAATTTTATAAACTCTCTTCTATTAAAATTTTTCATAATAATTAGCCTTGACTTTGTATAGTAAAATCAGCAGAAATAGTAATCATAAATAATGCTGTTTGAACTATCCAATCTGATCTATTTTCATATAGTTTTATTGATTCTAAAATATCTTTTTTATTAGCATCACTTAATGTACCAGCTGTTAAAATAAGACTTAAGTGATCAATCATTTTAGAAGGTTCTAATTTAGCCATTTTTTCTTCCAAAAGAAGATCTAGTTTTACCATATCTTCACTTTTTAATTTATTCCATTGCAATTCTGGAACATCAAGTCTCGAGCTTGACCCTTGTGTACTTACAAGTAAATATCCTTCTCCAAAAAACCATTGATACATTAAATTAACATAGGCAATTGATGTTGAAGCATCCATCATTTGAAATTCTGGCGCTACAAGTTTTTGTTTTTCTAAGTTTCCATGAGGAGAATAATCATTTTGGAAGAAATTAAATACACTAGGTGCAGAAAGTGGATGTTGTTTAATTGTTTCATCCATCATAAACCCTGTTCCCCATAACTTATCAGATTGATTATAAGCATTAAAAGCTCTTAATACTTGAGTACATCGAAGCATTGGCTCTTTCATTTTAATCCCACTATTTGCTTCTTTATGAAGTAATATTGCCTTTACAACTGATTTTAAATCTCCAGTAATTCCATTTTTATTTCTCATAAAAACTTTTGTAATATCTTTTATATATGATTTAGATGGATTCGAAGTTACAAGAGATTGTATAAGTTTTTTTGAAATAAACACTGCAGTATTTTGTTCTTTTACAAGAAAACTAATACTTTGTTTTATATCTTTTTTAGTTCCTTGATTTGCATTTAATTTTTTCTTCTTAAGTAAAATTTTTTCATTATTATCATGATATTCGTCAAATTCTTTCATAGGAACTGACAAATTAATATTTGGAACTTTATTTTCAACAACACCCCAATATATTGGAGAAGAACTATAATCTTCCCATGGCCACCAATATTCACCTGGTCCTAATCCAGTAAATACTTTTGCCATTTCTTTTATATCATCATTATCATAAGTAGCAATTGGTTTATTATTTTTAAGTTTTTTTGTTCCATCAAGATTTAATTCATAAAGTCCTATTGTAAAAAGTTGCATAATTTCTCTCGCAAAATTTTCATCAGGATGTATATTCTTTGACTTATCTTCTTTTGGATTATTTAAATGTGTCAAATAAACACCCATACAAGGATGCATTGAAACATCATAAAGTAAATCTTCATAATTTCCAAAAGCATTTTTATACAACATATCATAATAGTTTGATAAACCAAATGAGTTTAATTCTAAAATAGATTTATCTGAAATTACTAATATTTCACTTAATGCAAGTGCAATTCTATGTCTTAATATTTCATCTGTCTTTAAAATAGTGTCCCACCAAGACATTCTCCAATACATCCAATAGGGAAGAACTAATTCATTTCCAACAATATTATTCTTTCCCCATTTATTAGATAAATCTTTTACAAAATGTTTCCATATTATCTTAACTTTTTTTTCACACGAATCATTTTTATCTTTTTTAAATTGTTCTTTAATCCAAGCCTTTTTGCCTATATTTGAAACATAATTAATTGTTTCTAGATTAGCTCCAATTGATGCTTGTTGCAAAAATAATGAAGCTTCTTTTTGTGATATTTTCATATCCTAATCCTTTATTTCTATAAGAAAAATTAGAGTGTCAATATAATTTGTTAGTTCTTTTGATAAATCAAAGTTATCAATTGAAAAAGAATAAACTAACATTCCATCAGCTGTAGTAATCATTGTATTTATTAAATTAAGTGATTCTACTTTTATTCTATTATTTTTAAGTTCATTATCAAAAACCATTTTAAATAAGTTTTTATACATTGACATAAGGGAATTATTATAGTTTTTCATAGTTTCTGTATGAGAATTAACAAAGATTTTTAAGTATTCTAAATAAAATTTTCTAAACCATATATTATCAGCACTGTCAACCAAATAAAATTCATATATAATTTCAAGTTTTTCTTTTAGAGTTAATCCATTTTTTAATTTTAATTCACATTCTTTTATATATTTTAAAGTAATAATATAAAATGCTTCATATAAAATTTCTTCTTTTGATTCAAAATAATGATATAAAGAACTCTTCCCTATTCCTAAGTATTTTATAAATGCTGCAGTCGAAAATTTATCTATTCCAAATTCTATAATAAAATCTAAAGCACAAAGAGCAAGTTCTTCCCTTTTTACTTCTTTTTTTACAATTTTAGGTGACATTTTTCTTTCCTTTATTTTTGGACTAGCAGTCCATAATTAAAAGTATAAAGGAACTTTACTTAATATAATCTTTAATATGGACTGCTAGTCCAAAAAAATATAGTAGGGATTGTTAAAAATGAGTATCAATATATAAATATAAACTAGATTTGATTTAATCTAGTTTATGAATCTTTAAGAAGTTTGCTGAACGTTTATGATTTAAGGACTTAGCTTTTTTCATCCAAAAAACTGATTTATCAATATCTTTTTCAACACCTAATCCATTGAAATAATAATAACCAAGATAAAACATAGCTTTTGTTTTATTCTTTTTTACAGCTAATGCATATAAATCAAATGATTTTTTATAATCACTTTCAATCACATTACCTTCTCTATAAATATCAGCTAGTTTAAGTTGAGCTCTTAAATTCCCTGATTTAGAAGCTTTTGTAAACCAAAAAATTGCTTCATTGATATCTTTAGTAACTCCATCTCCATTTAAATACATCATTGCAAGATTTGTTTGTGCAGTATCATCATTTAGTTTTGCAGCTTTTTTGTAAAAGAATATTGCTTTTTCATAATCAACCTTAGTGCCATGACCAAAAAAATACATTGAAGCTAAATTATTTTGAGCAAATAAAATACCTTGATTTGCAGCTTTTGAATACCAAAAAAACGCTTTCTTTTGATGTTTTTTATTTAGTTTTAATTCATAAATCATTGCTAAATTTAATTGAGCTAAACCATAACCTTGCATTGCCGATTTCTCAAACCAAAAAATTGCTTTTTTTCTATCTTTTTCAATAACTTTACCTAAGTAATACATATGAGCTAAGTTATTCTGTGCAACTTTATTTCCAAGATTTGCAGATTTATCATACCAAAAAAAAGCAAGTTCTTTATTTTTTTTAACACCAAGGCCATTATAGTTCATAAGGGCAAGATTATATTGAGCTTGTGAATTATCATCTAAAGATAATGCACTAAATTGTTCGTAAGCTTTTAAATAATTCTTTTCATTAAAATTTTGTACAGCTTCCTCAAATGAAAGTGCATGTAAATTAATAAAAAGAATTAAGAAAATAAGTAATTTTGTCATAATAAACACCTTTTAAATTACTAATTTTTTAATTTTTCATCTGTATCTTTTTTAATTTTATCTAAAATATTATCAATTTCTTTTATATCTTCAATATCCTCTTGATTTATATCTGATATAGAACTATCAATTTTGTCTTCTTTTTCTAAAATATCAGCTTTCCTTCGAGTAAGAGAAAAATTATCATTAAGTAAAATATCATCATTTATTTCTATGATATTTTTACTATTTTGTCTTTGAAATATAAATATATCTGTAATTCTGTCTTTATCAGTAGGTGGATTAAGAAAAAACTTTTTACCCTCTGAATCACAAAAACCATTTGCATCAAACAAGGAATTATAATTAATTCCACAATCTTTCCATTTAGCTTCAATAGATAAAAAATAATCAAGTCGCTTAAAGAAAATATCATGGCTATCTTTTTCAAGATATTTTGAAGACTTAGATTTTAAATTCTTAATTCTTTTTACGTATAAAGATGCCATTGATTTATTGTCAACTTCTTGAACATCAAAGAACCAAGTATCCTCAACTAAAACTGGAAAAAAAGGAAAAGTATTTACATTAGTTTTACGTACTGTTAAAGAATTACGATAAGAATCAATTACAAAATCATCATTAGTAAAAATAAAAGCTTTTTTTGCAGCTTCTAAAATTGCATCTTTTGAAATCATGTCATAATTAATTGTTGATGTATAAATAGTTTTATCAACTTTAGTAATATTGTTTTTATTAGAACACCCAGTAAAAAATATTAATGTTATTAGTAATATATATTTAAACATAAGTCTTAAATCCTTATTTACTTGTACCATATGCACCTAATCTTTCTAATAAATTATAATCAACATCCAACTTCACACTGTCTGCAATAATATCAATATTATTTAACTCACCATAAATTAAAACATTTTTAACTTTATGTTTTTTAGCAACATCAGTAGTAAAGTTAGCTGTATAATCTTTATGCATTCTAATATAATCAATTGGTATACCATCTAATTGTTCTAATGGATATTCTTCAATTTTATAACGTTTAATTAATGTTTTAACACCATATGAATGAACATCTTTAGTAAATGTTTCAAATAGTGTTTTATTTAAATATGCACTATATGCAGTAATACTAAATACAAGATTTCTTGAAATATCTTTATTCTCTTGTAGTAATTCTTTTAACCAATTCATAAAGTTAATATTATTAATTGAATCCATAGATAAGTTAATTGCTATTTCATAAGATACCTTATTCTCTTTTATAAACTGAATAGTTTTTTCAATTACTTGTTTATCAAAGTTATCAACTAAATTTAATTTCTCTGCAATTGATAAGAATGGTCCAATTGATAATCTTTCATTATTTTCATCTAATAATAAAGGAACAGCTTCTTTCATAAATAATTCATTTTCATCATCAAATAAATATGTATCTAATACATAGTTGATATTAAATTTAGATTCTTCTATTATTGTCATTACGTTTTTATGTAAAACATCATAACCTTCTTTTAATTCAGAATCATCAATTATATGATAAGTATTTATACCTTTAGTTTTTGATATATCAAAAGCTTTATTAGCTGATGCTAATACAGAATCAATACTTCCAAATAAGTCAAATGGTGTACCACCAATATGAATAATATTTTCAGGAACATCATAAGAACTTGGAATTACTTTTATTAATTCTGAAATCATTTCATTAAGCATTTCTTCTATAGTTTCAATTTTAATATCTTTTACAATAATTGCAAATTCCGAACCGTAAAATCTATATAAAGAAATTTCCATTTTACTATATTTATGAATAACATTTTTTATGATACTAGTATATTCATCTATAAAGTTATTAATATAATTAGAATTATGATTTTTACTCATTAAACCTAAACATTCAAGTTTAATAGTAAAAATAGTTGCTTTCTGAGAAGTAACAAACATACTTTTTACATCAAAATCAAATACACTTTTATTAGGTAAACCAGTTAAAACATCTGTAGATGATTTTCTATCTAAATTATCTTTACTAATATTTAATTCATTTACTAATGAAGCAACTTTTGTTGACATTTTAATAACTTTTTTAGTTAATTCTCTTAATTCTTTTGTACCAGAGAATTCTTTTTTATCTAAAACCTCAAATTTATTGTCAATAATTTTCTCTAAATAATCATTTAAAGATTTAACTGGTTCATTAACATATTTTCTAAAAATAAGTTTATGATAGAATCTACTTGTAATAAAAATAGGAACAAATAATAATAATGTAAATAGAACTAATTTAATAAATAAATTATATAATTGACATTTAATAAAACTTGTATCAACATTATAAGTAACTTTCCCATAAGTTATTCCATCTGTAACTAGATCATATATAATTGTTTCATTTTCTAAATCAATTAGATTATCAAACCAATCATAAACTTTATACTTAGTATCAACTTGACTTATTTTTTCTATATTTTTAAAAGATAAATTAGTTAAAAATATTTTTATTTTAGATTTTTTGTATGCTTGAAACCTAATAGGAATTGTTGAAGTGTAATTTTCTAGATCATTTGGAATATATTCGTATAACATACTATTTTTAACTTTTTGAATATAACCATACTTAGCATCAATAACGATATCACCTAAATTCCAAGATCTCTCTTGAAATTGATTAGTTTTTTCTAATAATGTATTTCTATTAAAAACAAATTTATTAAATTCAATTTCAATAGATTTAAAAAAATTTCTTTCGAAATTTGTATTTAGAGTATCTTCTATTTCTTTATATTTATTATTAATAAGATACTTTTCAAGTTTTAACTGTATATAATCGACATTTAATTTATAATCTTTTTTTGCTTCTTCAATTGAATCTTTTTTAAAATCATTAAAAAATATATATGATGAAAATAAAAACATTACTAATAATACTGAAAAAAATACTAATGCATTTCTTCCTAATATATTTGAATATTTTTCAATAATATTTTTCATCACGCGATTCATTTTTATTCCCATTTTGAATTATTCTTTTTATATAAATCTTGTGATCTATGTATTTTTTGGATAAATGGGTTGTTTTTTCTTAAATCATTTGGTAAATTT
>PJEL010004403.1_pt1 | contig 11650 bp, 9 predicted proteins | sample 1853271 | NCBI WGS metagenome assembly PJEL01 (sample SAMN08108733, study PRJNA415343) | Invertebrate metagenome, whole genome shotgun sequencing project. | host: Globobulimina | place: Sweden: Gullmar Fjord | collected 2015-08 | reverse complement strand
CCTGTCCTCCGGTGCCAGGGATTCTCAGTTCGAGCTGATCCTTCCTTACGACGCTATCTGGACCATCTCGGTCTGCGATGCGGGCTGGGACACCATCCTCTACCTCGGCAGTGCATGCTGCACTGATGACATCGTCGAGAGCGATGACCACCCGGACTGTGGCGCCTCCTCGAAGATCGAGATGGCGCTCGAGGCTGGAACCTACTACCTCACGTTGGAAGGCTACTCCTCGGCTGACTTCGGCCCCTATCCGCTGGTTATCAGCTCACCGTGCGAAGTCGAGTGTGATCCCGATTCGATCCCCGAAGGCGAAGTGGAATGCTTCGACTTCTACGTCGATGATTACAACTCGGGCTGCAACGATGCTGCGGGCCTCTTCCCGTTCACCACGATCGCCTGCGGCGACATCGTCTGCGGCACGGCCGGCACCTATGTCGGCGAAGCCGGCGGTCTCCGCGACACCGACTGGTATGAGTTCGATGTTGCAGTAGAAGGCCCCGTCACCCTCGGCGGCGTTGGTGAATTCGACTTCCAGCTCCTGCTGATCGATCCCGGACCGGGTACCTGCGAGGAGGACAGCTACACCATCCTCGGCAGCACCGGAACTCTGCCCTGCGAGTACGGCGAAGTGACCCGTATCATGGGTCCCGGCGAAACCGGCAAGGGCTGGGCCTGGGCCGGTCCCTCCGTCTTCGAAGGCGTCCCCTGTGACGCAGCCGTCTACAACATGTACCTCGCCTGCGGCGGTGGTCCGGATTGCCCCGAGGACATCACCGGTCCTGACGGCTCTCCCGACGGCGTGGTCGATGTGCTTGACCTGCTGCTCGTGTTGAGCCAGTGGGGTACCGCGGGTCCCGAGGCTGACATCAGCGGCCCGGACGGCACTCCCGACGGCATCGTCGATGTGCTCGATCTGCTCGTGGTCCTGGCTGCCTGGGGCGATTGCTAATCCCCCTTTCTGGACGCCGCTGATCGGCTGAAGAATGCCGATCTGAGTTTCCGACCCCCCACCCCCGACCGTTCACGGTCGGGGGTTTTCATTGCGCCAGATCATCACATCGAAGAACCTTGGAGAATCCCGAAACCGTGTGATAGTCCGAGAACATCACCACGTTTGTGATGAAGTCCCGATTTTGGTTGACTTCGATAGGATCGCCCGTTCTACTTGTCTAGAGGCAACATATCGAGAACCCTCTGTGAGGGTAGGCCCCGCCGTGGTATCGGTGATGCCGATTGGTCAGTGATCGTCTGGCGGACCGGTGCGGGGGGGAGCCGATGCGGGCGCATCGCCTGAAAGGGCGCAGGCAGGCACGACGATGTGCGGCATGCGCATAAAGAGCTAACTACGAAAGTAATAAAGGAGTCAGAAGGATGAAACAAGCAACGATTCTTCTCTGTGTCGCCGGCGCGATCGGGTTGACCGCTCAGGTCGCCATGGGTCAGGACGAGTGGTTCGAGGATTTCGACAGCTATACCACTGATGTCAAGCTTCCGGACCAGAGTACCTGGGAGCCTTGGGACGGTGGTGGGGCGGCTGCGGCTGACTTCTGGGCCACCACGGACCAATCCATCAGTGGACCGAACTCGATTGAGATCGACGCTGCGGACGATGCGGTCCACCAGTTCAACTACACCGAGGGCGTGTGGGGTATGACCTTCTGGCAGTTTATCCCTGCGGACGCCGCCAGCGGGAGTACTTCTCTAACGCTGGTGAACAATTACCCAGCGGTGGAAAACCCCGACTGGTCGACCTTCCTCACATTCGATCCCGTCCTGAATACCGTCGAGAGCGGTTTTGAGGGTGCATTGCTGCCACTGAAGAAGGGCCAATGGACCAAGATATATCTCATCGTCAACCTCGATGATGATCTGCAAACCATCTTTTACGACGATCAGATCCTGAGCCAGAAGAGCTGGAAGGATGGTATTGGCGACGGCGGGCAGGCGGTCATCGCCGGCATCGACCTTTACGGTGCTGACTCCCCGTTCAAGACCTATTACGACGATCTCGCGATTGAGATAGTGCCGACCATCGGAGCGTGCTGCTACCTCGATGGTACCTGCGCCGACGCAATCTCTGAGAGCGACTGCGCCTTTGGCGATGGGGTGTATCAGGGTCACGGCACTGCATGCGACTGGCCTTCCGTAGTCTGCCCCGAGCTGGGCGAGTGCGGCTGGATCATCACCGGTCCCATCACCTGGGCCGGCGACACCACCGACGAAGTCGACTCCTGCGATCTGTCCTCCGGTGCCAGGGATGCTCAGTTCGAGTTGATCCTTCCTTACGACGCTGTTTGGACGATTTCGGTCTGCGATGCGGGCTGGGACACCATCCTCTACCTCGGCAGTGCATGCTGCACCGATGACATCGCCGAGAGCGATGACCACCCGGACTGCGGAGCCTCCTCGAAGATTGAGATGGCGCTCGAGGCCGGCACCTATTACGTCACGGTGGAAGGCTACTCCTCGGCTGACTACGGCCCCTTCCCGCTGGTTATCAGCTCACCCTGCGAAGTCGAGTGCGATCCCGATTCGATCCCCGAAGGCGAAGTGGATTGCTACGACTTTTACGTTGATGAGTACAACGTAGGCTGCAACGATGATGGCACCTTTGGCTATCCCTTTACCACGATCGCCTGCGGTGACATTGTCTGCGGCACGGCCGGCACCTACGTCGGCGAAGCCGGCGGCCTCCGTGATACCGACTGGTACGAATTTGACATCGCCTCGGAAATGCCTGTCACGCTCGGCGGCGTCGGTGAGTTCGATTTCCAACTCCTGCTGATCGATCCCGGACCGGGTACCTGCGAGGAGGACAGCTACACCGTCCTCGGCAGCACTGGAACTCTGCCCTGCGAGTTTGGCGAAATCACCCGCATCATGGGTCCTGGCGAAACCGGCAAGGGCTGGGCCTGGGCTGGTCCCTCCGTCTTCGAAGGCATTGAATGCGGTTCCATTTACAACATGTACGTCACCTGCGCAGCCGGCCCCGATTGCCCCGAGGACATCACCGGTCCCACCGGCGATCCCGACGGCGTGGTCGATGTGCTAGACCTGCTGCTCGTGCTGAGCCAGTGGGATAGCGCAGGTCCCGAGGCCGACATCACCGGCCCGGACGGCGTGCCTGATGGCGTCGTCGACGTGCTCGATCTGCTGGCAGTTCTTGCCGCTTGGGGCGATTGCTGATCCGTCTCACGCAGAGCTAACAACCGGCTGAAGCATTGCAGCCGGCAAGAGCGACGATTCACCCCCGGCCGATTTCGGCCGGGGGTTTTTCAATCCTCCGGCCGGTTGAGGGGTTTCCTGCCCTCCGACCCGGCCGCTGAGGTTGAATGCACCGGCGCGACGGGTACACTGTGGAATCACGCTGGCGGAAGGTGTTGTTCCGTCCCCCCATTTGTCCGTAGACGCCAGGTTGCTGGAGAAAAGGCGTGGCCAAGACCTTTCGATGCAAGATCGTCACTCCGTCCGCCGCCGTGTTTGACGACGAGGTGGACTATGTCTCCTTTCCGGCGTGGGACGGCCAGCAGGGCGTGATGTATGGGCAGTCGCCTCAATTGGCCAAGCTGGGGATTGGATCCATGCGAATGGATTTGTCTGGCGGCAGCAGCAGATGGTTTCTCGTCGATGGCGGCTTCGCTCAGGCCCATGAGGGCGTGCTGACGATATTGACGGAGAGGGCCATCGCGGCGGAGGATCTATCGCCTGAGGAAGTCAGGGCGGAACTGAGCGATGCGAACGCCCGTGCGGTCGCCGGCGGAGCCGACCGAGATGAGGTTGAGTCGGATCAGCAACGTGCGCGGTGCAAAGTCGCCCTGCTGACTCGGAGCACAAGCTCGAATTAGTCGCCTCAGGTGGTGCGTGCTTCCGCCCGTTCGTGGTACTCTACGCGCCATATGAGCAAGACCCGAAAGGAAAAAGGATCGGCTTCGCCGGAACAACCGGTCGAGGTTGTTGAGGTTGATGTGTTCGATGCCGATTCGCCGGGCGCGCAGGCGGATTCCGGCCCGGCGAGTGTAGATGAATCACCCCCCGCGGAGGTGGTGAAAGAGTCGCCTGGGGTATCCGAGGATGCTGCCGCACTCCAGCCGGGCCCGAGGGAGGCGTGCGGCGAACACCCGCTGACGGCGAGGATCGAGGCACTTCTGACCAGCACCGATCGGCCCCTGACGGACGCCCGATTGGGGGCGTTACTTGGCCTGCCGGGCAAAGGGGTGGCCAAGTGCGTTCGGGAGACGGTCGAAGCGCTTAACGAGGATTATGAATCGACGGGTCGGGCGTTCAGAATCGAGCATCTCGCCGGTGGCTGGCAGATTCTGACCCTGCCGCGATTCGGTGAATTGCTCCACCGTCTGCACCAGGACCGCCAGCAGTCGAGGCTGTCCCAAGCGGCGTTGGAGACCCTGGCGATAGTCGCCTACCGTCAGCCGATCATCAGAGCCGAGGTTGAGGCGGTTCGTGGGGTATCCTGTGGCGAGGTGCTGCGGGGCCTGCTCGACCGGCGGCTGTTGAAGATCGTCGGTCGTGCGGAGGAGATCGGTCGGCCGATGCTTTACGGCACAACGCGGGAATTCCTGAAGGTGTTTGGCATCTCCAATCTGGATGACCTGCCTGAGGTTGAAGGGCTGGAGGACGGTTCCGAGCGTGCCAGCCGGCGCAAACGGGCACAGGCAGCAGCGAAGCAGACAGCGGAGTCTGAAAAAGGTCCGGCTCGCGAGCCGGCCGATCGCGAAATCGAAGAGAACTCGCCGGAAGAGCCGGTTGGCGGTGCGGGTGAAGTCCGGGATCAGAACTCCGCCGATCAACCGGCCTCGGAAGAGGATTCGGAGCAGGAAGGCGTTTAAGTGGAGCGGACGGTGGAGTTCATCCTCTACGGGCTCGTCGGCGCGGTGCTCGGCGGTCTGATCGGTGCGGGTGGGTGGTGGCTATTGGAGCTTGACGGGTGGATTATCCCAGCACTGGGCGCGATGGTCGGTTTCCTTCTTGCGGGGTTCCTGGGCGATCGAGGGCTGGGCTGGCTGAAGCATGTCTTGTTTGGTGGTGATGAGGGTGCTACCGGTGGCGGAAGGGGGAGTTTCCTTTGATTCGCGATGTGGCGAAAACGCGGCCACGCGGAACCGGGGGCCTGGAGCGATAGAATATTGAGGCGTGGTCTGGGTATTCATTTGGTTCATGCAGCCGGTGCGACGATTATGAACAAAGTCCTGAATCTGGTTTTGGCGGTCGCGATTATGCTTATTCTCGGCGGGTGCGGGAGTGGGTATATGCTCCAGGGCAGAGCGGTGGAGGGCGGATATGGCACCGCGATGTTCGTCTCAGCGGATGATGACCAACTCAATACGACGCCGGTGGCGTTTGCGGAGGTATCCCTCTACCGCGATGCCGGCCGGTTGAACCAGGCGTTGGTAGCGAAAGGCAGATCCAATGGGCGCGGGGAGATCTCAATCGCCGTCGAAGAATTCGGGGCGGGCTGGATGGAAGAGCAATGGCTCATTCAGGTGGTCAAGTCGGGGTACGAGATGGTCGAATCGATCGTGGTGCTGCCCCGGGCCAAGGATGAGAAGCGGCTGCTGATTGTTCTTTCGCCCGGAAGATCACTTACCCCTCCCGGTTCGGAAGACCTCTGGAAAGAGGTGGACAAATACCGATAGGCAGTGCCTGGGGACGCAATGCGCGCAGGGTTCGGACGATCAAGGGGCATGAGGCTGCGAAATCCGGGGGGGCAGGCAAATCCGGGGGCAGGGGGTTTTGTTGACGGGAACAGCGATGAAGCGTCGGTATCATCTTCGTCTGCCTTTCTGGGTCTATTGCGGTTTGACGCTGCTGGTGGCGGTTGCGGCCATGAACAGCGGTTACAACCTGCTCTATTGGGTCTTTGGGATGATGGCCTCCTCGCTGCTGGTGTCCGGTGTAGTGTCCGGCGTGATGATGATGGGGCTTTCGGTGAGGCGCATGGGACCGCCGCACGGCATGGTTGGTGAAGCCTTGACCGTGCGGTACACGGCGAGGAATCGAAACCGGTTGTTCCCGGTATTCAACATCCACTTCAACGAGCGGCCCGTTGAGCGAGACAACAGTGGGTGGCAGCGACTGATGAAGCCAGCGCCGGCGTGGGTGATGCATATCGGTCCCCGCGAGTCAGTCCACGGCGAGGCGGTCTTCTGGCCTACTCAAAGGGGGATGGCCAGATTCAATGGACTGCGGATCTCAACCACTTTTCCATTTGGGATCCTCCGCAAATCGATCACGCTGTCCCAATCGCAGCACACGATGGTTTACCCCAGGCTGTATGTACTAAGGCGCAGAGTGCTCGAAGCCGTGGCGCCCGCGGCAATGATGGGGACGAGGATCACCCACCACGCCGGGGCCGGCGATGACTACTACGGGCTTCGTGAGTTCAGGCATGGCGACTCGATGAGGCATATCGCCTGGAAGCGCACGGCAAACCGCGATGAATTTGTATGCATCGAAAGAACCCGGCCCACCCCTCCCAAGCTGCGGGTGGTGCTGAATCTGCTGAAGGCGACGGATGAACTTGCCTCGGGCGGAGGGGAGGATTCCGCCGGCCGAGCGCTGGAAGAGCACGCGATCAGCCTCGCGGCATCCATCATCCACGGAGCTGATTTGGCGGGGTGCGAGACGGGGTTGACCATACTGGGAGTCCCGCGTGATCCCATGCCCGTGAGAAAAAGCCATTGGCACCGTAACCGGATCATGGCGGCTCTGGCGGAGATTAATCTGGAAGCGGGTCGTTGCCGGGCTCCGGAGCGGGCGGTATCCGATCTGGAGCCGGCGGGCGTGGTGGTGATTCACCCGGATAGGCCAGATCCGACCATCGTCAGGGGTGAAGCGTGGCATTTCTCGGCCCGGCAGATGGATCATCTCGTGGAGCGTGAGATCGGCTGGAGTGAATCCCAGTCCCCGCCTCCGGAAATGGTGCCGGGAGCGGATTCGGAAGCAGCGGGTGGGAAGACTCGATCTGCCGGGCCGGAGGCAGCGGCATGAAGCTGGTGCAGCGTTTTCCCATTACGGCTTTCGCCACGGTACTTCTCAGCCTCGTGGGCTACTGCGCGGCCCAGAACAGCGTGGAACTGATGTTCGTATCCGGTGCGCTGGCGGCCCTCAGTTGGTACATCACCGAAGGCCCGAGAGGCAGGACCCTTCCTCGATGGGTCTCGAACGTGTTGGTTACCGCGGTGCTGTTGAGTGTGGCGGTCGATCTGCTCCGCGCGGAGGGGATTCTCATCGTGATCGGGCGGTTGTGCGTTTGGCTGACGCTGATCAAGCTCTACGAGCGGCGGACTGCGCGGGATCACGGGCATCTGCTGGGGCTGAGCCTTTTGCTGATGCTCATCGGGTGCTTGCAGTCGACGGATCTGCTGTTTGGAATAGTGCTGCTCGTGTATGCGGGCCTGGGGCTCTACGCTTTGGTGCTCTATCAGCTCTATGGGGCCCAGGAAAGTGTCGCGGCGGCGAGAAAAGCATCGTGCCCGGTGGGAAGCATGTCTGTTCCGCCCTTGCGCCCGACGATAGGCAGGCACGTGACTGGCCAGTTCCGTGCATTGGTGGCGGGCGTGGGATTGGCGGGAATCCTGCTCAGCGCTGTGCTGTTCACGATCTTCCCTCGCGGGGCGACGCGGGGTATGTTCAATCAACTGCCCGTCACGTCGCGGATCACCGGGTACACCGATGAGATTGATCTGGAAGGCGGCACGAGGATCACGAAATCCAACCGACCGGTGTTCGATCTTGAACTGTTGGATGAGGAGGGCGAGGCGACTGTTCTCGATGGTCCCTTGCTGCTGCGAGGTGCAGCGCTGGATACCTACCGGGATGGGCGGTGGAGCGCATCTTCATCAGCGTCGCTCAGGATTGAAACCAGGGCGGGCGAACCGGTGTTCCTCAGCGGCGTCGGCGACGGGGTGGCCGGGAGGATCCGGCAGCGATTCCGATTCCAGAGCCCGACGGAGACTCTTTTTTCGCTCTATTTGCCCACGACGATTGAGTCTGCAAGGTCGAGCCGGATTAGCTATGGCCCGGGTACGCAGACGCTGCGAACCGCGTTGGACGGCGAGGGGATCAGGGAATATACGGTGCGATCCAGGCCGGCGCCCTCGGACGACCTCGTCGCGTCGGTTTCGCGAGACAGGTCCCCGGGCGCGATGGCGGGTGGATTTTTCCAGGTAGCGATGCAGCCGCCCGCTCAGAGAGTTCAGAAACTGGCGCACTCTGTCCTGGCCAACGCGGGCCTGCCCCTGGAGCCGAAGGGTGATGAGCAGAAGTGGGCATTGGTTGCGGCATCGGTGTTTGCCGACCATCTCCGTTCCGAGGCGTTCCAATACACGCTTGATATGAGCGATGTCCTTCACGACGGCGAGGATCCCGTAGTACAGTTCCTGTTTGATAGTCAGCGGGGCCACTGTGAATTCTTTGCTTCGGCCCTGGCGGCGATGTGCCACACCGTCGGGATAGACGCGAGGGTGGTCACAGGTTACGTCGCCACGGAATTCGATGAAGCGGCGGGACGGTATGTCGTGCTGGCCCGCAATGCCCATGCCTGGGTGGAAGTGCGCAGCGGGGAATATGTATATACCGCCATCGACCCTACGCCGCCGGCGGTATTGAAGTCCATGTTTGGGGGGCGACCATCCTTCACCCAGCGCCTGGGGTGGTTCTACCAACGGCTCGATGGTTCATGGCGAAGCAGCATCATCGATTTCAACAGCCGATCGCAGGCTAGGTTGATCGAGTCTATGGATCTTGGATGGTCCCGGCGGATCGCCAACACGATCGATTCTCTGAGAGACTGGGCCGAGCGGGTCAACCTCGCATTCTCATTTGGTCCCATGGGATACGTCTGGCTGGGGCTGGTGGCGTTGGCCGCCGTATTGGCGGTGATGGCGGCTCTCAAGATCACGAAACGCATCAAAGCCCTGCGGCGAGCGCTGCACGTCAGGCGTTTGCGAGATTCCGAATCGCGCCGGTTCATGAGCCAGTTGGGTTTCTATCTCGACATGCTTGCCGCGCTCCGCAAGGGCGGGGTGGAGAAGCCCTGGTGGCAGACTCCGCTGGCCTTCTCGCACGAGTTGGTTGAGACCAGCCCTGATGCGGGGTGTGCGATGCGGCGCATCACCGATGTTTACTATGAAGCGCGCTATGGAGGCCGGAGGCTCACCGGCCGCGAGATCAGCGATATCCGGCAACTGGTCCAGGAGTTATCAGCCATGTTGGAAGTTCGAACGTGACCGACCCTCGCCGAGATTCCCCGGATCCGCCCTGGCTTGATGAGCAGCAGCCGCATGATGAGGATGCATCTCAGGCGCAGATCGCCGCGTTGCTCGATTTACTGGGCTCAGGTCCGAATGACGTATTGGACTTGGGCTGTGGAGCCGGGCGGGTTCTGCTTCCACTTGCCGATGCGGGGCATTCGCTGACAGGGATCGACCGGGATGAGGGGACGCTGGCGAGTTGTAAACGGAAGCTGGACGAAGCGCATCGTACGGCGAAACTGATTCATGCCGATTTTCTTGATCGGGACCAGTTCCCCCGGGGCAGATTCAATGCGGTCCTTTGTCTGGGTAATACGATCATGACCATCTGGGAGGTGGACACCGCGGTCAAGTTGCTGGCCCGGGCGGCGGAAGTACTGTCGCCAGGTGGCATTATCGCCCTGGATGATTGTCCCGCCGATTTCTGGCCTGAGCTGACCGACGGCAATTGGCAGAGCGGGGTAAGCGATGACGGCCATGCGCAGATGATCTGGTGTGCAAGCGATACGGTATTCACGCTACGGACGGGTGGAAACGTGGATACGGAGAGCTGGGAAATCGGCCCCGATGACCGACGGCTGCGGTTGTGGTCAGATGGCGCGCTTCAACTGGCGGCCAAATCGGCGGGCTTATCGGTCCCTGAGCGGGTGAATGGGGGGGCCTGCTGCTGCTGCGTCCGCTGAGTGGCTGACTAGGGGCGGGATTAGTGCTTTGATCTGAAGACTTCCTGGCCGGAAGTCGATAAGGCTGACAAGTTTCGGCCGATATTCCTGCACCAGAATTGGGGAGATTGCCCTTGCCCGCCAGACGCTCCAGGACATTGCATTGGCGGAGCTGTCTTGAACAGGTCCTCCAGCGAAACGGCGCGATCGAGATTGCTGTGGCCAGAACGTACAGCGAAGGTGAGGGTGGAAAGCACCTCATCTGGCGCGTGCGCCTGCTGGAGCTCTCGGATTCGCGTCTTGTCGTCGAACAGCCAACGACGCTGGGGCAGTTGATACCGCTGCGCAAGGGCGTCGGTCTGGTGGGCATACTCTCCGTGGGCCAGAACCGGTGGATGTTCCATACGGAAAACATGGGGGAGGTAAAGCACCAACTCAACGGATCACGGACGATTCCCGGGCTCGCGCTCACACTGCCGGAAGCGGTTGAAAGATGCCAGCGGCGTGATTACTACCGAGTGGATACCGCCGCGCTGAGTCTTCCGGAGGTTGAACTCTGGCCTCTGCTGGACCCGAAATCGGTTGTGTTGGCGGAGCGGGCTGCAGAACTCGAGTTCGAGTGGCTGCAGACCGCGGACAAGGGCGGTGACGTCGAGCCGCCGCCGAAGTTCAACGAAGAAGAGATGATGCCTGAGGTCGGGCCGAGATTCACCTCGCTGTTATTGAATATCGGCGGGGGCGGCGTGGGGTTGCACGTTCCGCCTGAGCACAACCAGATCCTGTCCCGGCATAAGCTTTTCTGGATTCAGTTCTCGCTCATGGAGCCTGGCTCACCCATCTGCGCAAGCGTGAAATTGGCACACACGCATCTCCAGGCGGATCATCACATGTACGCCGGAATGGCATTTGATTTCACCTTCAACGCGGGCCACAAGCGATTCGTGGTGGATCAAATCTGCCGGTACATCGCGATTCAGCAGCGGATGCAGCTCCAGCGACAGATGCTGGATGAAGACAACCGTCGTAGCGCGTGATCGTCTGAAAGTAATCGATTACTGAAGGCAAGGTTCCTCGTCGTCGGCGAGGTGTTGCGAGGTTTTGGCAACGCGACTTTCCGAGTCGCGCGCGTAAGGGGAGCATTCTCTTTGCAGTTATCCGCAGCTTCCTCGCGGATTCATCGGTTGCGGATTTCCGAGCGGTTAGTGCGAGAGCGTGGGGGACGCGGGCGCGAACAGGGAAGGCAGGCCCAGTGCGATGCGAAGCGCGGCGGCTTTATCGAGGCTTTCGCGATATTCGGCCACGGGCTCGGAGTCGGCGACGATGCCCCCGCCCACACCGTAATCCAGCCGACCTTCGAGCCGATCGAATCGTCCGGCATCGCGTTGTCCGGTGAGGTGCATCGTTCGTATGGCGATGTTCAGGCACGCCTCGCCGGTGTTGCTTATGAAACCGATGGCGCCGCAGTAGGGTCCGCGGTCGGCGGTTTCCAGCTCGTTTATGATTTGCATCGCTCGAATCTTCGGCGCTCCGGTGACCGATCCGCCGGGGAAAGTCGCCGCCAGCAGGTCGCCGATCGTTACGCCCTCTCGGAGCACCCCGGTGATTTCGCTCACACCATGATGGACCGTTCGGTGTGTCTCAATGCTTCGGGGTTCGGGAACCCGGACTGAGCCGAATTCGCATACGCAGCCGAGATCGTTGCGCATGAGGTCCACGATC
>PJEL010004402.1_pt1 | contig 11651 bp, 7 predicted proteins | sample 1853271 | NCBI WGS metagenome assembly PJEL01 (sample SAMN08108733, study PRJNA415343) | Invertebrate metagenome, whole genome shotgun sequencing project. | host: Globobulimina | place: Sweden: Gullmar Fjord | collected 2015-08 | reverse complement strand
GATTGACGGCACGTTGACCCATCTGAAGAACAACAGTCCCTACATTTTTATGAAGAACCAGGATAGGACAATCTGGTATGGATCCATCCAGGATGTATGGTCTTTAGCCCCCAAATGGGAATTGACCGCCGGCATGCGGTACGATCACTACGATGATTTCGGCGGCACAACCAATCCCCGTCTGGCCCTGGTCTGGGAGACCCGGCCGGAACTCACTTCCAAGATACTCTATGGCTCTGCCTTCAGTGCACCAGGCTTTGCCGAATTGTATCTCATAAACAACCCGTCTGCCCTGGGCAATCCTGATCTTGATCCGGAAACCATCCAGACCCTGGAACTGGCATTTGACTATCAGCCGATAAACATCTTTCGAAGCAAGTTGAATTTTTTCTACTATGAAATTGAAGACCTCATAGAGCTTGTGCCGGATGAAGGTGCATCAACCCTGACAGCCCAGAACTCCAGGGACCAGGAAGGATATGGTTTTGAACTTGAGTCATCCTGGCAGGTAACAAAAACATTTCAGTTACAGGGGAATGTTGCTTATCAGCATTCCGAGGACAAGGATACCAATGAGACCGTCGCTGATGCACCTGCATGGCAGACCTACCTGAACGGGCATTGGAACTTCCTGCCGCATTGGTCCTTTGACGCGCAGTGGTTTTGGATCGGTGACCGTAGCAGGGCAGATGGCGATCCGCGTAATGATATTGACGATTACTCCCTGGTCAATATGAGCCTGCGGCGCAAGAACATTGCAAACCACTGGGATGCGGCTTTCCTGGTAAAAAATATTTTTGACGAGGACATATACGAATCCACTGATATACGAATACCGGATGATTATCCCATGGAAGGGCGGAGTGTGTTTGGCGAGGTGAGGTATTATTTTTAAGTGTTTAGGTAAATAGGAAAAAGGATAAAGACTTAGCAGGTCAGCACTATTCAGTTTTGCTGAACGCTGATAGCTTTTTAAATTGAATTAATATAGAGTCACAAAGAATCATGAACAACAGAAGAATACTTGTCATAGATGATGATCCGGATATCCGCAGGACCTATAAGAATATCCTGGAAAACGCACCGGACCAGCTGGGAATATACACCTCACGCATTGACAGGCTTCTCTCTGCCGACAAATCACATAAAAACCATGAAGATGTACGGTTTGACCTGCAGTTTGCAGCACAGGGCCAGGAAGGATTTGATCTGGTCAAGCAGGCTCTTGCCAAAGATAAACCGTTTGCAGTGGTCTTTGTTGACATCAGAATGCCGCCCGGCTGGGACGGTATAGAGACCGGTGCCTACATCCGCAGAATAGATCCGAAGGTAGAAATCGTCATGGTAACCGCCTATTCGGATCGGACCCTGGATGAAATCATTCAATCCGTGGGGGCTCCTGACAAACTTTTTTTGTTACGAAAACCCTTTGACCCGGAAGAGATCACCCAGCTGGCCCTTTCCCTGACTGAGAAATGGAATTTGGTACAGCAGGAGGAAATGCACTGGAAGGAACTGGAAACAATTCTCATGTCCACGCCAGCTGGCATTTTCACACTGGATCGCAACCAGAATATTACTTCCTGGAACAATGCTGCCGAACGGATCACCGGCTACTCTGCAGATGAAGTGGTCGGCAAACCCTGTATTTACCAGCGCGTGGCTGAAGACCGCAAGTGTCAAAACTGTGCGATTGATTACGATAATCCAACCCGCAAAGAGGTGCATGAAAGAGAAATTACAATCAAGAACAAATCCGGCAAGCGTCGCATCATCTCAAAAAGTATAAATTACATTACCGATACAAATGGCAAGGTGATCCAGGCTGTCGAGAGTTTCTGGGACATTACGGATCTGAAGAATGCTTATGAGCAACTGGCCTTGGAAGTGAAAGAGCGGGAAAGGCTGGCTAATAAGAATGCCGTAATGGTTGAGCGGGGGAGGATGGCCCGGGAACTTCACGATTCTGTAACCCAGTCCTTATACAGCATGTCGCTTTTTGCCGAAACTGCCAAGCAGATAGGCATATCCGGGAAACATGATGAACTTGATAACTGTCTTGATGAACTGATCAATTCGTCCAAAGCTGCCCTGAAAGAGATGCGTCTGCTGGTCTATGATCTGCGGCCCTCTGTTCTGAAGAAAGAAGGGTTGGCAGGCGCTATTCAGCAGCGGTTGGACAGTGTAGAGAGCAGGTCCGGTATAAAGGGTAACCTGTTTATTGAAGGGCAGGGCGAATTAACCGAACTGGAAGAAGAATCCATTTATCGCATTGCCCAGGAAACATTGAATAATGCCCTGAAGCATTCCGCAGCAACCAATGTGAACATAAGGATTACTTTTGAAGATGAGGGGACGAAACTGGAGGTTGAAGATAATGGTATCGGCTTTAAACTTGAGGGTGTGTCCGGTAAGGGTGGAATCGGCCTGAAGAGCATCCAGGAACGTGTCGAATACTTAAACGGGTCATTATCGCTCGACTCCCTGGGCAGCGGCACGACCATCACTGTTGAAATCCCCAGAAAAAAAGAACAGGTAAAGTACGTTATTGAGTAATGCAACTGCATTTCAGGATATATTTTTTAAATTGTTATAATGTCATTATGTTGTTGGTAGTTTCTTAAGATATTCCAGGAAAGTATTTCTTGACTGCCAAATCTGGCTTCTCTCTCCCATCATTCTTATATTTTATAAAGAAATGAACTTTATCAATGGGAGGTGATGTATATGACAACCCAAGCAATACATTATCATAAGGCACAAGAACTTTTTTTACAGGCCATCCGGAAGAAAGCATTGAGTATTTCATCAAGGCTGAAGAAGAGGGTTGTAATCCTGTTGAAGTATATTTGAGCAGGGGAGCAGCCTTTTTGAATATCGGCAGACCTGACGAAGCCATAGAAGACTTTGGCAGGGTTCTGGAGATTGATGTCAAAAACGAACGCGCTTTCTATTACAGAGGAATCGCGGCACTGATCAAGGGCAGCTATGAGCTGGCAGTTGAAGACCTGACACGGTCCGTTGAACTGAACCATACACGCGGTGTTGCATTTCTGGCCCGCGGCCTGTGTTTTTCAGAACTGGACCGCATGGATGAAGCGTCCAGGGATTTAAAGACCGCCATTGCTTTTTCCAATATCGAGGTAGAGAAATTTGCCAACATGTTCGGTGAGAACCGGACCTTGCTTGACAAGTCCTTGGCACTGCTGGAAGGTGAGAGGGGACCGTGGAAGATCGTCCTCGATGAAGGTGAGGTTAATAAACTGAAAAAATGGCTGGAATAATCTTTATTCCAGTACAATAAATAAAGGCTGCGGGATAATGATCCGCAGTCTTTGTTGTTATTAGCGGGTTTGTGAGGTATCTACAGAATGTTTACGAGGCCATGCCACAATGCCCCGCTGCTTGCGGCGGGGATGGATGGCATCCTCTGCTGTTAATGTTTTCAAGAAAGTTGTCAGTTTTCATGTGGCCGTAATGCCCCTTCCCTTGGGGTGGGGATAGGTCACATGAGGCAACTTTCATTTACTGAATATAGGAACTATTAACGAGTCATGAATGATAGCAGTTATCGCAAGTCGGCAGTGAAGAATATGTTATGAATGTTTCACTTTTGGGAAAAGTGGGAAAAGTGAAGATAAGTTGCAGGATGTTTGACTATTAAAAACCTATGTATTTAATTAATTCTTAACCCATTCAGGTTTCATTCCAAGCTTTTCTCTTTCAATATTTATTAGTTTTAAAATAGTTTCTTGTTTTTCATATGGAATAAATGACTTGCCATAAAGGGTATATGCTAAATTTCTTTTTCTTTCTTCATTAGTTTCTAGCTTAGGCAATTTAACAGTCGTATAAATATTTTGGGGAAGCATATGTTTTTCTTTTGGGTGGTCACGACTACATTCTGGATGTTCTGGGAATGCTCCATATCCTGGTTTAAAGATTATTACCATTTCAAACGGATCCCATGTATTCAACAACCGGAAAGTTTTTACTTTATGAATTGGAATTTTAAATTCACCATTTTTATCTGTTAACAATTGTATTGAATCTGCAAATTTTGGAGATGGTCCTCCAAGACTTCCATAAGCATCTGTATAAAACTTAATAAATATCACAGCACCTTCAATGGGGTCATTGGTCTTGGCGTCAACGACCTTTCCTTCATAGGGTCCGTAGTCTTTTGAAATTGTACAACCAGAAAGGAATATGATTGAAAGTATTAAAGATAAAAGGTGAAGGTATATGGTCAGCGATTTTTTCATTCAGAGATTCAAACATCCTTGCCATTGGTTAAGCCCATTCTGGGCAGTTTTCAGTAAAGACTATGGTTAGTATGTTGCAGGATGTTCAATTCAGATAATAAGATTTACATTTTTAAATGAAGGCAATGATAATAAAAAAAATTATTAGCAATATGATAAAACCTACAACCATAAGTTTTCTATATTCATGGTCTATTCTATATGTATCTCGGAATAAACTATAGCTTAAAAAATCATACTTTGTGTTAAACAAGGTTGATAATTTATATGCAATAACCCCAGTCTGGAAAAACAAAAACTTAAAAAAGGCTTCAAATATATCTTCAATTATAAATAGCCCAATAACAATCAAAAAAAGAATCAATAACGGTACAACAGGAATATCCATAACTGAATTCTGCCTTTTGGCGATTTATTATTCGACACTATTGTTTATTAAAACATCCTTGCCATTGTTTAACCCAATTTCAGGGCATTTTCTGTTAACAATATTAGATGTTATCTTTAACTTCTTTCGTTCCAAATTGCTCAAATCAGTTGCAGAAGTATTCAATCGCTCAGCAGGAGCATTTGGAAATCACTTCATGCATGTTGTAAACAAACCGAATCTCCCCTTTACGGACAATCTCGCCTGTTGTCATATCCCTGGCCACTATAGTCAGAAAATGAGTGCCTGCTTTCAGGGCTGGTTTTGAGTCGAATTGAATAACCATCTTTGAGGCCACTTTGCCATTAATCACTACAGCGGTATTGTCAGTCAGCACAATACCGGAAACCTGGGCGTGTTCACCGAAAAATTCCAGACTGACCTCTGAGATCCCCTGGCCGATGTCAAAGACAAGCGGCACCTCAACTCTTTGGTTATCAACAACCTGGATGAGGCCATTTCGGTTATCTCTTGCCCCATAACTGAAATATGGATTGTTTTTGTTAGGTGTGGTGACCAAGTTGGAGAAAGTGAGGATGGCCAGGGAGATGACGATCCCACAGCCTATGGCAATTACTGCTTTATAGCCAGAGAACCCTTTTATTGTTTTTTTAACCGGCTTCGTCATACACCCAGGAACTCTTTATGAGGAATTGGCCCACAACTTATTATCTGGCAATTAGCCGACTAAAACATCCTTGCCATAGTGTTTAGTTTTGAATCCAACTTTCAGACTTAACAATACTGCATGTTATCTTTTCGTTTTGCATAACGCATAGTTGTTCTAATATCAGTATGCCCAAGCTGATCACGAACATGATCTAAAGAGTAAACCATATCTAAATTGGAGTTCATAGAAAAGATTGATTTACAGAATACTTACAGAATAAAAAAATATTTATAGGTTGTTGGTTTTATTATACCGACCTTCCAAAAACCGTAAGATAATGACCTGCAGCCTTTTTATTTATCCAGCACTTCTCTTATAATGGTTTCCAGCTTGGCAAGAGTCAGGGGCTTCTGGAGAAAGACCTCATCGTCGGCAAGAACACCCTGATCAGCTATGACATCGTCCGTGTAACCGGACATGTATATTACTTTAAGTGACGATAGGCGCTTTTGGGCCTGTTCGGCCAGTTCCCGGCCGTTCTTGCCCGGCATGATCATATCGGTCAACAGAAGATCAATACTTTCGTTGGTTGTGTCAATAAACTGCAGGGCCTCATTGGCGCAGGATGCTTCAAAAATCTTGTAGCCAAGGGGTAAAAGTGCATCTTTAATCAGTCTGAGCACCGAGCTCTCATCATCCACAACCAGGATAGTCTCTGTTCCGTGCGTTGCCGCAGGTTGGGCCTTCAGGCTTTTGTCCTTTGTTTTTTTTGCAGTGGCAGGAAAATATATTTTGAATGTAGTCCCGGCATTCGGCTCACTGTGAACAGAGATATGCCCATTGTGCTGCTTGATGATTCCATAAATTGTCGCCAGGCCGAGTCCTGTTCCTTTCATGCCTTTGGTAGTGAAAAACGGTTCAAAGATTTTTTCCATTACTTCATTGTCAATGCCGCAACCTGTATCGGTTACCGCCAGCATCACATAAGGACCGGCTTCAACACCTTCATGGTCCATGACATACTGGTCATCCAGATATACATCCGCAGTCTCTATGTTAAGCCGTCCGCCGCCCTGCATGGCATCCCTGGCATTTACGACCAGGTTCATGAGGACCTGTTCCACCTGCCCCGGATCCGCCTTGACATTCTTCACCTTGTTTTTTGTATTGACTTCCAGCAGAATATCCTCGCCGATTACCCGGTTCAGCAGCTTGACGATGTTGTCAATAATCATGTTCAGGTTGATTATACTCATTGACAACACCTGTTTACGGCTGAATGCAAGTAACTGTCTGGTAAGTATTTCCGCCTTTTCACCTGCATCTCTGATAATACTGATTTGACCTGCCACCGGGTGATCTTCTGGAAGATGTTTTAAGGCGAGTTCGCTATAACCAAGGATTGAGGTCAGCAAATTGTTAAAATCATGGGCAACTCCTCCTGCCAGGCGGCCGACGGCTTCCATTTTCTGTGCCTGCAGTAATTGCGAATATAATTTTTGCTGAGTTTCCTCAGCCTGCTGCAGCTGGGACACCTGTTGTTCCATATCTTCGTAAAGCTTCGCGTTTTCCAGCGAGATGGCCGCCTGGGTCGCCAGCATTGACAAGACTTCAAGCCTGCCCAAGGTGAAGGCATCACTCAGCAGGTTGTTTTCCAGGTAAAGGATACCGATGAACTTTTTTTGCTTAATGATAGGAAGGCACAGGATGGATTTCGGTTGATTTTCGATAACATAGGAATCTGATACAAACGGACCTTCCTGCGAGGCATTTTTCAGGACAACTACTTCCATTGTACTTTTTACGTTATTGATAATGCCAACCGAGATATTCCGACTGGCTTCAACAGGCTGGGAGAGTCGTACTTTTACTTCAATATCAGCCTTGTCAACATAGCCTTCCGCCTCGATAAACAGTTTGTCGTTTTCTTCAAGTACAAGAAATCCCTTCTGGGCACCGGCATTCTGAATCATAATCTGCATGATATCCTGCAGCAGCTTATTGATGACGATGTCTTCCGAAATTGTCTGAGATGCCTTTAGGACAGCGGTTAAATCAACCTGATCGATGCTTCCCGAGGTTGTATAGGTAGTGGCTCTCTCTTCAGTTACGGTTTCTTTGTCCGATGCCTGGATTAGTTCCGTTGGAGAAGACAGTTCATATTTTTTACACAGTCCGTTTACCTTGGCCGTTGCTCCCCATTGTCGGTAGCAGCGGCATGCTTCCAGTAAATAAATACGGGCGATGGATTGCTGTCCGCGGGCAAGATGCAGACGGGCCGAAAGTTCATTGGCCAATGCTTCAACCTGGACGAAACCATATTGCTCGGCGGCCTCAATGGCCTTGCCATATAAATCTAAAGCCTTTCTCTGTCTGCCGTGAATCTTGGATATTTCCGCCTGGACCAGCAGATATTTATGGAGAAAATTGTCCGCACAGTTTGCTGTCCACTTACTAAGTTTCTTGCAGTTTCGTGACAGGATTTTCCGGCTGTGACGTTGTTCTTTGGAACTCATCTCCGGATAACAGGCAGTAATTGCCAGGCAATAATAAAAGGTATAGTCCGCAACACTTGGCAGCAGGGCAACACCATGCGCATACTGCTTGCCGGTCTCAAACATGCTGCACGCTCCGGCCGTTTCACCATTTAAATAGAGAATAAGCCCTTTCCAGGAGTAGTAATGGAAAAGAAGATTGGCATTGAACTCATCCCTGTAGCCCTGCAGCGCCCGTTCTTCATTAAACGATGCATCGTTCAGGGACAATTCATTTTCTGTTAGCCCTTTAAGATTTTTCAAAAGTTGATCTTTCAGGGTCTGGAAGTTGATGCTGAATTGATCTTTGGACCGTTTAACAAAGTCCATATAGCTTTCGGTCTCGGTCTGCAACTCATCAATATTTTTGCCCTGGGCGAGTAAATAGAGGACCAGGGTGCAGTATGAATAGCCGGCAAAGACGAAATCCCCTGCCTCAACACAATACCTGAAGGCATCCTTGACCATGCCAATGCCTTCTGTGAACGGCCGGCGCCAGTGTGAAAAGAAAAAACCGAACAATGCCGTTGTGTTGCTGCGCATCAGGGCACTTGGAAGTCTTTCATTGAGGGTAAAACCCGCCATTCCGAAGTCATACGCGCTCTCGTATGCGTCGAAGTTGTCTGCCAGGCTGAATGCATAGCTGTTCAACATGTAAGGGGACAATTCACTAACACCATGCTGCAAAGTAAGATTGAATCCTTTCAGGCAAAGAAAGGCGAACAGGTCCTGGTTGGACAGATAGGCGGAACTTATCATGTTCATTATCAGGTGGATGGCCAGTTTTTGATTGGGGTCGTCCATTTCCGGAAGGTCCACGAGATCTTCCGGTGTCCTGCCGCGCAGCCGAATAAAAGCCTTGCTGAATTCCAGAGAAATTATCAATTTGGTCGGATTTTCAGGGATATGTATGCCAAGCAGCTGCAAACCGTTATAGCCCGCCGCAGCTGCCTCTCTCTGCCTGTCCAGATGGGTGTACAGCACTACTTTCATGTTAAAGATATTGGCCTTTTCTTCTGGAGTTTGGACATGATCCAGAACTGATTCCAGAATCATCTCCGCTTCATCTAGATTTCCCACCAGGTAATCACATTCTGCTTTTTCAAGGAAAAGGTCACGGAGTAGTTCGTAGTTGTCCTGCCAGCCTTTTTTATCAAACAGGTCAATGCCACTGTCAGCGAACTGTATTGCCGTTTCATAGGCATTGGAAATTTTCGCCCTGCGGCTTGCCTCCAGGTTTAGTTCAGCAAGCTCAATACATTCAGTATGATCTGCATATAGTTCAGCACCCATGTTGAGGTGTTGAGCAATCTCAAAAAGCTTGTCATTTCTCTCAATGGGCGGCAATAACTCCTGCATGGCTTTGCCTGCCATGTAATGGAGTTTTTTTACCTTTTCCTCAGTCAGGAGAGAAAAAGCCGCCTGCTGGATGCGGTCATGCAGGAAGATGTATGTGACGCCGGTGTTCACATTTTGGGCTGCAGTTTCTTCCTCAGTATATGTTTCAAGATATTTGTAAGATGGATCAATGGGCATGATCAGGCCGGCATGCTGGGGTTCCTGCAGCGTGGTCGCAGTATCCGCGATTGTTGAACCATTTAACAGGGTGAGGAGACCCAGGTCAAACTGGCTGCCGATGCAGGCAGCCATGGAGAGAATATTACTGGCTTCGGGTGTGAGTTCCCGAATGGAGTTGACCATGAAATCAGCAACATTACTGGAGATCTTTGTTGCCCTGATTCGAGAGTCATCCCATTGCCAGGCATATTTTTCCTGGTCAAAAACGAGCAGTCTCTGCTTGTAAAGATTTCTGAGATACTGGCTGACAAAGAAAGGATTGCCGTTCGTTTTTGAAATGACCAGATCGGCTAAGCTTTTAGCAGATGACTGTTTGCAGGCCAGAGTATCGATCAGCAGTTTTACTAAGCCATCACTTTGCAATGGGCCCAGTTTAATCTCTTGATGGGAAAATCCTTTTGCGGTTATTTGGGAAAGGGTTAGGGCAAGGGGATGGGAAGGACTGACCTCGTTGTCTCGATAAGCCCCTATAATTAGAAGAGATCGCAGTTCGGTTGACGCAGTCAGCAGATCTACAAGCTTGAGTGAAGCCCAATCCGCCCACTGCATGTCATCAAGGAAAAGTACTAGTGGGTGTTTCTGGTCGGCAAACACCTTGACGAATTTGGTGAATACCATGTTGAAACGATTCTGGGACTGTGTAGGCGGTAAGATTTCCACCACGGGTTGTTCGCCGATGATCAGCTCCACTTCCGGAATAAGGTCTGTAATAATCCTGCCATTCTGACCCAAGGCGGTTCGCAGCTTGTCCCGAAAAGAAGCAATTTTCTCTTTCCGTTCACCGAGTATCTGGCGGCACAGTTCCTGGAACGCTTGTTTTATGGCGTTATATGGTTCATCGCGTTTGAACTGGTCGTATTTACCTGAGGCAAAAAATCCTTTCAGCTTGATGACAGGCATGCGAAGCTCATTTATCAGAGCAGATTTGCCGATTCCCGGCGGCCCCATGACCAGCAGAAATTCTGTCCTGCCTCGAGAGGCCTGAAATAAAGCAGCAAATAGTTCCCTGATTTCATTTTCCCGGCCATAGATTTTCTCGGGAATATGCAAAGTGGTTGGGATATCTTTTTTGCCCAGGGTTGATATCGGGATCTCACCGCGTACTTTGAGCATTATGTAGCAATATTCCAGGTCATGCCTGAGACCGAAGGCACTCTGGTACCTCTCTTCGGCATTTTTGGACAGCAGTTTAATGATGATATCAGAGATTTGTTGTGGAATGGCATTATCCACTTCACTGGGAGGCTTCGGGGAAATTGCCATGTGACAATGTATAAGCTCCATTGCGTCCGTTGCTGTAAACGGCAGGAAGCCGGTAAGTATTTCATAAAGTGTCACACCGAAAGAATACAGGTCGGCACGGTGATCAATGCTGCGGTTTATTCGTCCAGTCTGCTCAGGCGGGATGTATTTCAGAGATCCTTCAAGAAGATCAGGATTTATTTGAGATTGTCTTTCACTGGCAACACGTGCGGCAATGCTGAAGTCAGAGATTTTTACCTGCTCGGCATTTTCGTTGATAATGATATTCGAAGGCTTTATATCCTTGTGAATAATATGTTGCTGGTGAATTTTGCCCAGGGTTTCGGTGAGCTTCATGGCAATCTGCAGGCAAAACAAAAGATCAAGTTTTTTGCTGGCAATTAAGGTGCTGAGTGCAACGCCGCCGAAATCTTCCAGAATCAGGGCAAAATTCTCTTCAAAAGGCAGGAGAGCCAGTGGTTGCAGGACTCCGTCGGAACTGAGGTCTTTGGTGAGTTCGTATTCCCGCTTTATTTTTGCAAGATCGGCTTGGGAGGGCTGTTCTATGTTAAGAACTTTGATAATTACCGGAGCCTTGTTCTGGCTTTCAAGACCGCGGTAAACAGTTGACCTTGAACTACTTGATATTTCTTCAAGATCAGTATAGCCGGGGAGATTGAGCATGTTTTGTCCTTAAAAACATAATCATCTACAAACCAGTCAGACACGCAAAAGTTGTATTTGCCTGACAGGTCATACAAGAATGGTTCTGCTTATGTAAAAAGGCTAGAGGCCTTTGTATCTTAGAATTCAGGCAGAACTTTAATGAAAAAATACAACAATAACTTTAAAATATTATTGCCAAAAACCCATCAAATAAAGATTTAAATAAATTAGCCCTGATGTCAAGAAGAATTGTTTTAATATCCAAATTCACAGGACAGGATCAATTTGCCAGGAAATGTGATAATAAAAAAAGGCTTCAAGGAATGTAT
>PJEL010004401.1_pt1 | contig 11651 bp, 10 predicted proteins | sample 1853271 | NCBI WGS metagenome assembly PJEL01 (sample SAMN08108733, study PRJNA415343) | Invertebrate metagenome, whole genome shotgun sequencing project. | host: Globobulimina | place: Sweden: Gullmar Fjord | collected 2015-08 | reverse complement strand
GGCAATAATGACAAAGAGGAGATAATGCATAAAAGACTTGTCCTGATGTTGAAAGAGAGTGCTACTGTTTCCGATCTCAGAGCATATCAAAGGAATTGAAAACTGGCTATCAGCACCCGTGAGTTTTTCGCCTATTCAGGATGTCGATAGTGGTGAACCCTGATAACATAACATGGTTTGCTCAGTAACTCGTTTTGATGAGATCTTGCTTGACCCCTTCAGTGAAGTAGTCGAAGGGAGAAAAACGTTCCGGCTGCTAATAGCGATATGATATATGATATAGAACAGTTGGATGCTTTGATAAAGAGGAGGAAAGAGGCACACATTAAAAAAATAAATGATTTTGTCATTGACAGCGTTTCGACATTCTGTACAATGGCTAAAAATTTAAACCAGAACGCGGGTTTTTCAGGCGGATATGGCGAAGCAACTTTCGGAATTGGCAACTCTTAGTCAGCTTCCCCCACTGTTCCATTCAAGAAGAGAATAATCGCATAACTTATCTGGGAAATCAACTGGCCTGGTGGTTGAGAGGGTTGAGAAAAGCAGTATAGTGTCGGTTTGAAAAACGATGGAAGGGGGGCAAGTTCCTGCCTGCTGGATGAAAAAGGGAAGTTTAATTTTCTGAAACAACTAAAAAACTGATTCAAGGGTGTCTATGGAAGTCGTTGAGTTTACGCAAACAGTTATCACAGGGGTTTCAATCGGCTGTATCTATGCATTGGTGGCTCTAGGGCTCGTGATACTTTTTAAGGCAACGGAAGTCTTTTCCTTTGCTCATGGGGAGATCATGATGCTGGGCGCCTTTGTAGCCTATACCTGTATCACGTTTTTTAATATGTCCTATTGGTTGGGTTTTCTGGTTGCTGTGATCGTAAGCGCTATTCTGGGAATGGGGATTGAACGGATAACCGTCCGGCCTCTGATCGGGGAACAGGTGTTTGTGATCGTGATTCTGACCATCGGTCTGAGTTATGTCTTTAGAGCGATTGCCAGCATGATTCCCCAGTGGGGGACGGATACTTATGGTTTCAAAACCCCATTTTCAGATAAATACCTGCGTTCAGGTGAGCTGGTCATCGCCCAGGACTACATGTTTATTATTGTCTGCACTGTATTGCTGGTTGGGGTTCTGGCCGGTTTCTTCCGGTTTACAAAGATGGGTGTGGCATTGCGCGCAACCTCGCAAAATCAGTTGGCTGCTGTTTATATGGGGATCGGTGTCAACAAGGTTTTCTCCATGACCTGGGCTCTGACGGCCGTTCTCGGAGGAATCGCCGGGATCCTGGTGTCACCCATTACCTTTGTACATATGAACATGGGATTTTTTGTGATTAAGGCTTTTCCGGCAGCGATACTGGGTGGGTTTTCCAGTATACCGGGGGCTATTGTTGGTGGACTGATTATTGGCGTGGCAGAGGCTCTTTCAGGGTTTTATCTGCCGGATGGGTGGAAAGATATCAGCCACTGGATTATTCTGATTCTTATCCTGTTGATTCGACCACAGGGACTTTTCGGTATTCAAGAAAAAAAGAAGGTATAGACATATGCGTTTCGAACTTAAGCGATCTTATTGGGAGGATATCAGAATATTCAGGCATCGGAGCGATTTTAGATGGTATTTGATCCTGGTGCTGCTACTGTTGGTCTGGCCGCTTTTCGCCGGAGATTATTATCTCTCCCAGTTCAATGTGGTGTTTATTTATGCGATTGTCGCTGTGGGAATGATGTTGCTGACTGGATTTACCGGGCAACTCTCACTGGGACATGTCGGATTTTTTGGTATCGGTTCATACACCTCCGCCATTTTGGTGTCCAAGGGCACACCGTTTCTGTTAGCAATGCCGGCAGCTGGCCTGCTGGCAGCCTTTGTTGGTATCATTGTAGCTTTGCCGGCTATCCGCCTGACCGGAATGTACCTGATGATTATGACGCTTGGTTTTGCCTTTATTGTAGAGGAGATCCTGGCCCGCTGGGAGAGTATGACCAATGGAAACATGGGCTTTGTTGTGGGTTCAGCATCCATTGGACCCCTCAGTTTCGATACTGAATTCAGCTTTTACTATCTGGCGCTGTCGGTTCTGATCCTGTCTCTATTTGCAGCTCGAAATATCCTGCGTTCTCCCACCGGACGGGCAATGATCTCTATTCGCGATAGTGAGGTCGCTTCCCAGGCTATAGGGGTGAATCTGATAAAATACAAGGGCATTGCGTTTGCCCTGAGTGCATTTTTTGCTGGCATTGCCGGATCGTTAAGCGCTCATAAACTCTCGTTTATCTCACCGGAGAGCTTCAATATCGGGGAATCCGTTACCTATCTCGCCATCATCATCATCGGTGGATTGGGGAGTCTGCACGGGGCAGTACTGGGCGCTGCCTTTTTGATGCTTCTGCCTGGAGTGATCATGGTGCTTAAAGACTTTTTGCCCCATGCGATCGCCGACCAGACCGGGCTGGAGCCTTTATTAATGGGCACGATAATTGTGCTATTCATCCTTTTCGAACCCATGGGGATTTACGGCAGATGGTTGAAGATTAAACACTACTTTGAGTTCTTTCCCCTTTATAAAAAGGACACTTTCAAAAAGGTCAAAAGCTATTATAAGGCGGAGAAACACTGATATGGCATTATTAAAAGTAACAGACATGACCCTGAGATTCGGGGGTTTGACTGCACTGAACAGCGTCAATTTCGATGTGCAGGAGGGGGAGATTTTTTCCATTATCGGGCCTAATGGTGCTGGAAAAACAACAATTTTTAATTGTCTCAGCCGTTTTTATAACCTGGATAGTGGTGCTTTTTATCTGAGAGATCAGGACATTTCGAAAGTCAGTCCTTCGGCAGTGGCCGATAAGGGGATTGCCCGAACATTTCAGAACATCGAACTCTTCAAGAACATGTCAGTCCTGGACAACATCCTGCTGGGAAGACACCGAAAAAAAGCTACCAACCTCATGCAGGAGATCTTTTTTTCCAAAGCGGTGAAGCAACAGGAGATGCGTAGCCATCTCCGCGCCGAGGAGATCATAGATTTTCTGGAGTTGCAGCAGTATCGTGATCAGGTGATTGCCAACCTGCCCTATGGCGCCCAGAAAACAGTGGAGATTGGAAGAGCACTGGCCATGGAACCGGAGATCTTGTTGTTGGACGAACCCTCTTCGGGTATGACCATGGAGGAGACGGAGGATCTCTCTTTCTGGATTACAGATATCAGGGAGACATTTGGTATTACAATTATTATTGTCGAGCACAATATGGGTCTGGTCACCAGTCTCTCGGACCGTGTTCTGGCATTAAGCTTTGGCGAACCCATTACCATGGGTGCTCCCGAAGCGGTGATGAACCATCCTGAAGTGATGAAGGCTTATTTAGGAGACGAAGATGCCTTTACTTAAAATAAGAAATATTGAGTCCTACTACGGGCCTATCATGGCGATTAAAGGGGTTTCTCTGGATATTGAGGAAGGCTCTATTGTGACGATCCTGGGTGCCAATGGCGCCGGGAAAACGACTATTTTAAAGACCATCTCCGGTGTGCTCGAACCCCAGAAGGGGACCATCGAGTTTATGGGAGAGCGGATCGAGGGCATTTCGCCTGCTGAGATTGTACGTCGGGGAATCGTGCATGTCCCAGAGGGTCGGGAGGTTTTTGCCGATCTGAGTGTCAAAGAAAACCTGATGATGGGCAGTTATCTGAGAAAAGATAAGGCTGGCATCAAGGAGGATATGGAAGTGGTTTGTGACTACTTCCCCATTCTTTCTGAAAGGACCTCCCAACTGGCTGGATACATGAGTGGTGGCGAACAGCAGATGCTGGCCATGGCCCGTGCTTTGATGGCCCGCCCCAAGCTGATGTTGCTGGATGAGCCTTCTCTGGGGCTTTCCCCGGCTTTGATGAATGACATTTACAAGATCGTCAAACGGATCAATAACGAAAAGAAAACCACGATTCTGCTGGTGGAACAGAATGCCCGTATGGCGCTGTCGCTGGCACAATTCGGATATGTTCTGGATCTGGGGCGATTTGTGATGGAAAACACCTGCGAAGAGCTGATGCAAAACGAAGATGTCAAGGAGTTCTACCTGGGAGTCAAGGAAGCCAGTGTTCGTGAAACCAAACGATGGAAGAGGGTAAAGAAATGGCGCTAATTCAACGGGAAAGTCTGGAGCAACTCCGAAGCGAAGGCATCAATACAGTTCCGAGGTTATTCCGGCATCGGATCAATAAATGGCAGGACAATGTGGTGATGCGGGATAAGGTCCTGGGACTCTGGCAGGAGATCACCTGGGGCGAGTATGGAAGCAAAGCCCGCTGGGTTGCGGCAGCGCTGCTGGAAATGGGACTGAAAACAGGAGACCGGGTGGCTGTCATCAGTGAAAACTGCCCCGAATGGCTCTATTGTGACCAGGGGACCATGGCTGCTTGTGGTGTAACGGTGGGTATTTACACTACTGACTCCGCCAAGCAGGTCGAATACGTGATCAATAATTGCGAAGCCAAATTCTACATTGCTGAGAATGAAGAGCAATTGGACAAGATCCTGGAGGTGCGTGATAGGACGCCCTCCCTGGAAAAGATTATTGTCTTTGATATGGACGGACTACGGGATTTTAAGGATCCCATGGTGATGAGTTTTGATGATCTGCTGGAGATCGGCAGACAGGCAGATAAGAAAAATCCAGACTTGTACGATCAGCATGTGGAAATGTCCAAGGCGGAAGACTTGGCAATTCTGGTCTATACGTCTGGGACAACAGGTCCGCCTAAAGGGGCTATGCTTTCCCATCAAAACATTCTGGATGCTATTTTTGTTCTTTTCGAAATAGAACCACCCGAAGAAGGACAACTGGATGAGATACTGACTTTTCTACCGCTTTGCCACATTGCCGAACGGAATGTCTCCGGTTTTGGCCCACTGAGTACGGGCACTATTATCAATTTTGCAGAGTCTATGGCCACGGTACCCCAAGATATCCGGGAAGTTTCGCCGACGATGTATTTTGCGGTGCCTCGAATCTGGGAGAAGTTTTATTCGACTATGATGTTGCGGATGAAAGATTCGACTCCGCTGGAGAAACTGGCTTTCAAGTGGGCAACAGGTGCAGGTCAGAAAGTGGCGAAGTACCGTTTGAGCAGACAAAAACCGCCCCTGTCGGCCCGAATGGTTTTTAAAGTGATGGACAGGCTGGTGTTGAGAAACGTTAAAAGATCCATAGGGTTGGACCGCGTGCGCTTTTGCCTTTCTGGCGCTGCACCCATCTCTCCGGATCTGCTGAAATTTTATTACAGTCTGGGAATTGACATGCGGGAAGTTTATGGTCAGACTGAGTCTTGCGGCGTGGCAACCATGCATTACAAAAATCGGGTTAAATTTGGTACCATTGGCGAGAAAGCGCCGGGTGTTGAAATCAAAATCGCCGATGATGGAGAGATTCTGATGAAAGGCCCGACCGTTTTTCTGGGATACTATAACAATCCGGAAAAAACGGCGGAAACGGTTGTGGATGGCTGGCTCTACACTGGAGATGTGGGCAAGATTGACGAAGATGGGCATGTGATCATCCAGGATCGTAAAAAGGATATCATTATCACTGCAGGTGGTAAGAACATCACCCCCTCTGAAATAGAAAACCAGCTGAAATTCAGTCCCTATATCAACGACTCGGTAGTGATTGGGGATCAGCGCAAGTATCTGACGGCTTTAATCATGATTGATGAGGAAAACGTCATGGAGTACGCCCAGGAACAAAAGGTGCCATTTACCACATTTGCCAGTCTGACCCGCACTAAAGAGATCAACAAGTTGATTGAACAGGAAGTGGAAGCGGTCAACAAGAACTTTGCACGGGTAGAGACCATCAAAAAATTCAGGTTGATCGATATCCTGTTGACCTCAGATGATGATGAGATTACACCAACTGGAAAACTGAAGCGAAATTTTGTGAGTGAAAAGTTTAAAGAATTAATTGATTCGATGTACTAAGACAATCTTCATTCCGGACTTGATCCGGAATCCAGATAGGTTATTGACTGGATCCCGGATCAAGTCCGGGAAGACAAAATGAAAAAGTTTCGGAGGAATTAAATTCCCAAAAAGGGGATTCACTTTTTTGTAATACCAACGGAAACTAATGTTTGTTTTCCGCTGGTGATTTTCCTATCCAGCTCTTGTGGAGGTGGATTCTAATAATCTGTGAGGAGGCGTATCATGAAAAAAAGTTTTTTTCTGCGAAGTGCTTTTCTGTCTACCATTCTGGTAGTGACTATCAGTCTGACCGCCTTCGGGTTTAAGTGGCCCTGGGAAGCCGGTGAAGAGGTTGGAATCACCGATACCGAAATTGTGATTGGATCTCACCAGGATCTGAGCGGTCCTATCGCTGGCTGGGGTGTTCAGGTGAAAATGGGAATGGAAATGAGGGTCAAAGAGATCAACGATGCCGGTGGTATCCATGGTCGTAAGATCCGGCTGGTAGTGGAGGACAATGCCTACAAACCGGCACAGGCGATCACGGTGACCAATAAGATGATCAACAAGGACAAAGTTTTCATGTTTGTCGGTAATATGGGAAGCCCTACTGCTGGGGCCACTAAGCCTATGATCTCCAAGAAGAAGATTCCCCAGATGTATCCTATGACTGCAGCGTCGTTGTTTTATGATCCTTATGACCGATACAGTTTTGGTGGTTGGGCCCCTTATTATGACCAGGCCCGTGTTTTAACTAAGTATTTCGTCAAGGAGAAGGGAAGGACAAAAATTGGAATCCTTTATCAGGATGACGAGATGGGCGCTATCATGAAGAAGGGTGTTGTGGACCAATTGGCAGCGTATGGAATGGAATTAGCGGGTGCCGAGTCCTATAAAAGGGGTTCTGTTGAATTCAGTACCCAGATGTCCAAACTGAAAAAAGCCGACGTGGACATGGTTGTCACGGCCACAGTGATCCGGGAAACTGTTGGAGCTCTGGCTGCAGCCAGAAAACTACAGTGGGACGTGGACATGTGTGGAATGAGTCCGGCATATACCAGTTATATTCCTTACTTGGCTGGAAAAGCCGGTTTTTCGGCAGACGGATACTATGCTGCCGGACAAACTCCCTACATTTATCCTGATCATGCAAATCCCAAGGCCCGGGAATTCTATCAGAACTATAAAGCGATGTATAATAAGGCGCCCGACCTGCCTTCATCTGCTGGATATGGTCTGATCAATAATTTCGCCGTAACAGCCGAAGCGGTTGGCAAGGATCTGACCCGTGAAAAGTTTGTAGATCAACTGGAGACCTGGCGAAATGTGCCGGATGAGATTTTTGATGGTCCGGCGACTACATTCTCACCAGAGAGCCACAAAGGGGTCGATCAGGCCTATATTTTCCAGCTTGAAAATAACAAGTGGGTCAAGGTTGATGGACCATTCGGATATCAAGACTAACCTGAAACTTTCCATAAACCCGTCTCCCTTCAGGAGACGTGGTTTGGGGTCAGCCTGACCCCATCTCAATCCCTACTTTTTCTCTGCTTTGATCCAATCCAGAACCGGGTCTGCTGCCTGCATTTCACAAATCAAAACCATTGCAATTTGATCTGAGTTTGCCAGGATCGTCTCACCGATTTGTCGACCTTTTTCGGCGTGATCAGCTGTCGCGGCCTTATTCAGAATAACAACCTGTTGAGCCGCTGTTGGCGACCCTTTAAACACACCCAGCGGAGAATGAACCAATGCTTCGATTACCTGACCGGTGATCGGACTATCGATGGTAACACCGCTCAGTTCTGACAACTGTTGGGGCCGGTGTACGTATCGCTCATTGAGGGGTTTGTCTAACGCATCCAGCCCGATAAGTCCTAACACCATGTTTGTTGATTCAGGGATCACCGGCTCATGAGCGGCTGGTGCTTTGATCGGCAAGTTTTTGGCTCCGTCTGCCTCTACCAGGATGAGATCGTAAATCGAAGCAGCAGAAAGTTTGTCAATGACTTGTGGATCAAAACCTAACGTTTTGCCTGTTTTATAATCAAACATGCGTGCCGCGATGGTGATGCCACTTCCCCAATTTTTCTCCTGTATCGGAAGCATATGGTCTTCATTGATGAACAGTTGGTCATATTCCTGGCTTTCGAGATCGGGGTGTAACATCGCTGTGGTGGTGGTGATCAGGACTGACCACCCTTCAGCAGCCACTTCCTGAGCAATAGTGAAGATCGTAGTTGTCTTACCCCCTCCTCCTGTCACAGAAATCACACTGTTTTTTTCAATGCCCAATATATGGAATAGTTTCCTTTTATGGTCTGATCTGCCTGTATTTTCGTTAAAATGGGGATCCGTGGCACCATTCAGGATTTGATGATAGTCATCTGGTGTATCCAGATCAACCAGGATTCCGCTATCAGAAACAGGCACATGAAGAATTTTATCAGCATATGTCTGTTTTAGAACCCGGCCGCCCACATCACCACTAAGGTTCTTCAGTTCTGGGAAAAGAGAACAATCCATCAGCACGGGATTTCCTGGCTTGCCGCGGAAGGTAGGGGCTGTGATCGGTGTTTGATTGCTCTGATAGGCTGCCAGCAACTCGTTCAAGGTTGCTGCATTGACCAGGGGCTGGTCGCCGAGAATAAACATAACGCCATCATAATCATCCTTGAGCTGCTTCAATCCAGCTTTTAAAGAACTGCTCTGACCTTGCTGATAGTCTGCATTCAATATGACGGTGACCCGCGAACAGTCCAGCGCAGCCTTAATTTTGTGAAACTCATGTCCCAGTACCAGAACAACTTTATCCAGCTGGGATTCCAGTGCTGAATCAATAACCCACTGCAGTAGGAGTTTTCCTCTGAAGTTCAGCAACTGCTTCGTTTTTCCCATGCGAAGGCTCTCGCCGGCAGCCAAAATAATGCCAGCGACTTTTTTGCGGTCAACCATAAGTAGACTCTTTGTATTCTATTCCTGGCAAAAACAGGGTGTTTTCCACCTCAGCTCTTTCAACCTGCCCAAGGACTGACTTAGTGATCGTTAAAAAATAAGTTCACATTCTGTTTGCAAAAGTCCCAAAAGCAATGGACATTTTGCAAACAGAATGTGATCTAATATTTGAGCCGACACTTAATTACCTTTCAGATAGTGCCAATCCGGGAACGTTTTCGGTTAATTTTTCATAATAGTCCAGGCATTGGCGCACGTATTTTCTCTTTTCACTGTATTTTCCCGGGAAGAAACTGCGTTTAAACCCATAAACAATAGAATTTTTCAAGGTTTTGGGGCTTAATGGGAAATTGTTGACTGCCAACATGATCTCTTGGGTGAGATTCGTTTTGCTGACAGTTCGATTATCGGTGCAGAGTGTGATACTGAGATTATGCTGGATCATCTTTCCAAAAGTGTGGTCACTAACCTCATTGATAGTTGGGTTTGTCTGCATGTTGCTGGTCAGGCAGACCTCAATGGTGATACGCCGGTCAGCGACAAACTGGCTGAGGTCGGAGACATATTTCTCTTTGTCTTTGATTTTGGGATTTTTAATTTTTGTGGTGTCAAAGAGATAGTAACCATGACCAATCCTGTCAGCATGCAATTCAGTAATGGCCTGGAAGATGGACTCTGGTCCATACGCTTCTCCTGCATGCACTGTTTTTGGCAGAAAGGATTCATGGACGAACTGAAAGGCTTCCCAGAAATGGGACGCAGGATTGCCAGCTTCAGCGCCTGCCAAGTCGAAACCAGCGATGGGAATGCCTTGTTCGTCTCGCAGTTTAATGGCTCCTTTTGCCAGTTCTAGTGCGGCCAGGCGACAGATCTCTTCGATGCTGGAAAATGAAAAGGTGTCAATAAAACCCTTGTAATAGTCTGACCAGGGTCCAAGATAACGCATGGCACAGACGATAATGCCATAGTAGAATGGTGGCTCACTTCCCTCTTTAATCTCGGTTTGTTGGTTAAATTCTTTTTGTGCTCGTTCCAGACCGCTGTTGACAGACTCCAAGACGGTCTTGAGATCCATCAGTTTATTGATATGCAGTTGAGGCGCAAATCTTACCTCAATATAGCGCACCCCTTCCTCCTGAACATCCCGGGCAAGTTCGTATGCGATCTGTTCAAGATATTCGGGCTTTTGCATGACTGCACCGGAGTAACTGAATGTCGTCAGATACTCCTCGAGATTTTCATACTGGTCTTTAAAAAGCGTCTCATTCAGACCGTCAACAGTATAACTAGGTAGAGAAAAGTTCTCTTTTTTGGAGATTTCGATGATGGTCTCTGGCCTCACGGAACCGTCCAGATGAAGATGGAGATCGCTTTTGGGAATTTTTCGGATGATCTTTTCAAACTCCTGCATATCTTTGATATTATTCATCCGACCCATAGCAATCTCCTTTTTGTTCCGTGCAAGCGATCATTCAAATGCAGTCAGCATATGGCCCATTTTTAGTTGTTTGCATTCGAGATATTCACGATTGTGAGGACCCGGCTCGATTTCAATCGGAACCTGCTCAACAACGGCTAACCCATAACCCTCCAGACCCACTATTTTTTTTGGGTTATTGGTCATCAGCCGCATCTGTTTTATGCCGAGGTCGGATAACATCTGGGCACCTATGCCATAATCTCTCAAATCGGCCGCAAAGCCAAGCTTTTTATTCGCTTCTACGGTGTCCATCCCTTTTCTCTGGTACTCATATGACTTCAGTTTATTGATCAGTCCAATACCACGTCCTTCTTGTCTCAGGTACAGAATAACGCCATTACCCTCCTCTTCCATCATCGACATGGCTTTATGGAGTTGAGGTGCACAATCACACCGTTCAGACCCGAAAATATCACCAGTCATACATTCGGAATGTACTCGCACCAATACAGGTTTGGCCGGGTCAATTTCACCTTTGATCATGGCAATGTGGGTCAGGTTGTCAAAATCATTTTCGTAAGCGATGATCCGGAATTCACCACCGTATTTGGTGGGAATGACTGTTTCCGCAGCTTTTCTAACAAAACGCTCGTTTTTTGTACGATATTCCACCAGAGCGGCGACAGTGCAGATTCCGATGTCGTGTTCATCACTGAATATTTCGAGTGCAGGCATGCGGGCCATGGAACCGTCATCATCCATTATTTCGCAAATAACACCATAGGGGTTCATGCCAGCAAGACGGGCCAGGTCGACCGATCCTTCTGTTTGGCCGATACGCACCATTACGCCGCCATCCCGGGCACGTAACGGGAAAATATGACCGGGTCGTGCCAGATCACGGGGACTGGCATCATTTGCGACAGCGGCCAGGATGGTAGTCGCGCGATCTGCTGCGGAAATACCGGTTGTAACACCTTCTCTGGCCTCAATGGAGACAGTAAATCCGGTATGAAACTGAGATGTGTTGTTGGTGACCATAGGGGGCAACTCCAAAGCATCCGCCTTTTCGTTGGTTAACGAAAGGCAGATCAGTCCCCGGCCGAATTTGGTCATAAAATTGATTGCTTCGGGTGTCACGAACTCTGCCGCCATGGTGAGGTCACCCTCGTTTTCCCGGTCTTCATCATCGACCAGGATTACCATCTTTCCGGCTGCAATATCCTTGACTGCTTGTTCAATTGAAATGTGCGCCATTTCTTTCTCCTGTTGGTCTGTTTAGAGCGATGGCTGACCTCAATAATTCACT
>PJEL010004400.1_pt1 | contig 11653 bp, 11 predicted proteins | sample 1853271 | NCBI WGS metagenome assembly PJEL01 (sample SAMN08108733, study PRJNA415343) | Invertebrate metagenome, whole genome shotgun sequencing project. | host: Globobulimina | place: Sweden: Gullmar Fjord | collected 2015-08 | reverse complement strand
ACAGGAGATAAGATATTCCCGGTTTTGAGGTTTTTGGTGAGGAAGAAAAGAAAGAGGTAAACGAGGTACTTGATACTGGAGTTCTCTTTCGTTATGAGTTCGGGGAGCAGCGCAAGGGGATCTACAAGGTTCGCAACTTTGAGGAAAATTTTGCTTCCTATTGCGGGGCGAAACACGCCCAGGCTGTCACTTCCGGCACGGCGGCCCTGAAGGTTGCCATGACGGCGCTGGGGGTAGGGCCGGGCGATGAGGTCATCACCCAGGGTTTTACCTTTGTGGCGACATGGGAGGCCATATTTGATACTGGAGCGGTTCCTGTTTTTACAGAAGTGGACGCGACGCTGAATATGGATCCGGCTGATCTTGAGAAAAAAATTACCAGCCGGACAAAGTGCATAATCCCAGTGCATATGCTCGGCGCCCAGGCGCGGATCAAAGAGATCATGGCCATTGCCGATAAACATGGGATTCCTGTTCTGGAGGATACTGCCCAGGCTCCTGGATGTCGGCTTGATGGAAAACATATGGGCACCTTTGGTGCCTGTGGAACCTTTTCCTTTGACCCGGTGAAAACCATAACCACCGGGGAGGGGGGAATGATTGTTACAGATGATGAGAAGCTGTGGCGTGACATGTCTGAGTACCATGACCATGGCCACGATCATGTGCCAAATCCCGGTGCCCGTGGTGGCGAGGGGCGCAGCTTCATCGGTTTTAATTACCGCATGATGGAACTGCAGGGGGCAATTGGTTTGGCCCAGCTTGCCAAGCTTGATGATATTGTCAAGAGCCAGCAAAAGAATAAGGCGGCTTTAAAAGAGGCCATCGCCAAGATTCCCGGGGTCACCTTCCGGACTATTCTTGATGAAAAGGGTGATTCCGCCACCTTTGTCGGGTTTTTCCTGCCGGATGCAGATAAGGCGAAAGCAGTGAACACTGTTCTGGCTGAAAATGGAGCCGGTGCCATTCCTTTTGGCAGTAATACCTGGCATTTTTATCCGAAGTGGGAGCATCTCATGGACGGATCCACCCTGGCAAAATCAGGCTGGCCGTTTAATGATCAGCAGTCAAAGCGAAGGGTGGTATATGATAAAGACGCCTTGCCCGCTTCGGCTGCCCTGATGGACAGGTTACTCGTCTACCAGGTGCCGGTCAATTTGTCTGATGAGCGCCTGGCGCAGATGGTTGCTGCTATAAGTAAGGCGGCTGAGCTGTAGAGAGTCTCGATGTCCCGTTTGTCGGGGTTGCGGGGTTTTAACTCTGAACCTGGAACTCGGAACCCGAAACTAAATATACATCAAACCGGCTGTTTTTACTTTTGATAACAAATGATGGGGGTGGATGGTCCAGCAGTCTTGCCGCCCCTTTTGGCCGTTTGACAACCACCCGTACTCCCTGATGGGACAGGGCCCAGGAAAGAAGTTCTGATGCGTCATGGTCGTCGCCCACCAGGGCACGGACAAGGCGCATCTCTTTTTTGACCAAAGCACTTTTGCTTCGGTGGGGGTACATCGGGTCCAGATAGATGACATCAGGGAATAAGGGTAGGGTGGTCAGGCTGTAACTGTTGGTTGCCTCTATAGTTATGCGTCCCATAATGTCGTTTAATTCGGGGATTGATTCTGCTCGCCTGATACCGTCTTTGAGCAGGGCGGCCACAATGGCAGAGCGTTCCAGCATATGGACATGGCAACCCATGCTCGCCAGCATGAAGCTGTCCCTGCCTAGGCCTGCGGTTGCATCGAGTACGGTTGGGCAACGGTTTGCTTTAAGCCCCACTGCCTTTGCCAGTGGTTCTTTCCTGCCTCCTCCACGCTCTCGGCGGTAGCGCAGGGTTGAAGAAGAAAAATCAACAAAGAGCGGGCCCGAGGCAGGGTGGGCGTTTTGTCTTAGTTCCAGCCTTGTTTCAGTAATAACCAGCAGGAACTCAAACCCTTCGGGGGCTGAAGCAATTGGGATGCCCAAATCTGCGGCCAGATTGTCAGCAAGAGTCGTTTTGGTATGGTCTTCACAGAGAAGAGCAATTTGCACAGTATTAAACTTCATACGGCAAATGTAACACTTTTTAGCTTAAACTTTGAACCTTAAACTTTGAACTTTTTTCTATGGATCTCCAACATAAATTAGAACCAAAAGTGGTGGCCATTATTCCGGCCCGTTTTCATTCAAAACGATTTGAGGGAAAACCCCTGGCCCTGATTAAGGGTAAGCCAATGATTCAGCATGTTTATGAACGCGCCATGGCTGCTCCCGTTCTTTCCCGGGTAGCAGTGGCCACTGATGACAAGCGTATTGCCGAGTGTGTCCGTTCTTTTGGCGGCGAGGCCGTCATGACAAGCAGTGAGCATGCTTCAGGCACGGACAGGTTAGCCGAGGCAGCTACCATCATGGATGTGCCGGAGCAGGATGTGGTGGTCAATATCCAGGGGGACCAGCCCCTTTTTCCCATGGAAATCGTTGAACAGGTGGCCCAGCCCCTGCTGAGTGATCCCGCTCTGCCCATGTCCACTCTGATCTATAAAATCATCCGTGATGAGGAGATTAATGATCCGAATCATGTGAAAACTGTTTTTGACCGAAACGGCATGGCTCTCTATTTTTCCAGGGCATCTATTCCGTACCAGCGTGATCCTTATAACCCGCCTCCACCGACCTATTATAAGCATTTAGGCTTTTATGCCTACCGCAAGGGCTTTCTGCTGACCTTTGTCAGTTTGCCGGAAGGTGAGTGGGAGCGCTTTGAGAAGCTTGAACAGCTTCGCGCTCTGGAGTATGGTTATAGAATAAAAGTTGTGCTCACTGAGCATGATTCAATTGAAGTAGATACCCGGGAGGATCTGGAAAGGGTTGAGCAGATGATGTGATTAATATTGATAATGTAAAGTTTAAAGTGCAAAGTTAAGGAAGCCATCTGATCAGGAAAACAAAAAATTCATATTTTAAATTTTAAACTCTGCATTTTTCTAATTCTATATAAAATAAAACTATTAAGGAAAAAACTATGAGAAATAAAATTACAATTATTGGTGCAGGAAATGTGGGGGCCACTGCGGCTCACTGGGCGGCCAGCCGTGGACTTGGTGATGTTTTACTCCTGGACGTTGTTGAGGGTGTTCCCCAGGGCAAGGCTCTTGATCTGTCACAGTCTGGGCCGGTGGACGGATTTTGCAATCGGGTCAGCGGTTCCAATGACTTTGCCGATTCGGCAGATTCCGATGTGGTTATTATCACCGCCGGCCTGGCCAGAAAACCCGGTATGTCCCGTGATGATTTGCTGGCAAAAAATGTTGCCATCGTCAAATCCTGCGCCGAGCAGGCTGCCAAATATTCACCTGATTGCGTGTTGATTGTGGTCACCAACCCCATTGATGCCATGGTGTATACCGGTTTCAAGGTGTCCGGGTTTCCTAAAAACAGAGTTGTCGGTATGGCCGGAGTACTTGATTCCGCCCGCTACCGCACCTTTCTGGCTGAGGCCCTGGGTGTGGCGCCTAAAGATGTCAATGCCATGGTTATGGGGATTCATGGAGATAAGATGCTTCCCCTTGTTCGTTTGGCCAATGTGGCCGGGGTGCCGGTGACTGATCTTCTCTCCGAGGATGAGTTAAACGCCATCGTGCATCGCACCCAGCATGGTGGAGCGGAGATTGTCAATCACCTGAAAACAGGATCTGCCTTTTATACTCCTGGCCTGGCCGCTGTTGAGATGGCCGAGGCCATTCTCACCGACAGCAAGCGGGTACTGCCCTGTGCCGCCTATGTTGAGGGTGAGTTCGGTATTTCGGGATGCTTTTTAGGTGTTCCGGTGGTCCTTGGTGCCGGTGGGGTGGAGAAAATCCTTGAATTTGATCTTACTGATGAGGAAAAGGCGGCCCTGAAAGAATCCGAAGCTGCAGTACATGGACAGATGAAAGCGACAGGGCTCTAAGCCTTAAAATTTTGATAGAAAAACAACATTGCAGTTAAGCGTATCAGATTGTTTAAAACAACTGTCCCGGACGAAAATTGACCCTCTGGACCTTGTTTCAAGGCGAAGTCTGGTTGAAAAGCTCATTGAGCTTGTCCTGGTGGGGGCCCCGCCCTGTCCGACCCATGTGGCAGCCTATCTTGATGATATGGTTGCCTCACTGTGCGGGACCGACACCTCAGATTTGCGTGTGGTAGTCTTTGGGGGAGGCACTGGTCTGTCCAATGTTGTAGGGGGGGACAGTCGCACCAGTGGTTGGGCGGCAGACCCTTTTAAAGGGTTAAAAGAAATTTTCCCCAAAACAACTTCCATTGTCTGCGTAACCGATGATGGCGGATCAACCGGGGAGATGCTGAAGGATCTGCCTATTATTGCCATTGGCGATATTCGTCATGTGCTTCTTTCTTCAATCCGTCAGAAAAAACTCAAAGAACAGTATGGTTTAAGCAGTGCAGAGGCACTTCAGACTGCTGAAACATTACATTCTCTTTTTAATTATCGGTTCACCAGGCGACCTTCTTCTGTAAAACAGTTGCTTGGAGACGACGTATCCCTTGATGGACTTCCCCCAAAATTGGCAGAAGGTATTACTGTTCTACTTACCTCACTTTTTACCGATCAGCGTCTGTTGCAGCTTCTGGAGCGTTCGCATTGTCTCGGTAATTTGCTCTTTGCCGCCGCAATTTATGGTCAGATTGGTGAGGGGCTTAAGGTGGCCTCGGATAAATTGCTGAAAGGGATCAATGAGCTTGCTGAGTTGATAGGGGTTGATCATGGCGCTGTAATGCCATGCACCACAACACCTGCCCAGCTTAAGATGCTCTACAGTAATGGGGTGATGGTCAGCGGTGAAAGTAAGAGCTCCACCACCAGACGAAATACGGCGGTAAATCGTGTTTTTGTTGATTTTGTTGAAGAACCACATGTGCCCAAGGAAGTCTCTGCTGCCATTGCTGCTGCTGATATTGTGGTTTTTGCCCCGGGAAGCCTCTATACCAGCATTATCCCGATTTTACAGGTTCCCGGTATTGCCCAGGCTGTGCGGGATAATAGCAGTGCTTTGAAAATTCTGGTGGCCAATTTATGGATCCAGAAGGGTGAGACGGATCTGGTGCTTAATGATCCACGGCGTCGTTTTTATGTGTCTGACCTTATTTCCGCCTATCATCGTAATATTCCCGGTGGGGTGGAGAATCTTTTTGAACAGGTTATGCTGCTGGGCCTGCAGGACATACCTGGCAATATCCTCCAGAGTTATGCCCTTGAAGGCAAGGTGCCTATTTATCTTGACAGGGGGAAGGTGTGGGAGATGGGTTTTGCCCCGGTGGAGGCCCGTATTTTTTCTGAAAATGCCTTGAAGGAGATGAGGGTCCAGCATGATCCTGCCAGTCTGGCCAAGGCAATCAAAACAATTTGGGTAGCCCGTGATCACATTCCCAGAGAGGTGAAGGCTGATTTACCTCCGGCTTACCGTAACACCCATTTGTGCCGTAAAGACCAACGGACCCTTGACGTTCGGATGCATCTTTTTGATCAAAAGGTCAGTGAGTGGAATGTTGACAGGGATATTAAATTAGTGCTGGATGATATTTTTTGGCACCATAGTGACATTCGCCTGGACCACCTGGATGAGGTGCGTGGCTTGCGCCTGGTCAAGGAGGATCAGTGGCAGCGCAGTCTGGAATGGGATAGTGTCTACTCCTTTTATGATCCAACTAATGGTCTTATTAATATTCTTGAAGAAACAGCAAAAGACCCGTACCGGTTTGAATGCGCATTTCTTGTTGCTCTTGGTCAGTCTCTTCTCGGCAATTATATTGCGGAGAAAGAGGTTGTTCCCGTTGAGCGGGAGGGGATGGTGCTTGGCAAGGTGTTTCAAATGGTTCTCACCCCAAAAGAGTCACGGCACTGTTTTTTCAGCGATGCGGAACTTGCCAGGCTGCTGGGGCTTATTCGCATGAATCGCTCTCCAAACGATAAACGTGTCTATACCAGGTTGATCAGCGGCTCAGAAGGCTTTACCCCACCCGGCATGATTACCGGTCTCTTGTATGCCTGGTACCTTGACAGTCATTTTGCCTCCCATATTGAGTATAAGATGGCCATCACCCGTGTTCCTATGTCGGATCTGGTCAGGGAACAGGTTCGCACCCTGAACCGCCGCATGAGCACCATTGATTTTTTCCGCGAGGTGGTTTTCCGGCATGATGATCCAATTTTTTCTGAACAGTTGGCCACAAAACCTTGAGAGGAGAAAGGGGCCATGTTCTTGTAAGTAAATTCTTCACTTACAATCAAAAAAAAGCTTTTGCTGTGCCGACTCTGAAATAGCTGCCACTGCGGGATGTCTGATAATACGTTCCGCCGAGATGGCATAGAACTTTTCCTTGATATCCTTTGTTCGCCCGACAACCTGCACCTGATACTGCAGTTCCACTTCTTTTTCAATGACTGTTGGAGCAACGAAGATGCCCTGGCCTGCCTGTCCAAAAACTTTCAGTAAGGCACTGTCATCAAACTCACCAATTATTATCGGTTGAACGCCGATTCTTTCGAACCATCGGTCAAGCATCCCCCGCAATGCACTCATGGTGATGGGCAACAGCATAGGGGTGTTATCTAGGGAATGGGGAAAGTTTTTCTGAAGTGGTTTGGCAAGTTTTTCTATCCCAAAGAAAGAAACACCGCATTCCCCCAGCAGATGATTGTAGGCCTTGATGCTTAAACCTGAACGAAGCGGGGTATCAGTCAGGACCACGTCGAGTTTGTGCAGGGCCAAGTCGGCCAGCAGGTTCTCGTCTTTACCCTCGTGACAAATCAAGCGAACCTGTTCTGGCAGCTTGCCTGTTGGTTGCAAAAGTTTTTGCGCCACAAGTTTTGGAACCACATCGACGATACCTACTTTCAGCGATAATGGACCAGCTATCGGACGACCTCGCAGGGAATCCATCATTTCCCGGCCCAAAGAAAATATCTCATCAGCATAGCGAAAAACAAGATGGCCCACGTCCGTGGGCTCAAGATTTCTGCCAACCCTCTGGAAAAGTTTTACTCCAAGATTTTCTTCAAACCTGGACAATTGAGCGCTCACCGTAGACTGGGCCAAGCTGAGTTTCTTGCTGGCCTGGGTGATGCTTCCCTCCTGCATTACCGTCCAGAAATAAAATAGATGATGATAGTTAAGCCATTCCATACTTTTCCTCAATTCGTTTATTTCGAACTATTTTAACATAATTATCTGTTTGTACTAATTGTTTTTCTGGTTATGTTTTTACTCAATGGTTAAAACAGCGGCCTTCATTCATTCGAGGAGATTTTATGAAAATCGATATCACCATGCAGCAGACGTGTTCAAATAATAAAATTTCCTGCCAGGTGGCTCGACGGGTACGATTTGCCTTCAGCCGGTTTGGCACTTCCATCAGGATTGTTACGGTACGCATAACAGACATAAATGGGCCTAAAGGTGGAGTGGATACACGATGTGTTGTTTCAGCGAAGCTGCTATCCGCCGGGGAGGTTGTCGTTCAGGGTGAAGGAGAAGATGCTTATTCCGCCCTTAACTACTGTCTGTCCCGGGCAGGCAGAACGATCAGCCGTAGCCTGGAGCGACGCCGGGATACTCCGATCAGAATGAATAGGCGCAAGATGTCTGTTGTTGACGAACCCTGTGTGCTTGACGATAATTACACGGAGAATTCGCTTTGATACAAAAAATGAAACGCTCCTTTGTGGTAGTGGACTCACTTACCGTTGACGATCATGGTCAGGACAGCATGATCATGATCGTCAACTTTACATAAGCACTCCTTCCAAAGAGTCCGGTCCTGCATGCTGTCAAAGATTTCTGCAGGGCCAGATTTTTTAAGATCAATTCAATCAAAAAAAAGGCCCCATCATGGATAGTTCACAACTTTTAGGTTTAACAACTTTTGCCTACCTCCTGTCCGCTGTTCTTTATATCGCTCTCTTTATTTTCAAGGCTCCGAAAATTGGCACCACAGCAACCTGGGTCACCATAATTGCTTTTTTTATTAATACCGCAGGAATCGGATTGCGGTGGATTGAGTCACATCAGTTGGGGATTGGCTATGCGCCACTGTCAAACATGTATGAGTCTCTGGTTTTTTTCGCATGGTCCATAGCTATTTTCTATCTGTTCCTGGAGTTTATATATAAGAATCGGTTTCTCGGTGCTTTTGCCATGCCTTTTGCCGCCATAGCCATGGGGCTTGCTGAGATGAAGAATCCGGCAATCACGCCCCTTATTCCGGCCCTGCAGAGTAACTGGCTCATTGCCCATGTGGTCACCTGTTTTGTCGGTTATGCCGCTTTTGCGGTGGCCTGTGGCTTAGGATGCCTGTATTTGATGAAAAACAGGAAAAAGTCACACGAGAGCAAGGGGGGCATGCTTTCCCAGTTGCCCTCTTTAAAGGTCATTGATGACATTATCCATAAAACCGTTATTTTTGGTTTTTTGTGGCTGACGGCCGGTATTATCACCGGTGCAGTATGGGCAAACTCCGCCTGGGGAACCTATTGGAGTTGGGACCCGAAAGAAACCTGGTCGCTTATTACCTGGTTTATCTATGCAGCAGCCTTACATTTTCGCTTTACAAAGGGATGGGCAGGGCAAAGAGTTGCATGGTTCTCCATCGTTGGCTTTGCCTCAGTGATGTTTACCTATTACGGGGTGAATTTTCTGCTCTCAGGGTTACACAGTTATGGATAATGTGACGTATTATTTTTCCGACGCAACAAATGACTTAGAAACTTAAAAAAAGAGACTTAAAAGTCCAATTGAATGAAACAGTAAGAGAAAAAAGTAATCAACTATTGTAAGAAATGGTTGGAACGGAAATGAAAGAAGTTAACCTTGTCAATGCTTGGTGTTTGTTGAATGGTGAAATTAAAGCGCGTAATACTATTTTTTCTGGTCTGCCTGTCTTTGGTGACCAGTGGATGTGAGGATGTTGATGTGATGCTTGCCACCGAGGCGAGCATAGACGCGATCAAGGCTGTCTCCTTAAGTGAAGATGAGGTTCGCAGTCTGGCAACACAGACCTCACAACTTTCTGATAGCCAGAATAGGCTTGCTCCGAGTGGTAACAAATACTCGAAGCGTTTAAGGGGGCTCTCTGATAGGTATATTCAACAAGACGGTTTCAGCTTTGACCTCAAGGTTTATCTGTCTTCTGAGGTCAACGCCTTTGCTATGGCAGACGGGACAATCCGGGTTTACAGCGGACTTATGGATATGATGAATGATGGCGAGCTGCTTTTTGTCCTTGGCCATGAGATGGGCCATGTTGAAAAAAAACATATCAGCAAAAAGATCCGGCTTGCCTATGCAGGCCGAGCTGTTCGAAAAGGTGCTGCCTCAATAAACAATGAAATTGGGGTTATCGCCCGCTCACAGTTGGGCGGTTTTGCGGAACAGCTGTTTAATGCCCAGTTTTCTCAACATGAGGAAAGGGAAGCAGATGATTATGGGCTGAGCTTTCTTAAAAGTACAAAGAACAATCCAATGGCAGCAGTTTCCGCCTTACGTAAACTCGTCACTTTAGGCAGCAACCACAGCTTTCTCTCAACACATCCTGCCCCAGGCAGGCGGGCGATCCGGCTGGAGGCCCAACTGAAACAAAATTCATAACATCCTTTTCGCTTATAAAAATACGGGATGACAAAGGATATTGCGATCTGATAGTATCATTTATGCTCGAGTTTACCGAAGCTTAATTGGGCCATGGCTACTGTCCGTGATGTGTCGTGAAACCCTCTCCTAAAGTTATAGTACGATTCTGCGGAGACGTATAGAGAAAGCAATGATTATTTCCATAATCCTGAAAAAACTTAAAAGTGCCTTTACGGACCTTGTGCCCATTATTCTGGTTATTGCTTTTTTTCAGATTGTTGTTTTAAAGCAGCCCCTGCCGCAATTGGGAGAAGTCCTTTTTGGTGCTCTTCTGGTGGTGCTTGGTCTCAGCCTGTTTGTTCAGGGGCTGGAGATGAGCCTGTTTCCCATCGGTGAGACAATGGCCCAGGCCTTAGCCAGGAAGGGGAGTCTTTTCTGGCTTCTTTTCTTTTCCTTTGCCCTGGGGTTTTCCACCACAGTGGCTGAACCTGCCCTTATTGCCGTGGCTGCCAAAGCCGCTGAAATTGCCAGTCGGGGGGGGCTTATTGAGTCAAGCCCGGACTCTCTCAAACAATATGCCTTTGGCCTTCGCATGTCTGTGGCATTTTCCGTCGGGCTTGCCATTCTTATCGGTGTCATACGTATCATCCGCGGTTGGCCTATTCATTATCTGATCATCGGCGGTTATGTTGTTGTGATGCTGATGACCATTATTGCCCCGAAGGAAATCATTGGTCTGGCTTATGATGCCGGCGGAGTCACAACATCCACCATCACGGTGCCTTTGGTGGCGGCTTTGGGGGTGGGACTGGCGTCAACCATTAGAGGACGAAGCCCTCTGGTGGACGGGTTTGGGCTTATTGCCTTTGCCTCTCTTCTTCCCATGATTTTTGTTATGGGTTACGGCCTGATAATTTTCGGGTAAAAAGGTGCTTGTTATCGTTGAATTTATAAGTGATTTCAGCCAGGTATTGATTGCCACCTGCAGAGATGTGCTGCCGATCATTATTCTTATCGTCGGTTTTCAGCTCCTGGTCTTGCGCCAGCCCATTCCCCACCTGCGCCGTCTCGTTGTCGGCGGCGTTTATGTTATTGTTGGTCTTGCCCTGTTTCTGGCAGGGCTGGAAAAAGCTCTTTTCCCCTTGGGGAAAATTATGGCTACTCAGCTTTCTGACCCTGTTTTTATTTATGGTACAGAGGAAATTGTCACCCAGGCGGACTGGAAGGCCTATGGCTGGGTGTATCTTTTTGCAGCCATGATCGGCTTTGCCACCACCATCGCGGAACCATCTCTTATTGCCGTGGCCTTTAAGGCCAGTGAGGTGTCAGCCGGGACGATTAAACAGTGGGGTTTGCGAATCACTGTGGCCCTGGGGGTTGCTTTTGGTATAAGCCTTGGAACATTTCGTATTGTTACCGGCACCCCCCTTTATATCTACATACTAGTCGGTTATATAATTGTTATTATCCAGACCATATTTGCCCCCAAGAGCATCATTGCTCTGGCCTATGATTCAGGCGGGGTCACTACCTCAACAGTGACAGTGCCGCTGGTGGCAGCCCTTGGCCTTGGACTGGCTTCCACCGTACCAGGCCGTAATCCTGCTCTGGACGGTTTTGGTCTTATCGCTTTTGCCAGCCTTTGTCCAATTATAACCGTTATGGGCTATGCGCAGTATATGCAATGGCTAACTCAACGAAAAATAAAATCTTACGGAGAAAAGTAATGCGTTTTAAACTTATTTTATCCTCAGTTAAGGCAGATATTACTGACCATATTGTTGATGCTGCAAAAGAGGCAGGAGCCACCGGGGCGACAATCATCCCGGCCAGGGGTACGGGCGTCCATGAGGCGAAAACCTTTTTTGGCCTTTCTCTAGAGGCACAGACCGACATTATCATGCTTCTGGTTGAAGAGCATCTTGTTACCAAAATCTTGGACGTGATAAAGGAAGCAGGAGAATTCCATAAACCCGGTACAGGCATTGCCTTTGTGCTCCCGGTTGAACATATTGTAGGCCTGGAAAGTCAGATGGAAACTTTTAAGCAGG
>PJEL010004399.1_pt1 | contig 11655 bp, 12 predicted proteins | sample 1853271 | NCBI WGS metagenome assembly PJEL01 (sample SAMN08108733, study PRJNA415343) | Invertebrate metagenome, whole genome shotgun sequencing project. | host: Globobulimina | place: Sweden: Gullmar Fjord | collected 2015-08 | reverse complement strand
AAAGTATAGAATTTTTATAAAAAAATTATATGAGAAGAAAGAAGAAGAAGAAGAAGAAGAAGAAGAAGAAGAAGAAGAAGAAGAAGAAGAAGAAGAAGAAGAAGAAGAAGAAGAAGAAGAAGAAGAAGAAGAAGAAGAAAAAATAGGGAAAAAGGAAATAACTCGAGAATATATAAAATCTGTAATGCTCGATCCTGAAGTATGGGAAAGAGATTTTGCACATCATGTAGATACTACTTTGACAAAGCACTACCATACTCATACTGCTTTTGATGACTATCCTGTAGTAGGTGTAAGTTGGACAGCTGCTAAGGAATTTTGTAAATGGCGTACCGACTTTATGAATGAATATAGGGTAAAGAATAATTTGTATCCAGTACCACATTTTAGATTGCCTAAATCTACAGAATTTGAAAGTGCGGCTAAAGGAGGGATACCTAATGCAAAGTACCCTTGGGGCGGACCTTACGCAAGAGATATGAAGGGAAGGGTTTTGGCGAATTTTAAGTCGCAAAGTGGAGACTATACAGAAGCTGGGATGAACTACACTACTCCGGTAAGATATTTTAAACCAAACAATTATGGTGTATATGATATGCTGGGAAATGTTTGGCAGTGGTGTGAAGATGCTAAATATCTCTCTAATACGGTAGATACATGGGATCTGAACTCGGTATACATTAATGATAATGAACCGATGAAAGTTATCATGGGTGGGTCATTTAATAGTATCATCCATCCCATAGGATATAGGGAACATAGAAATAAAGATAAGCCTTGGGCAGATGTCGGCTTTAGATGTGTTATGGACTATTTCGAGGGAAGTAGATTTGATAAATAAATATAGTAAAGCTATATCAAAGTAATCGAAATGTTAGATATTGAAGACTCAAAAAAGGATTTTAAGGCTATCTTGTTCGAAGATGTAATGCCAAAGGTCTATGGTATAGGTGCAGCAGTAGTAATTGTTGGGGCTATGTTCAAGATTTTAAATTGGCCTGGTGCAAATCTTATGATAGGTATAGGATTAACGACAGAAGCGGTTATATTTTTTTTAAGTGCTTTTGAGCCTCCTGCAAAAGATTATGATTGGACCAAAGCTTATCCAGAGTTGGCAGAAGAAGATGAAGAAGGAACTATTTCCGTTTCTAGATTTGGTCGTGGTAGCGTTTCAGATAAATCCTACGAAAAAGAAATAATAGACTTGACTAAAAATGTTAAGACTCTTAGTGGCATATATGAAAAAGAAGCTAAAGATCTAGGTTCTAAATTGAGTTCCAATAGTAAAATGTTTGCGGATAGTATAAAGACTATGGAAGAAATGCAGAAAGCAAGCTCAGAGGCTCAGGAATTTAGAGTGGAATTAGAAAAGCTTAAAAAAAAGATATCTTCATTGAATGATATTTATGATAATACATTGAATGCTTTGAGATCTTAAATGAAACTGTATCTTTTTTCTATAGCGAAGCTAATTGAAATTATGAGACGGATCGTTGTTTAATGATATTTTATAAGTTTTTGGAAATTCTTCACATAATTTAAGTTACTTTTTGATGGCTGGAGCGAAACAACCCCCAAGACAAAAACTTGTAAATATGATGTACCTGGTACTGACAGCGATGTTGGCATTACAGGTAAGCGGGGCTATTTTAGAAAAATTTATTCTGATAAATAGGAGTATTGAATATGCAGTAAGGTATCAGCTTTCTGAAAATAATGAACTTCTACAAAGAACCGAAAAAGTAGTTAAAGACTCTGGCAATAGGGAAACAGATTTGGTTGTATTGAATAAAATGCGGGCAATAAGAGAAAAAACGAAAAAAATTATAAGTTATATAGAAGGGCTTAAGATTGTTTTAATGAAAAATGCTGGCAATAAAAAGATCAAAAAAGGGAAAATACAAGGTTTGAAAAACGACCACGTCGTTACGAGACTGATGCTCAATAAAGGGAAAGGGAAAGAATTACAGTACATGCTGAATTTGTATGTAAAAATTTTGTCAGAATATTCGGGAAAGATTTATAGTACAATTGCGCTAGATGCTAGAGATATAGACTTTTTAAGATACGATCCAAATCAGGGCAGGAAAGATTTCGTACATTTAAATTTTTATAAAACTCCTCTAGCAGCAGTATTAGCTACACTTAGCCAATTTTCTTCTGATGTAGTTTATAAAGAGGCGGATGCATTGCATGTCTTATCTAGACAGTTGGGGGCAGAAGATTTTAAAATGGATACTATTATTCCTGTAATCATCCCTAAATCGAATTTTATACCATGTGGGGGTAAATACGAAGCGGAGGTTGTTGCAGCAGCTTCATCGTCATCGTCATCTACGGGTGTAGTTATGAAAGTTAATGGAAAACTAATACCAGTAAAAAATGGCCGCGGTATAGTAAAATTTTCGGTAAGAACTTGTAGAAAAAAAAGTGCAGAAGCCGAGAAACGTAATATCAAAGTAGATATAGAAATGAGAAATCAGCGCGGTGAACCTACTGTTATTACAAAGACATTTTCATATTTTGTTGCGAAGCCTGTTATAAGGGTAGAGTCTGGTAGCGTTTCTAGATTGTACTATAGATGCAAGAATCCTCTTAATATATTAGTTCCATCTATAGGCAAATCATATAATCCAAAATTTGTAGCAAAAGGTGCCAAAGTTATAAATCAAAGAGGTAGTAAGGTAGATATCGTTCCAACAGGAAAAGAAGTTTCTATAGATGTTTATCAGGGTAACGTGCTATTAGGTACGGAAATATTTAAAGTTAACAGAATTCCGTTACCAAGTATAAGCTTGAATAGTTCAAGCGGCGTTTTAGATGAGAAAAAAGGAATTACAGGTTTCTTACCTAGAAATATTAAAATTTCTGTGATTCCTGATGCAGGTTTTAAAGAACTTTTGCCAGAAGAGGCTATATATCGTGTTAGTAAGGGTAGTATTTCTGTTGTAAGTGGTATTGGTGGAATAAGAAGAGGTAAACCTATAGAAATAAATTATAAAGGAAAAAAGAGTGATATAGTGAATATAGGTAAAATAGTAGATTTAGCTATACCCGGAGATAGGCTTGTGGTAGAGGTTATTGAGTTGGTTAGATATACTGGAGATGGAGATATAGAGAAAATAAGAACCGGCTCTATAGTAAAAACAGTACCTATAAATTGATAGATATAGCAAAGCTATATGAAGATATGATACAAATCGTTGTTTATATATTTCCTTGCTAGCTTTTGGAGAATTATTCGCTCGCGTAGCGAGAGTCTTGTTAAATAGGTATCATTGCGGCTCGCTAATTGTTGGTTTTAACATTAGGCCATCTGCAAAAGTATTCATGATTTTGTACAAAATATTTTTAAAAAAAATCGGCAATACGGCTCCATATAAAGTTCGTGATGAGACGATCTTATGGTAGTTGATATCTATTTGAAATATCAGAAGATATCTCTAAAGTACAACTTTTTTACTTTTGTAGACGGTCTATTTAAGAAACTTTTTGCATAAGTCCTGTTATTCACTTAGAATGAGTATATATGTAAATCTATTTGAAGTTATGAGAGAGATCGTTATTAGAAATTACATGTTTGCGGGATTGGCTGTTTGCAGTCTATTTGCTGCAATTGCTAAAGAAGACCGTATGGAGGGGGATACTCGCCGGTTTTATGGAGAAAACCAAGAGAAAAAGCATGAAATACACTATAAGACTTTTTATAAAGAAGATATTAAGTTTAGAAAAAAAATGTGGAGAGAGGTGAATTTAGAGATAACACCTAACAAAGGCTTCTTCTATAAAAACAATGAAATAGTAAAATTTATAATAGAAGGAGTAGGGAAAGGAATGCTTACTCCTTATACAAGTTTTAGTAAAAGCAGAAAACTTACTAGAGAACAATTTATGAATAAAAGGGTAATACCTTCTGTTAGAATACATGGCGATGAGGGACATGAGTACAGGAAAGAACTTTTTGATGCCAGAAAAATATCTTTGTTAGTTATAGAAGAAGAGTTATTGTTTCATGGAAGGCGCTCAGAGTGGTCTTTTGATATAAAATCTATACAAATAGTATTACCAAAAGATTTGTTTAAAACAGGAATTAGAAGAGAGGTGGCGGTGTTTGATTATAAAGAATTAATGAGTTATCTGGACAATATACCTAGGGCTAGATGGAGAAATGAAATAAATAGCTCTGCAAATAAAAAATTTAGCTTAGCATTTCAAGAGAGATTATTTTCTTCTTTATTAGTAAAAATTGAAAATCCTGGAAATTTTACAATTGCAGAAATATATGGAGCGAAAACCAAATTAGAATCAGTGCGGGCATCACTTGAAGAAGAGCATAAGCTTAGATGCTACATGGATAGTGTGTGGATTCCATAATTTTATTATATCCTCAAAGTGTATTTTAAGTGTTAAAGAAAATTGTAAAATATGGTATCTTCATCACTATTTCTTTATTTCTGCTAAAACGTTCATATAAAGGATTTGAACTGGGAGAAATATGGCATGGTGTTAAGGCTAGCAAATTGGAGTGGATTTTATTTGCTCTTATATCAAACGTTATTAGTCATGTTTTTAGGGCTGCAAGATGGCAAATTCTAATGCGCCCACTAAAATTTCGTCCTTCACTTTTTAATACATTTATATGCGACCTTTCTGGATTGTTTGTAAATATTTTTCTACCTAGGCTGGGAGAGGTATTTAGATGTACTGCCCTAAAAAGAGTTGAAAACATTTCTGTCGCTTCTTCTCTTACAACAGTGGTTGTAGAGAGACTTATGGATGTTTTTGTCTTTGTTTTTATAGTTATAGTAGCATGTTTCTGTTTAACCTCCAAGATGAAAAATATTCTAGACATGCTGTCTTTTAAAGGTGTGATTCCTGGTACTACATTGATTTTGATTTTTTTAGTTGTCATTGTACTCTTAGCTTTACTTTTTTTTATATTTAGAAAAAAGATCTTAGGATATCGTAGGAAAGTGATTTTAGGTATTGTTTTTATAAAAAGGACCCTCAAAGAGATGCTCAAAAATGAAAAAAAGATTGAGATCCTTGTTTACACCTTTTTTATTTGGTTGCTATATTTCTTATCTATATACCTGTTGTTTTTTTCTATATATGGCACATCTCATCTAGGAATAGATGCAGGATTGATATTGCTTATAGCCGGCAGTTTAGGGCTTGCTGCTCCGGTACAAGGGGGAGGAGCAGGAGCGGTACATTTTTTTATAATTGGAGCCTTAGCAATTTTTAACATCTCAAAACAAGATGCCGTGCTTCTTGCAACATTAATACATGGTGTACAGTTTATTACTGCCCTTATTTTTGGTGGACTAGCAATGATTGTGACTTTTATTATGAAAAAGTTTTGATGACTATATTTTTTGATACATGAGTTTGGTTCTAATCTTTAGTTGAGATAATTCATGAGAGTTGTTGTTTTTACCCTTCTATTTGTATCATGTGGGAAATTTATGCAAATATTCTATAAATAGCGATAATAAAAATATATCTAACAGGTTTGCTAGTATTGATTCAGATAAATGAGTGTAGTAAGAAATATTTATAATAGATTAATTTCCATTTATTTATATAACAAATCTAAATCTGGAAGAAAAGTTCAGAATTTTAATAAATGTAACTGTAATGATTTTTTAAATTATATAAAATATAGGATAAATTCCTATATTGAGGTAAATATTAATGATTGTCATTATATTCCACAATGGGGATATGCAAAAAACGTAATATATATTTTAAAATATGAAATTTTTTCTTTAGAACTGAATGAATTATTTGAAAAATTTAATATCAAAAATTTCAATATTTCAAAAAAAATAAATCAAAGTAGCAGTAAATGTATTGAGGGGAATAATATTACAATTAATTGTTTTGATGAGGAATTACTAAGGTTAGTTAATGATGTATATAATGAAGATTTCGTTAATTTAAAATATAAAAAATATTTCAAAAGATATGCTTAAAAATGATTGCGATTCTTGTCCATGCCTTCTCTATTTTCAATATTGTTAAATAAAAATAACTAAATTTTTATTGCGTAAAATTGAATTATCAATCTAACCTTTCTCTTTATAGCATTAATAAAAATCATATAAAAAGCTATATTCGTATAAACTAATATTTATATAAATGAACAATAAAAAAGATATAATAAAATTTCTACTTATATTGATATCTTGTATCTTTATTTTTAGGCTAATATATATCCAAATTATAAATAATGATTATAAGATTGCCTATAAGAAAAATATTATTCAAAAATTTATTGAATATCCTTGTAGGGGAAAAATATATGACAGAAATGGAACACTTTTAGTGTATAATGAACCTATATACGATTTAAAAATAATCCCCAAGTATTCTATTGCCACAAATAAAAGACTATTTTGTAAAGTTTTCGATATCACGCCCAATGATTATGATATTAATATTGTAAAGGTGTGCAAATTTTCTAAAATAAAACCTTCGTTGTTTATTAAAAATATTTCTCATAGTAGATTTGCAACCATACAAGATTACTTATCAGAATTCCCAGGTTTTTTTGTAGAAGCTAAATCTACTAGAGGTTATACTACGGGTTCTTTAGCAAATATTATAGGTTATTTATCCGAAGTAGATGGTAACAATCTAAAAAATGATAAATATTACACTATACAAGATTTTATAGGTAAAACAGGATTAGAATGTTTTTATGAAAAATTATTGAGAGGTAAAAAAGGAAAAGTATATAAAGTTGTGGATGTTTCTGGTAGTGTTAGAGGAGATTATAGAGATGGACTTATGGACAGACCTTCACAATCTGGAAAAGACATTTTTCTTACAATAGATATAAAAACTCAGCAGTATGCCGATAAGTTTATGAAAGGTAAATGTGGAAGCATAGTTGCCATAGAACCAAACTCTGGAGACATTGTAGTTATGGGTTCTTATCCTTCCTATAACCCCAATATTTTGAAAGGAGATAGAATATCTAAAAATTTTAAAATACTACAAAAAAACCCACAATATCCATTTTTTAACAGAGCTATAATGGCAATGTATCCTCCAGGATCTATATTTAAGATTGTACAAGCACTCATAGGACTTCAACTAAATGCTATAGCCCCTTCCACAATAATACAGTGCGACAAAACACTTATAAATTGCCATAATCATAGTAATCCTTCTAATTTACATAGTGCCATTAAAAATTCTTGTAATCCATATTTTTATAAAGTCTTTAGAAGGATAATAAATCAAGATAATCATCTCAATAAATATGTTGGTACTCGTATAGGTTTCGATAAATGGCGTAAATATGTTCTACAATTCGGTTTTGGTAACATCACCAACATAGATATTCCTGGAGAAAAGAAAGGTTTTATTCCCAGCGTAGAATTTTACGATAAGCTTTATGGAAAACAGAGATGGAAGACATCTAATATAAGGTCTTTGGATATAGGACAGGGAGAAATGCTTGTTACTCCATTACAAATGGCAAATCTTGTTGCGATAATAGCAAACAGAGGATTTTATTATACCCCTCATCTTATAAAGAAAACTATACTCAATATATATGAAGATAATAGAGAAAACGGTGTTTATGATACCAAGTTGCGAGATTTTAGAAAAAATTTCAAATGGAAGAAGTATAAATTAAAAAAGGATATGCATTTTCAAAAAATTGTAAAATATAATACAAAGCAGCAATTATGTGTCAACAAATGTTATTTTGAGTTTGTTGCAAATGCGATGGCAGATGTAACTAAAGGAACGGCAAGACGTGCATATATAGATGATATTGTGGTATGCTGTAAAACAGGAACGGCAGAAAATCCTCATGGGAAAGATCACTCTGTGTTTGTTGCTTTTGCCCCAAAGGAAAATCCTGTTATAGCTATTTCTGTATATGTAGAAAATGCTGGATGGGGTGGAATAGACGCCGCTTCTATAGGTAGCCTAGTGATAGAGAAATATATAAGAGGGAATATTTCTAAAAAACGTAAATATTTGGAATCTAAATATTTAGGATCATAATTTCTCAAAAATGCTGTCGTATTTCTTTTTGGTCAATGTTTCAATTTGTTTTTGAGTCAGTCCTGTGGGTTTTTTTACTAATTGAAAAGTAATTCCGTTGATAGCTGGTTTTTTATGTTTTTCTATTTCTTCATCTTGGTGTATTGTTAAGTCTATTAGGCTTATTCTATCAAACAATAGTTTTTTAGATACTTCGTAGTCATTTAAAAGACCTATAGCAAAGCTATATGAAGATATGATACAAATCGTTGCCCTGTTCTTTTGAAGAATTTTTCATCTGGTATGAGTATAAATGGCAGCTTTTATAGATCTTAGTTGGCTATCTTTATCCCACTTTTAGAGGACGGGCTATTTTCACCCTAGGGGATAGATTGTGCTAAGAAAAATACAATTAACAGGTATTTTGTTAAATATTAGATTTTTACAATTTTATAAAAATCGGATATTTATTTTATAATATGTAAAGACTTTTTCTTTATGTAAATTTAAATTCTGCTAATTTATATATTTAGGGAGTCCTGTTTTGCATTAAAATTATGTAACTGTTCAGATACCTCTAATTTATAGCTAAAATTGAAATGCTTAAAAAATATTACATGTGATTGTTCCATGATTTAAGCTATGAATATTTGAAATATTCAATTACAAAATTACAAATAACACAAAAAGAGGGGGTATCTGAATAGTGTGTGCCAAGAATCGGCATTCGGTATGGTGATTTGTCCCACCAAACACGACCTTCGTGGGTAGTGTTTAAATTACCTAGAGGTGCTATAGTAAAGATCTATAGTGCAGAGCGACTAGGAAAAGGCATCTGTAGATGTCAAGTGTGGATAAAAGAGATGAATTCAAATGAATCCTTGGAAAAGTGTCGAGACGATATACTTGTTGTCAAAATCATACAACTACTGTTTTGGATGGGATAAAGTATAATGGTTACCCGATTACTGATTATGCGGCAACCGATACAAAGAGGACATGACTTTTATCCTGGGTTGCATGTTGAACTTGGGAAGCTGTACATTGATGCGCTAATTAGCTATACTCGAACAGATATGAGAATAATCATATGCAATAGACCTTAAGGGAATGTGCACAAATAACTTGTTTTTGGTATTTATAAAATCATTGTTTTTATAGCAATACCTGTTAACAATAGGTACTAAACAGGCAATTTATTTTTGCACAATCCCTAAGAGTTTACTGTAGTATCTCAAGAGAAAGGTACAAGTGGAGATCCCATAAGTCCGAAAACCGAAGCAAAGTTCAGTGGTGGATTGGGTTGTATTAGGGATGAAGCATCTGTAATGGATGTGAAGCGAAGGACCTGAATCATTCAGTTTATGGATTATAAATCAACTTTTTTTAAAAAAGTAGGAATTAATATGAATAGACAAGATTATAAAACAATACCTATAACGAAGAAAATGGTCTATGAGGCGTACAAGGCATTAAAGAAAGGATGAAAATCAGGATGAGTAGATGGAATGGGGATGCAGAATTATGAAGAAGATTCAAAGAATAATCTATGCAAACTGTGGAATAGATCGACTTTAGGAAGTTACTTTCCTTCAGCGGTGAAGCGAGTAATGATACCTAAAGGTAATGTAGAAAGTCGGCTATTAGGCATCCCTGCAATCAATGATAGGATAAGCCCAAATGGTAATAAAACACTACATACATATAGAGGATAAATTAGAAGAGGAGTTTGAAGGTACATCGTATGGGTATCGTAAAGGAAGAAGTGCGCATGATGCACCGGAGCAAGTTAGATTGAATGTAAGAAAGAGAAGTTGGGTAATAGATGTAGATATCAAAGGATTCTTTGATAATATGGACCATGAATTACTAAAACGAGCGCTGGATCTTCATGTGGAAGAAAAATGGATAAAGATGTATATAACCAGATGGCTAGAAGCGCTAATAGAATTAACAAATGGGACTTTGGAAGAGAATGCAGGGAAAGGAGTGCCCCAAGTAGAGGTGCTTAGTCCATTATTATCTAATCTAATCTATTCTTGCACATTACGCACTATATAATGGTTGAAGCAGAAATATCCAGAGGTGGACCTGGCAAGATACTCAGATGACGATATAGTTCATTGCAATACAAAGAAGTAGGCGAAAAAAATTCTAATAGCAATAGCTAATAGAATGAAGGTATGTAAATTGAATTTACATCCTACTAAGACGAAGATAGTATATTGCAAATGCGTAAGAAAATATGACAAACATCCAATAGTAAAAATTGACTTTCTAGGTTATATACTCATTGCCATTGAAAGTGAAGTTAAAATGATACGTAACTGCCTGATTATCAATGTTATGTTTATTCAAAATGATACCATTTGGGTATATTTTCTAACCAAGAACAAGCAAGTCGAGGTTTGGCTTATTCTTGGTGTATGATTGTTCGATAAATAATGACTCCAGCAGGAGAATAAAAGGGGAATTGAAGAGGATAGAGATTCATAGGTGAAATTCATATACTATATTGGAAATTAGTAAAGGATTAAATCTTAAACTTAGAGGATGGATAAATTACTATGGGAAGTTTGGGAAATATGAATTGAGAAGAGTACTGAGAAACTTAGACAATAGACTGGTGAAATGGGTGATGAAAAGATATAAGAATCTTAGAGACAGGATTAAAAAAGGATATAATGCACTAAAGAAACTAAAAGTAGAACATCCTGATGTTTTAGAGCATTGGAGAGTTGGTTTAACAGATCTTAAATCGAAATAATTGGATGATAAGATCTCAGTGACTGGAGACTGTCACGATGAGTTGTGTGAGAGATTTGGGGTGGAATTCCCCTTATCTACTCGACTACATTTGTAGAAGGTAAGATTATTAATGATGTAAAAGATAATGATGATAAAGAATATCTTATAAAAACTCCTATAAGGCCTATTTCTAATGCTATCATCTTATTTAATATAAATTAAAAGTTTTTGAATTATTAATAAAATTATATTTATTAAATTAAGGACTAGCTATGAGGTTTTATATTAGATTTATATTGCACAAAATTGGTATAACATTTATATTGTTATATCAATACAGTATTGCTCCTTTATTGGGAGATTGTTGTAGATTTTACCCTTCATGCTCAGAATACGCAAAGCACGCTATAACTAGATTTGGTTTTATGAGAGGGGTCTATTTATCACTTATTCGACTTTCAAAATGTCATCCTTGGGGTAAGGGCGGATATGACCCTGTACCTAAGCATATCTGATATACTGATAACCTTTGAAAATGAAGTTAAAATAATGCGTAACTGCCTGATTATCAATGTTATGTTTATTCAAAATGATACCCTTTGGGTATATACATCAGAGGTATATGAAGTTAATAGAAAAAACGGTGTTTATATACCCGTTGCCAATGAATTTAGGGATATTCACTAGTAAAACCAGGGGCATTCGCTAGAAGAAAAATCGCTTAAAAACGTGTAAAAAAGGATAAAATTGAGTATATTAAGACAATGAATTACCCTTAAACCCACGGCCAGGTTATGCTAAAATCATATCCATCATCTTTTTTGTATTATTCCTCAATAATCTAGTGGCTTGAGTTATTTTGTTTAGTTTATAAATATGAAATATATTTAATACTAT
>PJEL010004398.1_pt1 | contig 11655 bp, 10 predicted proteins | sample 1853271 | NCBI WGS metagenome assembly PJEL01 (sample SAMN08108733, study PRJNA415343) | Invertebrate metagenome, whole genome shotgun sequencing project. | host: Globobulimina | place: Sweden: Gullmar Fjord | collected 2015-08 | reverse complement strand
TCCCATCGAACTCGTTCCGGCGACCCCCGCAAAGATCAAGGAGCTCGGGAGGCAGCGCTTCGGCATCGGCGCCTCGTCGATTGTCGCCATTCCGGATGTTGGGCAATCGCCGCATAGCAAGAAATCCGACACGACAAATGGGCAGGTCGGCGAATCCGTAACGGCGGGCGCCATGCGCGAATCGGCCGAACCCGCGATTATCCGCTTCGTCGATCAGATCATCGAGGAGGCCTTCACCGACCGCGCGACCGACATCCACATCGAGCCCTACGCCGATCACGTCGAGATTCGTTATCGCATCGACGGTATCCTGCACAAGGTGCCCGCGCCGGGTGAAATTGTAGGGCTGCACAGGGCGGTTGTCTCCCGTCTCAAGATCCTCAGCCACCTGGACATCGCCGAGCAGCGCCTGCCCCAGGACGGGCGATTCCGTTTCACGCTCTCGGGCGGCCAGGACCTGGATATTCGCATCTCCATTCTACCGACCGCGTACGGAGAGGCCGTTGACCTGCGGCTTTTGCTCACGCGACAGGTCTACACGGGTCTCGGTTCTCTCGGCCTGAGCGCAACTGACCAGGAACTCGCCCGCGAGATCCTTGGCAGGCCCCACGGCGTCGTTCTCGTGACGGGACCGACGGGGAGCGGCAAGACGACATCGCTCTACGCCTTCCTGACCTTGCTCAACGATCGCGATCGCAAGATCATCACCATCGAGGATCCGATCGAATATCAGATCCCCGGAATAACCCAGGTGCAGGTGAACCCCAAGATCGAGCTCGACTTCGCGCGCGGTCTGCGGTCGATGCTGCGCCACGACCCCGACGTCATGATGGTGGGCGAGATCCGCGACTACGAGACGGCGGACACGACCATCCAGGTTGCGCTGACCGGTCACCTCGTTTTCAGCACGGTGCACACCAATGACGCGCCATCGACGCCGGCGCGACTCATCAACATGGGTGTCGAACCCTACCTCGTTGCATCGAGCCTCGAGTGCGTGATAGCGCAGCGGCTCGTGCGTCTGATCTGCGACAACTGCCGCGAGCGCTTGCCGGTCGACGACCCTCACAAATCCGAGACGATGGAGCAGCTCGAGCGCTATGACATCGCCCTGCCTGCGGGCGGACTCGAGATCGGCAAGGGCTGCGACGCTTGCATGGGGACGGGCTACAGGGGACGGACCGCCGTCTACGAAATTCTACTCATGGGTGAAGCGATCCAATCGGTGATCCTTAAGCAAGCCGCGGCGAGTGCGCTACGGGCCGCCGCCGAGGAGCAGGGATTCCGCAGCATGCGTCGCGACGGACTCGCCAAGGTCGCCGCCGGGCGAACGACTTTTGCCGAGGTGCTTCGGGTGACACGCAAGGAGATCTACTGATGCCCGAGTACTCCTACTCCGCCTATCGGGGCCCCGGCGCTCGCATAAGCGGGCGGCTGAGCGCCGAGTCGGAGAGCGCCGCCGCCGCGACGCTTCTCAGCGATGGGCTGCAGCCCGTCGAGATAAGCGCTGTCGGAGTGGGCGGTAGGCGCCTGCGCGTATTTGCCTCGCGCCGGCTCGGGGGGAGCGAGCGCGCCCTGTTCGCGCGGCAGCTCGCCGATCTCATCGGAGCGGGCATGCCGCTGCTCGACGCGCTCGCCCTCATGGCCGAACAGACCGATTCACCGAGTCTGCGTCGCGCGCTCGGCGGGCTTCAGGGGGCGGTGCGCGACGGCCGCTCGCTCGGCGATTCGATGGCGACCTTGCCGAAGGATTTTACTCAGGTTCATGTGAGCCTCGTCCGCGCGGGCGAGGGCAACGGCTTGCTCGGGCTCGTCCTGCAGCAGATTGCCGCGCTCGAAGAGAAGGAGCTCGGCCTCAGAAGCAAGGTTCGGGCGGCGCTCATGTACCCGGCGATCACGGGAGTCGTCGGCTTTCTTACGATTCTCGTCATCCTCAACTTCGTGATTCCCCGCCTCGCGACGATCTTCGACGAGATGGACAAAGCCCTGCCGGCGATCACGCGCCTGCTTCTCGTGATGAGCGACCTCGCGGGCTACCTCTGGAACCCCGGTCTGCCGATTATCATCGTCCTGTATCTGATCGTCCGCTACCTGCCGAAGCGCGAGGGCAGGGTGCCCATCAAGGATAGGCTCCTGCTCAGACTGCCCGGTTTCGGCAGCCTGCTCGTTCGAATTCAGGTCGCCCGTTTCACGCGCGTGCTCGGTTCGCTGCTCGGCAACGGCGTCTCCATGCTGCCCGCGCTCAAGGTAACGGGCGAAACTTTGGATAATCGTGCTGTCCAAAGCAGGCTGCGCGGTGTCCAAGAACGTGTCAACCGGGGTGAGAGGCTTGGAGCCGCGCTTGCCGGCGAGGGTGTTTTTCCGCGCATGGTGACCGGCATGATTCAAGTGGGGGAGAGGACGGGCGAGCTCGAGGCGACGCTCGAGCGGATCGCGGATAGCAGCGAGGGAGAGGCCGATCGGCGTATGAAGACCCTGGTCGGCATGGTCGAGCCCCTGCTGATCCTGCTACTCGCCCTTTTCGTCGCGTTTATTGTAGCCGCCGTGATCATTCCGATTTTTCAAGTCAACTTGGCGATTTGATCCCCGGTAGGAGGAACGATGCACTCAAGAGAGCGAAGGGCCGAGAGGGGATTCACGCTGATGGAGATGCTGCTCGTCGTACTCGTCATCGCGCTGCTTGCGGCGATGATCGTGCCCCGACTCATCCCCCAGGCCGAGCACGCCAAGTTGAGCATCGCGCAGGCCGAGCTGGACGCCAATCTGCCGGCGGCCCTCGACCTGTTCATGCTCAACGTCGGCCGCTATCCGACCTCCGACGAGGGTCTCGAAGCGCTGTGGAACAAGCCGGGCAGCGTTTCCGAGAGCAAATGGAAGGGGCCCTACGTCCGCAGGCAGTCGGCCAACGATCCCTGGGGAAACCCCTTCCGCTACTTCTGCCCGCCTCAAAAAGGGGGGCTCGACTTCGACTTGATCTGCTCGGGACCCGATGGGATCGAAGACAGCGAGGACGACATCTCCAATGCGCCAAAGCCCTAGCAGAGGCCGCGCGAGCGGATTCACTTTTCTCGAGCTTCTGCTCGTGCTGCTACTGCTCGGCATCGCCGCCGCGATGGCCTTTCCCCGCTTGACGGGAGTCTATGGGGGAATGAAAGCCGAGCGCGAGCGCTCCGCCCTGCTGCGCCTCGCCGAGCATGGCCGGCGCCAGGCTCGCCTCGGTGGGGAGGCTCTCAGCCTCGCATGGGACGAGCGCGAACACCGCTTTCTTCTCAGGCGCTACGACGACGAGCGGGATGGCTTCGGGCTTGCCGATGCTGCCCCTGCGTCGGCGGAGCAGGTGATCGACGCCGAGTCCTGGCTCGTCTGGCTCGAAAACGACGCGGGCCTTCTGCGCGAGTTCGGTGCGCCGGGCGAGATGGATCTTTCGATGCGCGCCGAAGGCGATCCCGAGAACGGATCGATATTGGCCGAGCTGCGCATCGATCGCGCGACGTCGATCGACGCGCGAGGTCTTCCCCTCCGCTTCGAAGTTGCCGGCGGATCGACGGGCGCATCGATCTCACTGCATGGCGAGATGGGCGATCGCGAAGAACTCGTCATCTCGGAGCTCGGCGGTGCGGCGCAATGGTTGGAGGGGGGGCCATGATGGCGAGGAAGCACTCCGCCGCGGGCTTCTCTTTGCTCGAGGTGCTCGTCACTGTTGCGATTGTCGGCGTTGCCCTTACGGTGATCAGCGGCATCCAGCGGATGCAGATCCGCTCGCTCGGCAACCTTCGCAGCCATGCGGAAGCGCGGCTCTTGCTCGAGCAGGCCGTCGATCGTTTCCAGTACGGCGATGCAACCACTGCCGACAGTTTGATTGCGGGAGAATTCAGCGAGTACAGGTTGGCTTTCATCGACGTCGTGGATCTCGAGGCGAGCGGCTCGCAGCCGGCGGCATTGCCCGACGATCCCGTCGCTGAGCAGATGCAACTGCTTGACGTTCCGGAGTTCAGCAGCCGGCTGGTGGAGATCAGCTGGGATGAACGCGGCGCCGAGCAGCAGCTCGCCATCGAAGCCTGGCGCTTCCTACCACCGGATCAAGTGCCTCCGGCTGGGGGAGCTGCGCCATGAAAAACCCCATCGTACATCTGGCAAACCTGCGTTCCGCCCGCCGCCCTCGCGGCAATCGCGGCGCCATCCTGCTCGAGGTCCTGCTCGCGGCGGGCCTACTCGGCGTCGTGATCGCCTGTCTGCTCACCGCTTTCCAGGGCGCGCGGCGTGTCGAGAGGGAGCTGCGCTCCGGCCTTGGCGAACTCGGCGAGACGCAACGCCTGGTCGAGTTGCTGCGGGACGACCTGCGCATCGCAGAGGCGCTCGCGCTGACGGGCGCGCAGGGCTCGCGACTCGTCGTCTATCCCGAGCGCGACGATCTGGAAACCTACTTTGCCTACGAGACCGATCCTGTCCAAGTTGAGCTTTCCAGGGTGCGCTTCATTGATGGCGAGGGCGAATCGGGTCTCATCCTGAGCGGGCGTCGCGTTGAGTTCAGCTTGCTATCGCCCGGGGATCTGCCCGAGGAGGCGGGGGTGGATTCCCTCGCAACGGAACCGGACGAAACGCAGGAGCAAACCCCCATTGTCGGGGCGCCGAGCTGGGCGAGGACGGTGCGCTTGCGCTTGCTGCCCGCATCGCCCGCGCTGGATGACAGCCTGCTTGTGCGGGAATACCGAATCGAGCTGCCGCTCAGCATTCCCATCCTGACGCCTCAGGAGTTGAGCTCATGATGGTCGCCTATGCAACCTGGGTTATCGCCGCGCTCATCCTGATCGCCGGCCAGCTCGCGGGCGATCTCCATCTAGCCGTCGTCGAGGAGCGGCGCGCGCTGGACAACGCGACGCTCAGGGCCGCGGCTATCTCGGGACTCGAAGCCTATCGCTTCATGATCGCGCGGGCGACGGGCCCCGATTTCAGCTATCCGCAGGAATCCTACAGGGTGGATCCCGTCCTCTGCTCCTTCGCGCCTGCGCCGGGCATCCGCACCGTCTGCTACCACGCGACCGCGAGCGAGAGGGGCGTCGGATTCGTGCCGTCGATCGGCGCCATCGACGAGGAGAGCCGCCTCGGCATTCTGAGCGCCGACCTCGAGAGTCTCGTTCTGCTCCCCGGGGTGAGCGAGTCGATGGCGCGGCAGCTCATGGACTACATCGCGGCGAATGGCGACGCACCACCCAGGAACCTGCAGGCTCTTCGCGTCGTTCCAGGTTGGGGCCTAATCGACCTCGCGCCGCTCGCGCCCCTCGTCACCTTTTACGGAGAGGGGCGGGTCAACCTCAACAGCGCCTCGGCCGCGGTAACGGCCCTGTTCGGGATATCCCGCCGCGCCGTGCGGGGGCTGGACGAATTCCTCGCGGGCCCCAACGGCAAGCGGGGCGACGAAGATGATCGCTACTTCAAGGGGATCAGCGAGATCGGAACGCGGCTTCAGGACTATGGACTGCGCGAGCAGAGTCTCAGCGAGTGGAACGCGCTCGTTCAATCGGGGCGTGTTGGTGTACGCTCCACCCACTACCGCGTGCGCGCTCGCGCCGTGAGGGAGGCGACGGGGGAGCAGTACGAGATCGAGACGATACTGCGCGTGGACGGCGGTGCCGCCCATAAGCTGACCTGGAAGGAGAACAGACCCTCTTGAGCGGAACCGATTCAAAAAGGACGGGCGCGGGCGAAGGCGCTTTGCGGGCAAATGGTCGTGGCGGAATTCTGATCCTGCCGCGCACCCGCGTGCTCAGGCGCGAGTTCCTGCTTCCGACCTCGAAGCCGGCCGAACTGCGCAGGCTGCTCGGCTACCGAATTCCGCTCGAGACGCCCTGGCTCGCCAGCGAGATCGCCTGGGACTGGCGCATCGTATGCTCGGAGCCGGACGGCGGCGTTCTCGTTCGGGTGAGCATCGTCGAGAGGGCCGCCTTCGCGCGCTACCTCGGCGACGCGGGGCTCGGGCCGCGGCTCCTGGGCGTGCTTGTCGAGGACGACTATCTGGCTCTCGCGGCGAATTCAAATGGCGCAGGCAAAGCGGCCTCGGACGAAATCCACATCTACCGCCATCAGGGTCGGCTGCTTGCGATGAAAATGAGCGGCGGCGAGTGCCTGCGTTCCAGCGGTCGCGCAATTCACGGCGCAAACGATTCCGCGGCCGTCATCGCCGAGCTGATCGCCGAACTGCTTGCCTCTGAAAGCGGCGAGGCAAAGAGCATCGGCCTGCGCTTCTCGCCGGGTATCGAGATCACCCCGCCGGCGGGACTCGTCGTCGGGGCGCCACTCACGGATCCGCTTGACGATGATTCGGATGCGGATCGCTCTTCCCGCATGAAGCTGCCCGGCGGCGGCTGGCTGCTGCGCGGCGGGTCGCCGACGCAGCGCGGCCTTGCCGCTCGCTCGCGGCAAGGCCGGGCGCTCTTCCCGGACGCCTGGCAGCGGCGCGCGGCGGGAAGTAAAATCGCCATGCGTTTTCTGGTCACGCTGCTCGTGATCGTCGCGCTTGCCGCGTCGTTTACGGCGGGAGCGGGGCAGCTCGCCAAAAGGGCGACGAGCGAACGCGCCGAGATCGATGCCTCCCGAACCTGGCTGCAGGGGGAGCTCGAACAGGTGCAGGCGGCGCAGATGCTGATCACCAATGTCACGGCCTGGGGCTCGCGGGGTAGGGAGATCCTGGCGGCCTGGGATCGAATCGCCGAGATCGTTCCGCGCGGCGTATCACTGACCGCGCTGTCAGTGCAGGAGGGTGGCAGGGTCGTCATCCAGGGGCGGGCCCGCAGCCGCGCGGCGATCGTATCTTTCATCGAAGACCTGCGCGCGGATGAGTCGCAGTTATTCGCCGCGATCGCCCTCGGCGGTCTCGAGGAGCGCGGCGGCAGGCAGCACTTCAATATCGATGCGCAGCTGGGGGAGGAGGCGCCATGAGCGGCGGCCTGCTCGGATGGATCGGCGGCCGCAGCCGCAGGGAGATCGGACTGCTCTGGATCGTCTGGCTCCTCATCCTCGTCTATCTTCTCGGAAGTCACTTCGTGATGGACGCCCTGCGCGACCTCGATCAACAGCGGGTTCGTCTGCGGGCAAGCGAGGTGTCGCTCGAAAAGCTGGAGCGCCTGCTCGAACGCAGGGACGAGATCATGGAGCAGGCGGCGGGGCTCGTCGATCAGTACATGCAATCACAGGCTCTCGAAGCATCGACGCTTCTGCTCCGCCGAACCGATCGATTGAAATCGGAAGAGGTTGAATTGATCTCCGTCTATCCGGTGAGTGTGCAGGGCGCGGCCAAGCGCTTTCGCGCGAAGTTGCAGGGGGAGTCGGAGGACATGGCACGGCTCTTCTATCAGCTCGGCGAGGGCGCGCCGCCGATCGTGCTCAGCGAGCTGATATTGTCGGCCGGTCTTGGCAACGAGGACAGACTCTCGGCATCGGCGCTGCTCGAGGTCGAACAGCAGGGGCTTCCCGAGGAGTGGGTGCGGGTATTCACGGAATGGAGCGAGAGCATCAGCGACGGTGAGGGCTCGAATGGAACGAACGGCAGCTCCGCGAGCGCGGCGAATCTGAGCCCCTTTCCCTACGAGCACATCGGTCGCGACGGCGTCTTCAGAGCCGCTCCGCGCAGGCGCAGGAGCCGGCTCGAGGCGGCGGCGCCGACCATCCAGAGCCTGATCGGCAAGCTGTCGCTGCTTGGCGTCATATGGGGCAGAGAACCAACGGCCATAATTGACGACGAAAGCCGGCAAACTCACTACAGGCAGGTCGGCCAGTTCATCGGTGAGCTCGAGGTGATCGAGATCACACGCAGTTCGGTAACGCTCAGATATAAAGAAGAGGAAGGACGTCTCCAATGAGGGCGCTTAGCAGGCTATCGATCCGATCGCGCAAAATCATCGCGCCGCTTTGCGGCATGATCTTGGGGCTCATGGGCCTGGCCGTTTTAGCCGGAACAGGCGTTGCCGAAGATCGTCTGGCGGGCGCGAGCAGCGCACTGCGCCGGGGCCTCGAAGAGAAGGTGACGCTCACCTTCCGCGACATCTCGACCGAGGAGGCGCTCAAGGTTCTCGCCGAGCAGTCGGGAATCAGCATGGCCGTTTCGTCGAACGTCGGCGGCAAGATTACGCTGTTCGTCACCGATATGACCGTCGCCGTTGCTCTCGATATCGTCACCGAGATGACCGACAACGCTTACTATGCCGACGGCGATGTCATTCTCGTGATCGGCGAAGAGGACTACGAGCGTGAGACGGGTCAGTCCTTCCGGATCAAACAATCGCTCGCGAGCTTTCCACTTAGCCACATTCCATCCGTCGAGGCGGCGGCCGCCATCCGCAACCTCAACCTGCTGACCCGGGACGGCAAGATCCTGGGCGACGGCAAGCTCAACAACCTCGTGATCTGGGACGTCGAGGAGACCCACGCGCGCGTCGCGCTGCTCGTCGCCGAGATCGACAAACCGCGCGACACCGTGCGCGTCGTTATTCCGCTCTCCTACATGGCTTCGGAGACGATGGGCGCTGCGATAACGCCCCACCTCACGGAGGGGCTGGGTCTCGTCGAGGTCGTCGGCGGGGGAACCAAGATCGCGATCACCGACCTGCCGTCCAAGATCGAAGCGCTGACTCGGATGGTGAAGGACCTCGATGTCATGCCGCGCCAGGTACTCATCGAAGTAAAGATCCTGCAGGTCTCGCGCTCGAACGAGCAGATGTCGGGAGTCAACTGGCAGGTCGTTCAGGAGAAGCTCAATAGCCTCAGCATCGAGTCGGCCTATAACGTCCTGCCGAAATCGGCGACGGGCAGTCCCAGCTCGGGCACCGTGATGACGGTCGGCGATCTGGCGGACGACGACTTCAACGTCGTCGTCGAGGCCCTGAGCACCTTCGGCACCACCGATATCGTTTCTCTACCCCACATCCTGGCGGTCAGCGGCCTTGAGGCGAGCATCCACGTCGGCAGTTCGGAGCCCTTCATAACCGTGAGCACCCGCGAGAGCCAGGGCGTGATCAACTACTTCGAGACGGTGACAACGGTCGATGTCGGCGTCAAACTGAACATCATCCCGACCATCCATCCCAACGATTTCATCAGCATGGACGTGCGGCCCGAGGTGAGCAGCGTGAGCCGCTTCGTCACGACGGCGACGGGGACGACGATTCCCGTAACCGAAGAGTCGAGCCTGGCGACCAACGTGTCGATCAAGAGCGGCGTCTATCTCATCCTGGGCGGGCTCATGAAGAAGGAGCAGCGCGACACGCGCACGGGCGTTCCCTTCCTGCGCAACATCCCTTTGATCAAGTACCTCTTCAGCAGCAAAAGCACGAAAGAGGTTACGAGCGAACTCGTGATCATGATCAGGCCCCGCATCGTCAGCGGGGCGGAGGAGTATGAGCTTACGGGCGAGTAGCTTCCATGTGGTTTTGCCACCAGCGCTCGGCTTGGTTCTGATCCCAGGCCTTGGTTGGTATATCTGCGAGAATTGTTCGTAGGTCGCCCGCGCTTGCCGGCCGGTTGGCCGGAGACTTGGCGAGACAGCCGAGGACCAGCGCATCCAATTCCGGAGGAATATCGAGCTCCGACTGTGCGCTAGGCGGCGACGGTTGCCGATTCGCATGGGCGATGATGCTCGCCAGCGGGCTCGGCTCATCGAACACCCTTTTCCCCGTCAGCAGCCAATAGGCGACGCAACCGAGCGAGTAGAGGTCGCTGCGGCCGTCGGGTTCGGTCTCGCCCGTCACAAGCTCAGGCGCTAGATAGCCGGGGGTTCCCGTTATCGTTCCGATCGCGGTCTCTCCGGCCTCCGCCCCGTCGCCGAAGCTGGCGATCTGTTTGACGAGTCCGAAGTCCAGCACCTTGGTGAAGTCGTACTCGAAGGCCTGGCGGCAGAGCAGGATGTTGCCGGGCTTGATGTCCCTGTGGATCAGTCCGCGCAGGTGCGCTTCCTCCAGGGAGAGACAGATCTGTTTCAGGATGTGGATCACCCGGCTCGGCTCCTGCGGCCCATGACGCTCGAGCAGGGTTTCGAGGTCGATCCCCTCGAGCAGCTCCATTACATAGTAGAGCGTCCCATCGTCGGACATCCCGAAATCATAGAGGCTCACGCTGTGGGGCGACTCGAGCGCAGCCGTCGCCTGCGCCTCCTTCTCGAAGCGTCCTGTGAGATTCTCCCAGACGCCGGGCCTGCTTGCGAAACTGTCCCTGCGGATCAGCTTGATGGCCGCCGGCCTCGCGAGCAGCTTGTGCCGCGCGCGCCAGACCTCGCCCATGCCGCCGCGGCCGATCAGGTCGGCGAGGTGGTAGCTGCCCATCTGTCTGGCGCGATGAAGGTCGCGGCCTAGGCCGTAGAGGATGCGGGAGATGTAGTAGGCGAGGCCGGCGCAGAAGAGGTAGGGCATGCAGAAGGTCGATATGAACTGTCCCGCCCCGATGGCGGGCATGTCGCCGCTGCGGATCAGCATGAGGATGGTCAGCGGCGCCGCCGAGGCCGAGCCGATCAGCGCAAGCAGCGCGTTGCGGGGCCGCGCTGGAACCAGGATGGTGAAGCAGAGCATCCAGATCGCGACGTTCGAATAGCCGACGACATCTTCGTTCACCAAACGGGGCGTGATACCCCGAAACGCGCCCCAGTAGGCGCCGATCACGAAGGAGTAGCTCATGAGCACTTGATAGAAGAGCCCGAGATTGACCATGCGGGTGGATGTGATGCGCCGGGTCCGGCCTGCGACGAGGATGGCGATGGAGGCCGCGATCGACAGAACGGGGCCACCCCACTGCCAGGGGGTCGCGAATTCGTCGAGAAACTCCCCCTGCGCCAGATTGACGACACCCCAGGCCACGCTGGCGGCGCAAATAGCGACGATCGCGATGGCCCGCAGGCGGCGGGCGCCCTTGTCCGCGAGCACGCTGGGCAGGTCGCCGCCCTTTGTTCCGGCGGGCGTTCTCCCCGCGACGGCGAGATCGATCTCGGTTGGCAGGATTCGCTTCGTTTCGCTCATCGTCAGGCTCCTTGACCTGACTTTATACAGCCTTTCCGCGGGGTCAACCAGCCCCATCACGGTCCCGGATTCGATGGATCCTGGGGGAGGGTTGCCTATTCCCCCGGTGGACGCCGGTTCCGCTGGAAAATCAATCGCCGGTAGCCGGGCTTTTCAGACCCAATCCACTTGAACTGCCGATTTCACCGGCATTCCTAAGCCATTCCGTTGCTGCCCTCTGCTGTGCTATAATTTCGCCAGATCTCTCGCTCTAATTATAGTGGTGCCAGGCGGCTTCCCTGCGTAGCGCTGACCGCTCAGCACCCATGCAGACAGATCTCGTTGGCTCGGCGCGATCTTCGGATTCATGCACATCCTAATGTCCTGAGGAGGATACCCATGCAGCTAGCTAGACTACTCCTTTGCGCATCGTTGCTCTGCATTGCAACGTTCGCATTGGCGGGCTCCATGCACCCCGCCGTGGAACTCACGCTGAACGGTGCAAGTGATGACGAATTCGTCAGTGTGATCGTCCACATGGCCGAGCAGGCGCCGATCCCGATGTTGAGCGAAGAGCTCAAATTCGATCGTGCAACGCGGCAGCGGCGGGATGTCGAAGTTATCCGTGAGCTACAACGAGTCTCGGCCTGCCAGAGTCGCTTGATAAGCCACCTGGACG
>PJEL010004397.1_pt1 | contig 11656 bp, 8 predicted proteins | sample 1853271 | NCBI WGS metagenome assembly PJEL01 (sample SAMN08108733, study PRJNA415343) | Invertebrate metagenome, whole genome shotgun sequencing project. | host: Globobulimina | place: Sweden: Gullmar Fjord | collected 2015-08 | reverse complement strand
AAATGATGCTCTTTCGCAAACTCTAAAATATGGCTGAGTAATTTACCGGCAACGCCTTGTTTTAAAAATGAAGGAGCTGTGCGCATTGATTTAATTTCACCATGGCTTGTATTCAACGCTTTTATTGCGCCACAACCGGTAAGTTTATTTTCATGCCAGAGTGTAAAAAAAGTAATTGCTGGTTGAGATAAAGCCGACAAGTCTAACGCATGAATGCTTTGGGGAGGAGAGTGTTGCTGCATATCATCATGATGATTTTGCAGCAACGAAATAACTTGTGGATTATCCAATTGGCCTAGTCGAAGTTCCATCTTATATATGCTCGAGAAGTTTTTAATAAGCTATTTTAACTCTCGACGTAAGATTTTACCAACGGGTGTCATAGGTAACTCGTCTCTAAATTCAATCTGTTTGGGTAATTTGTAACGGGTAAGTTTATCTTGGCAAAATTCTGTGATCTCTTGCTCTGATAAGTCTTTACCTGGCTGTTTAACAATAAAGAGTTTTACAACTTCACCACTACGTTTATCAGGTATGCCTATTGCCGCACAATTATTGACACTAGGGTGAAGGGCAACAATATCTTCAATTTCATTTGGGTAGACATTAAAACCTGAAACAATGATCATATCTTTTAATCGATCGACAATGCGTACAAAGCCATCTTCGTCTATGGTGGCAATATCTCCAGTTAATAGCCATTGGCCATCTTTAGTAAATGACTCTTTGGTAGCGTCAGGTCTATTCCAATAACCTTTCATTACTTGCGGGCCTTTAACGCAAAGTTCACCGCGCTCGCCAATAGCTACTTCATTTTCATCGGCATCAATGCATTTTAAGGCGGTGCCTTGCATGGCTTGTCCGACAGTGCCCATACGTTCAAATCCGTTAAATGAATTCATCGTTACCGCAGGCGAGCACTCAGTTAAGCCATAAGCTTCTGAAATACCAACACCGGTACGTTCCTTCCAGCGTTTAGCCGTATCATCTAGTAACGCGGTACCGCCAGATAAGGTAAATACCATTTCACTAAAGTCTAGTTTGTCAAAATTTGGACTGTCCATTAATGAAACAAATAAGGTATTAAGCCCCATAAAACCTGTCATTTTGAATGGTTTTACTGCCTTAATAAAGAGCTCTGTATCACGCGGATTTGCAATTAATATGCTGTGCTCGCCCGCATAGAAAAAAGCCATAAGGTGTACGGTAAAAGAATAGATATGATAAAGCGGCAATGGTGCAATCATTATTGATTGCTTATTACCCATTAAGCGATTCCCCGCAGCATCTAACTGTGTTTCCATCGACGCCGCTTGCAACATGTTTGCTATCAAATTTGCATTGGTTAATTCGGCACTTTTTGCAACACCTGTAGTACCGCCGGTGTATTGTAAAACAACGGTATCTTGTGGATCTTTTAAATGTGTAGCCTCAAACCTTTTCCCTTTATAGCTTTTAAGTATTTTTCGAAATGAAACCGCTTGTGGTAAATGATACTTTGGCACCATCTTCTTAATGTGTTTTATCATGGTATTAATAACAATACGTTTAACACCTGGTAGCATATCAGCAAGGCTTGTTGTGATGACAAGTTCAAGGCCAGTTTGGCTTTGTATGTTCTCTACTGACTTAGCAAATATATCCATACACAATAAAGCTTTTGCACCAGAGTCATTAAATTGGTGCACCATTTCACGTTCAGTATAAAGTGGATTAGTATTTACAATCCGAAGACCTGCACGTAAAGCACCATAAATTGCAATAGGGTATTGAATGGTGTTGAGCATCTGAATAGCAATGGCATCACCGGGCTTTAAAGAGGTTTGTGTTTGAAGGTAATGTGCAAAAGCTGCACTGTATTCATCTATTTGTTGATATGTAACCGTATGACCTAAACTCGTGAAAGCAGGGCGTTCAGCAAAACGCGTAAAAGATTGTTCAACTACATCAATAACGCTATCAAATTGTTCAAAGTCTAGTGTGTCGCTTATGCCTGGAGCTCTTTTCCCATGCCAAAAATCTGCTTCCATAGTACCCTCATTTTATTCTTAATTTTTAGTCGAACTAAAATCGTATTTGTTAGGCGTTTCAAAAAGATTAGCATTAAACCTTCATTGTTGAAAAGGCAATAGCTGTTATCTTTTAGTAAATATTATAAAAAAGACATCTTGAAAATCATTCACTTATTCAATTAAGTCATTATAAACAAGAGATTTAAAGTTGCAAACCAAGCGCTTGCTTGGTACCGTAAGTTCATGAACAAAAACCAAACCTAATTAAAACGATTGTTTTAGGGAATATCATGACAATAGCGCAAAAATCTATTCGTATTGGCTGTGCCTCTGCATTTTGGGGAGATACAAGTTTCGCTGCAACTCAATTAGTAAAAGCTGGCCAGCTCGATTATTTAGTCTTTGATTATTTGGCAGAAATGACAATGTCGATAATGGCGGGGGCAAAACTTAGAAATAATGATGCCGGATACGCACCAGACTTTATCAATACCATTAAGCCTTTACTTGGAGATATCCAGCAGCAGGGCATTAAACTGTGTAGTAATGCTGGCGGCATTAACCCGCGTGCTTGTGCTCAAGCACTACAAGCGATAATTGATGAACAAGAGTTATCGCTAAAAGTTATGATCGTTGAAGGTGACAACATCCTAGAGGGTATTGATAAATTCAGCGCTAAAGCTAATCTTACCGAAATGTTTAGTGAGCAGCCTTTACCTAAAAAGCTAATTAGTGCTAATGCTTATTTGGGCGCACCGGCAATAACACAAGCTTTTGCACAAGGTGCTGACATTGTGATCACCGGACGAGTAGTCGATAGCGCTGTTGTTGTTGGTCCCTTAGTTCATGAATTTAATTGGCAATGGCACGAATATGATAAATTAGCGCAAGCCTCATTAGCTGGTCACATTATTGAATGTGGTACGCAATGTACAGGCGGAAACTTCACCGACTGGCATTTAGTCAAAGATGGTTATGCCAACATGGGCTTTCCAATTATAGAATGTTTCCAAGATGGTCGTTTTATTGTTTCTAAGGTAGAGAATACCGGCGGTTTGGTAAGTTGCGATACCGTTGCCGAGCAAATACTTTATGAAATAGGCGATCCTCAAGCTTATCTTTTACCCGATGTTATTTGTGACTTTACCCAAGTGAAATTATTAAATACATCAGACAACCATGTCGAAGTCTCGGGTGCTAAAGGAAATGCACCTAGTGCTCACTATAAAGTAAGTGCCACTTACCTTGATGGTTATCGCAGTAACGCCACCTTTATGATTGGCGGGATAGACGCGGCAATAAAAGGGCAATTTGTTGCACAAGCTATTATTGAACGCCTTAATAATCTCTTTGAGCTCAGCGGTATTACTAAGTTCTCAGACGTGAATATTGAAGTTTTGGGCGCTGAAAGTACTTATGGTGCGCGTAGTAAAGCAAGCCAGTGTCGAGAAGTTGTTGTAAAAATTGCAGTGCAACATACCAATAAGCAGGCACTAAAACTATTTTCTCTTGAAATTGCTCAAGCGGCAACCTCAATGGCTCCAGGTATTACCGGCCTTGTTGGCGGACGCCCTAAAGTAAGCCCTAGAATTTGTTTATTCTCTTTTCTCATTGAAAAGTCTGAAATTTCGATGAGTATTCAGGTATTGTCTTCTAGCAAGACAAATAGTCACGAAAATAATTCCGTAGTTTTGATTAGCAACGAGCAATTAGATCAAATAAAGCCACTTAAACAAGACAAACAGCACGAAAGTATTGATAGTGAGCCTTCAAATAACTTAACAATCGAAAACGCTATCACGGTACCACTTATCTCATTAGCACTTGCCCGCAGTGGAGATAAAGGAAATCACTGCAATATTGGTGTTATAGCAAGAAAACCAGAATACTTACCATTTATTGAAAAAGCATTAAATGTGAATGAAGTAAGCCACTATTTTCAACATTTATTGTCAGCAGACAGTGTTATTAGTATTTATCAACTTCAAGGTTTGTCGGCACTTAACATCCTAATGGAAAACTGTTTGGGCGGCGGTGGTATGGCGAGTTTAAGAATTGACCCTCAAGGAAAAGCACTTGCGCAACAACTATTAGAGTTTCCTATTGCCATCAGCCAAGACCTTTATCAAAAAGTACAACATGAGGAAATTCACTAATGGCTGTTATCAATTCGTTGCTAGATACAACAAGTGCACAATTTAGTATCAACCAAGAGGCGATGTCTGAACAAATTACGGCATTTAGAGATATTGAACGAAGCGTTTTTGAAAAATCGCAATTAGCACAACAAAAATTCCATCAAAAAAATAAGTTACTACCGCGAGAGCGTTTAAACCTATTACTTGATAAAGACTCAAGTTTTATCGAATTATGTTCATTAGCCGGTTACAAGATGCATGATGACAAAGATGGTACCGACGCTGGCGGCGGTATTATTGCAGGCATCGGCATAGTTGAAGGCATTCGTTGTGTTATTCAAGTAAATAACAGTGCGATAAAAGGCGGTACTATCTCACCAACCGGCTTAGAAAAAACCCTACGTTTACAACAGATTGCTAAAGAAAATAAGCTACCTTTAATTACCTTAGCGGAAAGCGGAGGGGCGAACTTAAATTACGCGACCGACATTTTCGTGCAGGGGGCTAGAGCCTTTGCAAACCAAGCAAGGTTATCTGCTATCGGCATTCCTCAAGTAACAGTGGTACATGGTAACGCAACTGCTGGTGGGGCTTATCAACCGGGGCTTTCTGACTACATTATTGCAATTAAAGATAAAACTAAAATGTTCTTAGCTGGGCCGCCATTACTTAAAGCGGCGACAGGAGAGATAGCTACCGATGAAGAATTAGGCGGCGCTGAACTTCATGCTTATGAAGCGGGGACTGCGGATTATTTAGCGCTTGATGATGCTGATGGCATTCGACTTGCTCGAGAAATTTTATATTCTTTATCTTGGAACGAACAACTTTGTTTGCCTAATAAAAAAGCCGTTGTTGAGCCACGTTATCCGGTAAAAGAGTTACTTGGTCTAATTCCTAGCGATACTAAAAAGGCTTACGACGTGCGCGAGATCATAGCGCGTATTGTTGATGGCTCTGAATTTCAAGATTTCAAACCTGAATTTGATCAACAAACCTTATGTGGTTTTGCTCATATTGATGGACACAGTATCGGTATTATTGGCAATAATGGTCCTATAACACCAAATGGTGCTAACAAAGCAGCACAATTTATTCAGTTATGTGAACAAGGTAATCGTGCCCTTTTATTTTTACATAATACAACAGGGTTCATGGTTGGCACTGATGCTGAAAAAAATGGCATTATCAAACATGGCTCTAAGCTGATCCAAGCCGTTGCAAATACCCGAGTTCCTAAAATATCAATTCTTATTGGCGGTTCATATGGTGCCGGAAATTACGCCATGTGCGGACGTGGTCTTGATCCTCGTTTTATTTTTTCTTGGCCTAATAGTAAAACAGCGGTAATGGGGGGAGAGCAAGCAGGCAAAGTATTGCGCATCGTTACCGAAGCTAAATTGAACAAGGCAGGACAGCCAATTGATGAACAGCAACTTAGCCAATTAGAACAGCTTACAGCAGCAAAGCTAAACGCTAGTGCGAATGCTATTTTTGGCACAGCTAGGCTATGGGATGACGGATTAATAGACCCTCGAGATACCCGTTTATTGCTCAGCAACCTATTAGATATCTGTTGGCAAGAAAAACATCGAACACTGGCAAGTAATAGTTTTGGTGTTGCACGTTTTTAACCTGCTGATACGAGTACCAGTATCACCGTTATAAAATTAATTATTGAAAATTAAAGTTAGCAAAAATAAAGGAATAACAATGATCTTAAGCCATGAGCATCACGCACTGAGAGAAATGATCAAAAGCTTCATCGATAGTGAAATAAATCCTTATGTTGAGCAGTGGGAACAACAAGGAATATTTCCAGCTAAAAGCCTATTTAAAAAAATGGGTGATCTTGGTTTATTAGGTATTAGCAAGCCAATTAAAAATGGTGGCATGGGTTTAGATTATAGTTACGAAATGATCGCAGCAGAAGAGTTTGGTGCAATTCGTTGTGGCGGCATCCCTATGGCTATTGGTGTTCAAACTAGTATGGCAACACCTGCTTTAGCTAGATTTGGTAGCGAGTACGTTAGAGAAACTTTCCTTGCTCCGGCAATAGCGGGTGATATGGTTGCATGTATTGGCGTCAGTGAACCAGGGGCTGGTTCTGATGTTGCGGGTCTTAAAACAACAGCAGTAAAAGACGGTGATGATTACATTATTAATGGTAGCAAAATGTGGATCACTAATGCAACGCAAGCCGATTTCATCTGCTTGTTAGCCAATACCTCACAAGACGCACCACACAAAAATAAATCATTAATTGTTGTACCAACCCACCTTGCTGGTATCAGTTTTTCAGAAAAGCTAGACAAGCTTGGTATGCGTTCATCTGATACTGCACAAATATTTTTTGACAATGTTCGAGTGCCACAACGTAATCTTATTGGCAAAGAAGGTGCTGGTTTTTCAATGCAAATGCAGCAATTTCAGGAAGAGCGTATGTATGTTGCCGCCATGTCGATAAAGAGCATGGAGATATGCGTCGATGATACCTATACCTATACCACCGAGCGAAAAGCCTTTGGTAAACCACTGATTGCTAATCAAGTTATTCAGTTTCGCTTATCTGAGTTGCAAACAGAGATTGAATGCTTACGTTCTTTAGTTTACCGAGCCTGCGAAGGTTACGTTGGAGGAGAAGATGTGACTAAACTCGCTTCAATGGCAAAACTAAAATCAGGCCGTCTAGCGCGTGAAGTATCAGATGCTTGCCTGCAGTATTGGGGAGGCATGGGCTTCATGTGGGACAACGTTGTTGCGCGCTTATATAGAGATAATCGTTTAGGCTCAATAGGTGGTGGTGCAGATGAAATAATGCTTAGCATTATTAGCAAGTATATGCACAACGAACTAAAAAGCAGATAGAGGTAGTTACCATGTCACTAAGCTCCATACTTGAATCTACATTTGAAACTCTTGTGGTTAAGCAAGACTTTCCCTTATTGGTCGTTACATTAAACCGCCCACATGTTGCCAACGCCATGAATTTACAAATGGTAAATGAACTTACAACGGTGATCAGCGAAGTTGAAGATAAAGCTTTTCGTGTTTTATTGATTCAAGGAGCTAATGGTCATTTTTGTGCTGGGGGTGATATTAAGGATATGCAAGCGGCCAAAGGCAATAAATATGAACTTAAATCTCTTAACCTTGCCTTTGGTGTGATGCTAGAAAAAGTAAATCAATTAAAGGCTGTTGTGATATGCAAATTACAAGGAGCAGTACTTGGTGGTGGCTTTGGCTTAGCTTGTGTATCTGATTTAGCCGTATCGGATGATAGCGCACGCTTTGCTTTACCAGAAACAACGCTTGGTATATTGCCAGCACAAATAGCGCCTTTTGTTGTACAGCGTATTGGCTTAACACAAACAAGACGACTTGCTTTATTTGGCATTTCAATTAAGGCACCAGAAGCACTCAATCTAGGCATTATTCACCTAATTGAAAGTAGTGAGTTACTCGAACAGTGCATTGTCACCTATATAAACAAAGCGCTTAATTGCGCTCCACAAGCCAATGCATTAACTAAAGACTTACTTCACCAAGTTGCTAGTCAACAAATCGATGAAATATTAGACCTAGCAGCGAGTAATTTTGCTGATGCCGTTAGTCGTGAAGGTTTAGAAGGCGCAAAAGCATTCATGGAAAAACGAAAGCCGCAGTGGGCAAGTAAAAAAATAAACGAAATAGGTGTATAGAGCATGTTCAATAAAATATTAATTGCTAACCGTGGCGAAATTGCGGTACGAGTAATAAAAACGGCACATGCCCAAGGTTATGCAACCGTTGCTGTTTTCTCTGAAGCCGACAAAGATGCACCACATGTTAAATTAGCCGATGAGGCTGTATATATTGGTGCGGCAAATGCGGCAACAAGTTATCTAGATAGTGAAAAAATTATCAAAGCAGCAAAATCAACAGGCGCAGACGCCATACATCCAGGCTATGGTTTTTTATCAGAAAATGCTGCTTTTTGCCAACGCTGCCAAGAAGAAAATATTATTTTTATTGGCCCTAATTCTGATGCCATTGCGTTAATGGGCAGTAAACGTGAAGCAAAATTGAAGATGTTAGCAGCAGGTGTTCCTTGTATTCCCGGTTATGAGGGAAGTGAACAAAGCAACGATAAATTATTAGCTGCTGCGCGATTAATTGGTTTCCCATTAATGATCAAAGCATCAGCTGGAGGCGGTGGTAGAGGAATGCGTTTAGTTGCAGCCCCTCATCAAGATGATACTACCAACAAAGATACCCACATTAATACGCCCGAAGTTGCAGATGAAACAATATTGCAGGCTCTACAATCAGCACGTTCTGAAGCATTAAGTGCCTTTGGTAGTGGTGAACTTATATTAGAAAAGGCACTGTTTGGTGCACGCCATATTGAAATACAAATAATGGCGGATCAACAGGGCAATACGATTCATTTAGGTGAACGTGATTGTTCAATGCAGCGCCGACACCAAAAAGTTATTGAAGAATCACCTTCAATGAGTGTAACTCAAGCATTACGAGAGAGAATGGGCAGTGCTGCTGTTATGGCTGCTAAAGCATGTAACTATGTTGGTGCTGGCACCGTAGAGTTTTTATTAGCGAACAATGGTGAATTCTTCTTTTTGGAAATGAATACGCGCTTGCAAGTAGAGCACCCAGTCACCGAATGGGTAACCGGGTTAGATTTAGTCTCATTGCAACTTAGCATTGCAAATGGTGAGCAATTATCAATAAAACAAACAGATGTTGAACTTAACGGACATGCTATTGAAGTCAGGTTATATGCTGAAGACCCTGCTAATAGTTTTTTACCTCAAGCAGGTAAAGTTCTAGCATGGCAACCCGCAATTTCAGACAATAACGTTGAAAATAGTGTCAGTGGTTTACGCATTGACTCTGGCATTGAACAAGGGCAAGAAATTTCAGCTTATTACGATCCGATGTTAGCTAAGTTTATTGCTTATGGCGATAACCGTGAACAAGCACGTCGACGTTTAATACGTTTAGTCAATGGCACAACTTTGCTTGGCATGAGAGATAATAGAGCTTTTCTTACGCAATTATTAAACCATGAATGTTTTATCAATGGTCAAGCAACAACTGATTTTATAGCGAATAAATTTCAAGATAATGAAAGCCTAAACCCGCAAAAAATATCAAATGAAGAAAAAGCAATTGCCGCATTATTATGTAACCTAAACCTAGCAAGTACTAACGAGAGGTTAAAAAATAACACTGGAGCTGATTTTAATTCTTCGTGCTCTAGTTTTCATTCTTCTTATATCGGCGAACAAACATTAAAGTTAAAGTGTTTTGACGATACCTTTACTATTTCAATAACAAAGCCAGAAAGAGCCGATATCAATGGCTTATCGAGTAAAGGGGCTAATGAAAGTCCTAATGAAGATACTGATGAACTTTCGCAAAGTATTTATAAGATTAAATCGATAACTAATGATAAAGCTTGGCAGCTGCAAATTTCATTATTATCAATAGCGCCTATTAAAGGTACGCTTCAGTCTTTACGTTATGCACTAAATGGTGTTGTTAAAACGATGAATTTTGTCATTGATCATACCAATAGCATGAACGTACCAACATTGTGGCTTGATAGTGAAAAGGGAAATATTTCATTTGAAAATATAACACTGACCAGTACCGCCGATAAACAAACCAAAGGGAATGACTCAAATGATGCGCGTTCACCAATGGCTGGCGCCGTTATTGACGTATTAGTTAAGCCCGGTGATCGCGTTAAAACTGGTGATAGCTTAGTGGTTATCGAAGCAATGAAAATGGAGCATGTGATCAAAGCACAAACCGATAGCATTGTTGAAGAAATTAATGTGCAAGTAGGCGACCAAGTTAAAGGTCGTCAATTGCTGGTAAAATTAGAAAAATAGAAGAGGCATTACTATGTTACCAAAGCAATGGGAAAACAGATTATCAATTCCAGCAGTTATGGCACCAATGTTCTTAGTATCAGGACCCGATTTAGTTATTGCAGGATGTAAGAAAGGAATTGTTGGTACATTTCCAGCTCTTAACCAACGTACCAGCGAAGGCTTTGAAGATTGGTTAATACAAATAAATCAAGCATTAGAAGTATTTGAGCAAGAGACGGGTAAAAAGGCCGCTCCATATGGCGTTAATCTTATAGTGCATGAATCAAATCCTCGTTTGCATGACGATCTCGCTTTATGTATTAAACATAAAGTACCTTTGGTTATCACGGCATTAGGCGCACTAAAAGACATCGTTGATGTTATTCATGGTTATGGCGGTATTGTATTTCATGACGTTACTACAAAACGCCATGCCGAAAAAGCAGCACTTTCTGGTGTTGATGGTCTTATTGCTGTTGCTGGTGGCGCTGGCGGTCATGCGGGGTCAATAAATCCTTTTTCTTTGGTTGAATCAATTCGTACTTTTTGGGATAAAACCTTATTACTTGGTGGTTGTATTAATAAAGGCAATCAAGTTCGCGCGGCTGAATTAATGGGAGCAGATCTCGCCTATATTGGTACACGATTTATCAATACCGTTGAAAGTAGAGCACCTGAAGGTCATAAAAATATGATCATCGAATCTAAATCAACCGATGTCATTCATACACCGGCAGTAACGGGCGTACCATCAAACTTTATCAAACAAAGCTTACAAGCCGCAGGATATGACATGAAAGCATTGTTAGATCCGGGCAATGTAAACTTTGGCTCAAAACTAACGCCTGTTGATGGTGACTCATCTAAAGCATGGCAAGATGTTTGGTCGGCAGGACACGGTGTTTGTGGCATCACCGACATAGTTAAAACTGATGTGTTAATCGATACCATGATAAACGAGTATCATCAGTCAATTAAAAATTAAAACCTAGGGGCTGTTAAATAAAATTCACTATCTACGATTTTGATCAAATAAATTAATGATTACGCACGCTATAGTCCCTAAGTGTTTTATCTATTCACTTAGGGTTGTTTTTTATGTTGTATCTATATGCTGGCTTTGTTTTTATAAAAACGTGTTTAGCAATCTACATTTTGTCAAACGTTAGCGTTGCAACGTCAGCCCTATTTTTTTCGATGATTGTGTTATTTATTTGGTCATTTTTCCCAATAATTCCTTATGCATTAGGGCGAGTATTTAATACCAAGCCAATGCTCGAACCTAAATTGCTCGTTATTTTAGGTTTGCTAATAGCCATTATAGAGAAAGGTTTGTTTCACTTTGAAATACTTAAAGCTGAGCAAGGTACAATAGGTTTGGTGTTTTCTGCACTATCATTTTTTGTTATTGGTTTATTTTCTTTTTCAACGCCAAAAGAGCAAATTAACGCACAACCAGTATAAAACTCGCTATTACCCAAATAATCGATTTTTGCATCCTCGGTAGACGTAATGCATAAACAACGGTATTCTCTTGTTTGAAATTTAAGAGGCAGCTTGTTTATGCATTCAATAATTGGTTTTAGCTAAGAGAATAAAATAGCGTCTCAACCTTTACATTGCC
>PJEL010004396.1_pt1 | contig 11657 bp, 14 predicted proteins | sample 1853271 | NCBI WGS metagenome assembly PJEL01 (sample SAMN08108733, study PRJNA415343) | Invertebrate metagenome, whole genome shotgun sequencing project. | host: Globobulimina | place: Sweden: Gullmar Fjord | collected 2015-08 | reverse complement strand
TGCTCCTTTACTTCATTAATAATGCTTTCTATTTCGGTAAAGGACCCGGGGTCCTGCTGTTTTACCAGCTCTTTTATTTCCCCGTCGTCTTTCAGGAGCAAAACACCTATTGCCCTTTTTGACAGATTATATGTTGTCTGTAATAAGTTCTCAATTTTTTCGAGGGCTATCTCAATCGAAAATTCGACCGGCCCCATATATGAAATCTTGTTATTGTTTTCCATAGTTCACAATCCTTTCTTCAAGTTCATTTACGCCTTCACCAGTAGTAGAAACTGTTGCAATAACCGGGATGCCGAGTTCTTTTTCGAGCAATGGAATATCTATGGAAATACCCGCTTTCCTGGCCTCATCCATCATGTTAAGAACAAGTATGAGCGGAAGACCGGCTTCTATCAGCTGAAGGGTAAATGGAAGCATTCTTTCCATGTTCTTGGTATCCAGCACATGGACAACAACATGGGGCTTTTCATATATCAGAATGCGCCTTGCTACACGTTCCTCTTCAGTGAGCACAGAGAGTGAATACATGCCCGGGGTATCCACTACTTCAAAGGTTTCATTATGAATTGCAGTTTTCCCCCTTGAAACTTCAACCGATGTACCCGGGTAATTCGATACGATTACATAATTCTTTGTCAGCTTTCCAAACAGCAGGCTTTTGCCGACATTAGGGGTTCCGACAAGGGCTATTGTTTTTAAACCGCTTGCAGCAGTTGTGCTTTCCCCCGTACTATGACAACTACCTGCTTTGTCTTCGCTCGATGCTTCTTTTGTCTGTTGCATTCTTGATTCCTCCCTGAAAGTATAATGGGCTTATCTGTTGTCATATATGAAAACAGTGTTATGCTCTTTATATACAATTAATTACGATAGTGAATAACGTTATCAATAAAACATCAAAAAAATATACTCAGTTTCTACATGCGCTGCAAAGACCGTATAATTCCAGCCTGTGCTTTATAAGAACGAAGCCGTTCTTTTTTGCCAGCTTCTCCTGGAGCGCCTCGATTTCAGGGCTTTCGATCTCTACGAATTTTCTGCATTTTGTGCATATTAAATGGTCATGATGCTTGTGATTATATAAGTGCTCGTATCTCGTTGTTCCGTCTTCAAGCAGAAGAACCCGGCAGAGACCGGCATCATTAAAAATCTTCATGGACCTATAGATCGTTGCATACCCGATTGAAGAGTTTTTCTTTTTTACAATATTATAAAGTTCTTCAGCGGTCAGGTGTTTTTCAGTTTTAAGAAAGACCTCGAGGATTTGCGTTCTCTGGCCACTGTGCCTTAAGTTGTTCCTGCGGATATACTCGTCAAGTACTCCCATTTCTTCATTATATGCCATAAATGACCTCAATAACGATAATCAGTATCACCATATTATCATCTGCAATGTGCTCTGTCAAGGGGAAAATTCACAAATTATGAAAAATTATGACAATAGCTTTTGCACCGGTGTTATGTTATATTCTTTTTAATTCACTATGTATACGTCTGCTTGAACAGCTTGCTCATCATACAATCATTTGATGTCCCGGTAAAAGGGGACGGAAAAAGGCGACATGAGATCTGACATACACAGAAGCGACACACACTGCTGTTCAACCGGCTTTGATTCTTCCGGTGCCGCCACTGTAAAAAAAATCGCCATAATAGGGATGCCGAACAGCGGCAAGAGCGAGGTATTTAATAAGTTTACCAGGTCTTACTCCCCTGTTGCCAATTATCCCCAGACTACGATCTCGGTTGTAAGGAAAAAAGCGGCCCTGGGCATGAAATCATTTGAGATCATCGATACCCCCGGGATCTCTTCCCTGAATATTTTTTCCGAGGAAGAACTGGTTACACGGGATATCTTATTTAAGGAACGTCCGGAGATGGTCCTTTTCTGCGGGGACGCAACGCGGTTGAAATCAACGCTTGTACTGCTGGCCCAGATATTTGAACTTAATATACCAACGGTATTCTGCCTTAACATGGTAGATGTGGCAACCAGAAGAGGGATAATAATTGATTCCAAAGAATTGTCACGAGAGGTATATTCTAATGTAATAGAAACTGCTGCAGTTCACGGCTCCGGTCTGAAAGAACTTAAGAAAGCAATTGATAATGTTCATCCATCAATCGCCAGTGTAAATTATCCGGCGGTTATCGAAAAGGCATTAATAGATTTACTCGATCTGTTCCCGGTCGAAGAGAGGCCGTCAAAGGGACTGATGATACTGTACCTGATAGGTGAAGACGGCATTTCAGAGTTAATAGAAACAAGGTATGGAGAGAAAGTCCTTTCAAAGGCGAACAACATACTGCTCGGTCTTCATAGGAAAACCTCAGCTGCAAGAATCAGACAGACCATCTTTAATGCGCGTGAAGCCTGGGCCGACAGGGTGGCGGAGAGAGCAACTACAAAGGCCACATTCTCCATAACAGGATTTTCCCAGAAGGCCGCATGGGCATCACGTCACACGGTTCTGGGCTGGCCGATTCTGTTGCTGATTCTATGGGCTGTTTTTTACGGAGTCGGTACTATTGCTACAAAAATGGCAGATACGCTCGACAGCTGGATTTTTGCTCCTTCGACCAATACGATTTCTTCGCTGTTTACCACTTTTCCGTTAGTCCATGACTTCATGGTAGGGGAATACGGCATACTGACAATGGGTGTCTTTAATGCCATCGGAACGGTTGTGCCTATTCTGATAGTGTTTTTCCTGATTACCAGTTTTCTTGAGGACGTCGGATACCTGCCGAATCTCAGCGTATTGCTGAACAGGTCGCTTTCCATATTCGGATTGACAGGAAAATCTGTATTGCCGGTAATACTGGGTTTTGGATGCAACACCATGGCTACATTAACATGCCGGACACTGGAGACTAAAAAGGAAAGACTGGTGGCTTCGTTTCTGATTGCGCTGGGGATACCGTGTGCAGTACAACTGGGTGTCCTGCTGGCGATCATGGCGACTGCACCTTTTTCGGTGCTTTTGATCACGGTTGCGGCAGTGTTTGCTACCCAGATAATTTCTGGAATTATATTGCACAAACTGGTCAGGACAGAGCGAAAGTCTGATTTCATCATGGAACTGCCGCCATTCCGCATTCCGGATTTCCGCCATGTCATAATCAAGACTTATTACAGGGTCAAATGGTTCCTGGTCGAGGCGGTGCCCCTTTTTGTGGTTGGAGCGGCATTGATGTTTGCACTGAAAATAACCGGACTGCTTACCATGATCAAGGAAGGGCTTCGACCTGTTGTTACAGAATTCCTCTCGCTCCCGGACAAGATAACAGAAGTGTTTATTCTGGTACTGGCGCGGAGAGAACTGGGGGCCGTATATTTTAAGGACATGGTGGATGCTGTACAGGTGGACTATTATCAGACCATTACCGGTCTGGTCGTTATAACCCTTTTCATTCCATGCATTTCAAATACCATGGTCATGGTCAAGGAACTAGGTCTTCGCTGGACCATAGTCTTGAATATCGCTATTATTACAATAGCTATCCTTGTGGGAGGGCTGGTTAATTTTTTGATAAGACTTTGAAAGTGAATTACCAATTATGACGCAAATGAAGAATTGCTCAGTTTGGATTGTAATTCGTAATTGTTTTTTAAAGAGGGAGAAACCATGAAAGATTCCAGAGAGCACCGCAAGGATGAATTACTTGAAATGTTGTGGCATTTGAATGAGCACCACAAATTAACTCTATCCATGCTGCGGGAACACGACCCGAATAAGGAATATGAGAAGTCCCTGTACGAATTCAGGTCCAACGGCACCATCAGTTTTGATGGAGAACATATTGCCTTTACCGAAAAAGGCAAGATAAAAGCTGAGAATATTATCCGCCGCCACAGGCTTGCGGAATGCCTTATGACCAATGTTCTGGGGATGAAACCCGCGGACACCGAAGAGGCTGCCTGCGAGTTCGAGCACATATTGTCTGCCGAACTTGTTGACTCAATTTGTACACTTTTAGGGCATCCCCCGACCTGTCCTCACGGTGAGAAGATTCCACTGGGTGAATGCTGTATCGAGGTCAAAAGCTCAGTCAAAAGTGCTGTCATTACAGTAAATAAAATGAAGATCGGCAATACCGCAAAAATCGCATTTCTGAATGCACAGAATGACAGCAGGACCCACAAGCTTCTTACTATGGGGCTGAACCCCGGATCTGAGATCAAGCTTCATCAGACAAAACCGGTGTTAGTAGTAGAAGTGGACAACAGGCAGATTGCCATTGAGAATTCCATTGGGGAAGAGATCAATGTCTGGAAACCACTTGAGTAACTTGTCCTGAATATTGCATCAGGGATAAGATTGCAGAGTTAATATCGAAAAGTAGATTGTGAGAACACGCACCGGTGATAATATTACCCTAAACTATGTCCTGCAATGATAAAAAATAACCATAACGCAAACACTACCTGCTGGGTATGGATCAGCCTTAAGCGCCTCTTATCCATGCCCAGCGGACTCTGATAATACATCAATATTCCCGCTATTGTGAGCCACAGTGTCAAAGCCATAGATATATACAATAAAATATTTTGTTCTTCTGCTTCTGAATAATGTCCGTGAATAATGACCAGCAAAAAAGCGAGCAGGTTTAATGTAACATGTGCCTTGAGATACTGCTTGAAAAAATGGCTCATTTCCTTTGGCCAGGGCCGGTAGCGCTTGGCAATTATTTTTGCCGGATAATATGCATTAGCTATAATAAAAAATAATGCTGCCAGTATTCCAGCTGTCTCACTCATCAATGACCTCCCTTTTACTGTTGGTACGGCTGCTGCAAATTTATTTAATTCCCGGGAATGTGAAGGCAAGCAGGTTAAAATAAATCGCTTTTTACAACCATGATAATATTAGCAATAAAATCGGCAAAACAGCAATGTCTTTTTTGTCTTTTTTTGTCTTTTTTAGATCCCTAAAATCACACAGACACTAATTGCATTGGTTAAGCAGGGTAATTAATTTTCAATTGGCAGCAGGATTTTAAGCATCAGTGCTTGAGACCTGAATATACGGCTTGTATTTTAAAGCTACTTTTTGATAGCTTAAAGGTATATTTTAAAGATGCTAAACAGATCAGTAAAAGTAATTTAGTGAATGAAGGAGTGTGCTGTGGTAAAACATCTCAATGTTTCAGAAGAAAAAATTGCCGATTTCTGCAGATATTGGAAAATTACAGAGTTTGCGCTATTTGGTTCTGTTCTGCGAGACGATTTTAGTCACGAAAGTGATATTGATGTACTTGTTTCATTTGCAACTGATGCATGCTGGAGCCTTCTGGACCACGTGGATATGCAGGACGAACTTGAGGATATCTTCGGTCATAAGACAGACCTTGTAAGCAGGAACGGAATTGAACGGAGCCGTAATCACATTCGCCGCGAGGAAATACTTGAAACGGCTGAGATCATTTATGCCGCAGCGTGATCTCAGTTATCTTATCGATATTGTTCAGGCAGAAAAACAGATACAGGAGTTCATTCGGGGTAATGAAGTATGGAATGTTGTAGCCACATCAATGCCTGCCATCATGAAACAAATTAAGACACTTATCCCCAGCAACCATTAATTTGACCAGCCATATTTCTTGTGATATTATGCGCTTATGCGGCTTGAGTATTATTCATCTGAAAAACTTGCAAAAGAGATTTTAGAGATTACAGGTAAATATTTAGATCTTGATTCTTATAAAGTTTTCTTTTTTGGCTCAAGAGTAGCGGGGAGTGGAAATGAGCGTTCTGATATTGATATAGGCATTGAAGGGCCTGCTCCTGTTCCATCTGACGTATTGTCCGAAATAAAACAGGAAATTGAAAATCTTCCAACATTATATACAATTGAAATAGTGGACTTTAAACAGGTTTCTGAAGATTTTCGTGAAGTTGCATTTCAGAATATCGAAGATTTAAATTGATGATTCTCATGTGACAAAAGTTAATCATTAATTGCAAGAACTTTTGCAGTCGCACGATTACACCATGGGGATTTACCCGATAGAAAAATCGGTTTATGCCTGATATCCATTGAACGCAACTCTCTGTATAATCTCAAGTTATAGGATATTGCAATAAACCTGGCTCTAAAATTATGAGGCCGGAAAACCTGGAGACATATTTACGTATACTTATTATTATTGAAACTAAATGAATTATCCCTTCTCCCTTAGTAGGAGAAGAATCCCGTAAAGGTAAAAACCTAATTAAAACAGGTAGTTAGGGGGGGGGTAAAATGGACGATGACAAAAAAGTAAAAACCGGAGAACAGAACACGGATCATGACAGCAAGGCGGTCCCGCTTCTTTCAACAACAGCTGGAGCAGTTGCCGGAGGTATAATTACTTCTTCCCCAGCCATAACGGTTGCAGGTGGAACCGGGTTGGCAGCATACTCTGCAGGGCTTGGATCTTTGATAGCCCATGTCGGATGCGGGTCAATTGCTGCAGCGTCCGCTTTATCTCTGGTCGCAGCCGGACCTGTTATAGGTGGACTGATAGGATTCGGGGCATACAGGGCGATTAAAGGTATTAATAAAAAAGATCATTAAGAACAACTAAAAAAAGGAGCAGATACATGTCGGCAATACTCGGTGGTATAGCATTCATTCTCTGGCTGTGGGCGCTTATTGACGTCCTGAAAAATGAGTTCAATGGCAGCAATAAAATAGTATGGCTGCTAACAGTGGTTTTACTTCCAGTGGTAGGATTTGTCCTGTATTTTATCATCGGACGTACTCAAAAAGTTTCCCTGCAGGAATAAGATTATTAAACACAGCCTGTGCTTTAGAACAGGCTGTATTAACCTGGAAGAAGCATTATAACGACAAGTATCCCTTGACCCCGTCTATGACAGTTTTTTCTTTTGCTTTTATCGAATCAAACAGTTCCTGCTGTTTATCGTTCATTTCCCTGCCGTACTTTACTTCAATTAATGTGCTGCCTGACATAAAATCAATCTCTGCTCCATTTTTGTATATATAGCATGGTTGAGAGTTTTTTATTTTCAGATAGACCAGATTTTCAAATATTGCGCCCTTGTCTCTGAAACCTGTCATAATATTTCTTATTCCTATATCCGCAGCGTAAATCTTTTTAGGAGACCGCAGCCGCTCATTTAATTTACCGCATCTTTCAACTGGATATATTAAAAAAGATGATGTGAAGTATTCAAAGTAGCGTCTTATTGTATCAACGCTTACATTCAATATCCGTGATATTTTATTCATGCTCACCTGCTTGCCGGACCGCTCCATAAGCAGCAGAAATAGATTCTTAACGAGTCGAATATCCTTTATGCCGTGCATCGCTATTATGTCTTTATAAATAATATCATCAAGCAATGAGTAGATACAGGAAACATCTCCGGTCAGAACATACTCAGGTATTCCACCGTATTTTAAATAATCTTTAAAATAAGTATCATGTAAATATTGCTCGGATTTTTTAATCGTAATACCTTTAAACAAAAGGTATTCATTGTAGTCAAGCGGCAGTACTTCTATTGTTCTTGATCGCCCTGTGAGAAAGGCTTTTTTGTCTATAAGAGATGAGGAAGACGAAGCAGCGGCAAATATTTTAATGTTCTCTGTATCATAAAGATTTTTCAGTTCACGGGCAAAATCGGCTTTATATGTAATTTCATCCAGAAATAGAAATACTTTCTCTGATCTCTTTAACCTGTGCTCTTTTCTGTATTCCTCCAATATGTCATGAATAGACAGGGTCTCCAGGTTATATGAGTCTAAAGTAACGTACAGGATATTTACGGAAGCCGTGGATAATAGCAAATGCTTTATTATCATTTTGAAGGCCGTAGTCTTCCCGACCCTTCTTAAGCCGACCAGAAAAACAATATTCTTTGATCTCAGCTGTTTTTTCAGCAGATCAAGGTAGTAGCTTCTTTCAATAAAGTCGGGATTGAAATCATCTTCCCACCAGGGATTTTGTTTGTATAACTCCTGAACGATATCCAATTAACCCTCCTTACATAACGACTACAGCAACTAGTATATGTAAATTCTATACGATTATATCGCTAAGCATGGTAGTAAGTCAAGTATACTATTACTGAATTAAAAGACTATGGTATTATGAGATGGTCATTTAGCACTGCCAGTCTCATATAACAATTAAACTGCCGGATTTTATTATATGTGGACATGAGTGGTTTACAGGGAAATTTGACTGGTCCGTAAGACTTCTGATTTACCGGTGTGAGGGATTATGAATCAATACTATATTACAGTATTTTTACTTTGCTGCAGCAATATTTTTATGACTTTTGCCTGGTACGCACACCTCAAGCATCTGAATCACAAGACATGGATTATCGCGGCGCTTATTAGTTGGGGAATAGCTTTGTTCGAGTACCTGCTCCAGGTCCCAGCGAATCGTATCGGACATGAGGTAATGTCTATAGGGCAATTAAAAGTGCTCCAGGAAGTTATTACTCTGACAGTTTTTGTCCCTTTCTCCCTTTTCTATATGAAGGAGGAACTCACACTTGACTATCTATGGGCAGGACTTTGCCTGATGGGAGCGGTGTTTTTTTTGTTTCGCTCAAAAATAATGGGCACGTGAACATACTTCAACATTAATGGTTTTATATTGGAAATAAAAACATAAAAATCATAAAATCCCCCCTTGCCCCTGTCTGCCGACAGGCAGGCCCCCTTTTCCAAAGAGGGCTAACTGAGGGATTAACCCTCATGCACTCTTTGTTCTTTACATTTGGAGAAAGTGTGAGATAATGATTTTTATAAATAAACGTATATTATCTCTACGCGTTAACAGCTTTATGAATTTAAGGGAACAGGCGTGCATTTAATAACGGTTCACTGATTACTGCACATATACTACAGTACAGTCAGGAAGGAAGATATGTGAAAGTAGTAATACAGGACCATGGGATTGGTATTTCAGAAGAACATTTGAAGAGTTTATTTGACCCATATTTTACAACAAAGGAGATGGGCCGGGGATTAGGTCTTTCAGTAGTCTACTCAATTATCAAAAAACATGATGGACATATATCGGTAGAATCGGAACTGGGAGTCGGAACAACCTTCACTATGTATGTCCCTGCATCTGAGAAACAGGTTAAAGCAAAAGAGAGTATTGAGGATACATTTGCTGCCGGAAATGGAAAAATATTGTTAATGGATGATGAAGAAATAATCAGGGAGAGCGTTGAACAGTTGTTAACGCACAAGGGATACGAAATTGAATGTGCAAAAGACGGTGACGAAGCAATAGAATTCTATAAAAAAGCGATGGAAGAATCAAAGCCCTTTGCAGCAGTTATCTTGGACCTGACCATACGTGGAGGCATGGGAGGAGAAGAAACAGTAAAGAAACTGCGAGAACTCGATCCTGCCGTAAAGGCAATTGTTGCAAGCGGATACTCCAATGATCCTATCCTGGCAAATTTCAGTGAGTATGGATTCGACGGTGTTTTTGCCAAGCATGACAAAACTGAAGAACTGGGTAAAACTCTGCATCAAGTAATGAACGGTTATAAGTAAATAATTGTAGTGGTAGTTTGGTTATTTCTTTTCGCAATGGTTGATATCTTTGTTGTAGCTTTAGCATTATCCGTAATAATATTTGATTTGATTATCAGGAATAAGGATTTATCCTATATAAATTAACATGCTTTACCCCTATTCAGAAAGTGCTTACTTAAGTCGATATAGATACTACATAACTTGTTGCCTGATTTATTGTTAAACAGTGTTTGGGGTGTTTGGACCAGTTTACCGTTCATATCTGGTCCTGCGCCGCTATTATGGAGCTGATACATGTCAATTGATTTCAAAAAAAAGAAATTCCTGGTCGTAGATGATTTTCCTGAATTCAGGCGGAGTGTGAGGAAGACACTCGAATCAATCGGTGCAAAGTTTATTGACGAGTCCGAAAATGGGGAAAGTGCAATTAAGAGCATGAAAAGGAAAGCATACGATATTGTGCTTTGTGATTATAATCTCGGCTTTGAAAAAAAGGACGGACAACAGATCCTTGAGGAGGCAAAGCATCGAGGATTAATCAGGTACTCAAGCATCTTCATAATGCTGACCGCTGAAAACACCATGCCGATGGTCATGGGGGCTGTCGAATACCAGCCGGACGACTATCTGATTAAACCAATCACTAAAGATATTTTAAAAACCCGGATGGAGAAATTTATAAAGAAAAAAGCAGATTTCGAGGATATCGAAAAAGCTCTCCAGAACAAGGAATATATGCGCACCATTGAGCTGTGCGACGAGCATATAAAAAGCAATCCTAAAAACATGCTCGAATATCTGAGGTTAAAGAGCGATACCTTTATAACGATAGGGCGCTACGAAGATGCGAGTGCTGTATGTGAAAAGGTGCTCGCCATGCGTGAGATTCCCTGGGCAAAAATGGGACTTGGAAAAGTATACTTTCTCACCGGGGCCTTCTTGAAGGCAAAGGACATGTTCCAGGATATTATCCAGGAGCACAAGGCTTTTATGGAAGCCTATGACTGGCTTGCAAAAACACTGGAAGAGCTTGGGGCCATAGAAGAGGCCCAGGAGGTCCTTTTGACAGCCACCGAAATATCACCCAAGGCCATTTTACGGCACCAGGCAATAGGTGAAATATCTTACAGGATGAATGATTATGACAGGGCTGAAGATGCATTTAAGTCAGCTATTTCAATAGGGAGCAATTCATGTTTTAAAAGCCCGGACGAATACACCGGCCTGGCAAAGACATTCCTGAAAAAAGATTCCTCCGAGGAGGCGCTCTCGGTCCTTAATGAAGCACGCAGCAAGTTTGAGGGGAACCGCGATGCCATTGCCAAGACAGCTGTTACGGAAGGTCTTGTATACAAAGAAACAAACCGTGATGAAGAGGCTAAAAAGGCTATTGAAGAGGCCTCAAAACTCCTCGACGGCCTTTCCGGCAAGATCCCGCTGGAGACGACCATGGATATGGCCAAGGTATGTTTTGCTCTGGGAGAAAAAGACAGGGGAGTAAAGTTCATGCAGAAAATTGTGAAAAACTATCACGATAACGACAAGGTAGTTCAGCCGGTACAGGCTGTATTTAATGATGCTGAATTACAGGACGAAGGAGCAGGCATAATTGCTGCAAGCAAAAGCGAAATAGCAGAACTCAACAACAACGGGGTACGTCTGTTTAAAAACGCCAAATTGGACGAGGCAATCGAATATTTTGAAAAATCGGCTGTTGGACTCCCGGAAAATAAAATTATTAACTGCAATACTGCACAGGCACTGCTGATGTTTATGAAAAAGAACGGAAAAAACGACCAGTACCTTTACCGTGCCATGCAGTATCTTGACAAGGTAAAGAAGATTGATCCATCTTATGAGAAATATCAAAAACTGATGAATATGTATGAGGAAATATCGGCTTCAGAAAATACTCCGGTAACATAAGGAAGGCATAATATGGAGAAGACTGATAGAAGCCAAACCCGGCACCCCCATATATCATCCCAGAATATGCTTTCTTAATAACTAATTCCCAACTAATTTAGGAAAAATCAAAGAGTAACTTCTACTGAATCAGATTCTTAACGATTAATCATGTGAAATGATTATGCTGCATAGGGGATTCCCCCCCCCCCCCCCCCCCCCCCCCCCCCC
>PJEL010004395.1_pt1 | contig 11659 bp, 12 predicted proteins | sample 1853271 | NCBI WGS metagenome assembly PJEL01 (sample SAMN08108733, study PRJNA415343) | Invertebrate metagenome, whole genome shotgun sequencing project. | host: Globobulimina | place: Sweden: Gullmar Fjord | collected 2015-08 | reverse complement strand
TTTTTCAGCGTTAAGTACATATTGTCCTGGTGGATGCTGCTTAATTAACTCCCCACAGGCAAAGTAATCGCTAGCATCTTTAATGACAAATAAGGCTTGTAATAATTCGCCTTGCTCATTAGGTAATAAAGCGAGACCTTTTTCAGAAAAGTTCGTGTTTTTCAACCAATTTTTAGTTGTTTGGTTTTGTTTATTCAACCAACCCTTATAGGTTTTCTGTTCAATAATAAAAAGTGGTGTGCCGTTATTATTTGCAATTAATAAGTTATTCATGGGCTTCCTCAAGATATGTCGCTATTGTTAAGCGATAAGGCAAATGCATGCCTTGATTGTAACCTAAGATGAGCATAGAGTAAGGTCATTCGCGCGTCAGCGCGTTAAACTCACTTCTGTTTTATTGTCGTTTTGTAAACTTATCTTAGGTTAGGTTAAAAACTAGTTGCTTTGCTTTTTTTATGTACGGCTAGCGTGCATTAAAACCCGCTTCAGATAAGTCTAATTGACTTATCGCTATCACAGCTTGAGTTCTATTTCTAACGTCAAGCTTACGAAATATTGCCGTTGCATGCGCTTTAATGGTTGCTTCAGATACATTTAAATCATAAGCAATTTGTTTGTTTAGCATGCCTTGAGCAAACATCATTAAAATACGGTATTGCTGCTGAGTTAAGCTAGCAACACGATCAGCAATTTCACTATTATTGTTAATACCTTGCGATTGTTCAAACGATGCCGGAAGCCAAATATTGCCAGAAAGAATAGCTATTATCGCCGTATAAATATCATCAACGGGCGTTGATTTAGGAATAAATCCGGCAGCACCATACTCCATTGCTTTACTGATAGTGTCGTGGTCTTCATGTGCAGAAACTATAACAACAGGTATCTGCGGAAAATGATTACGAACGTGAATTAAGGTATTAAATCCGTGTGCACCAGGAATATTTAAATCTAATAGCAATAAATCGCTATCGTTATGAGCGAGAAGTTGTTCATCTAGCTCACTAATTGTTTCGGCTTCCAGCCATTGCGTATAATTCAGTTTGGCTTTTAATGTGCCTAACAATGCTTGCCTAAATAAAGGGTGATCGTCAGCTATTATAATTTTTTCTGGCTGATTCATAGCAAATATCCTAAAAAATGATTAATTCATTCTAACGGAAATAGGCTTAATAACAAATCATACTTGTTGATAATTACATCAAGCTTACGCTTACCAATTGTTTTTATTAATAATAGCTTCAGCTTGTTCATGGTATAATGGTAAATTATGAATAGATTCTGTGTCAGGGGTTAGTAAACCCCACGAATCTAATAATTCGCCAGCTGGCATATCAGCACGAATAGGGTATTCGTAGTTATTATTGGCATAAATAGTTTGTGCTTTCTTAGTGGTTAAAAATTCAATGAATTTTATCGCATTGTTTTTATTTTTAGCTGAACTTGTTAAGGCAGCACCACTAATATTTACGTGTGTACCAACACCATTTGTTATTGGAAATACAATACCAACCTTTTGATAAGTATCACGATCGCTTTGCTTTTCACTGGCTGACAGTACACCGTAATAGTAACTATTCACTATAGCAATATCACATTCTCCACGAGCAACTTTACGTAGTTGATCTCGATCGCCACCGTTGGGACGCATAGCTAAATTTTTTGTAAAACCCTCAACCCATTTTCCACTCCACTCATTGCCATGTTGATAAATAAAACTACTTACCATAGAGCGATTGTAAAAGTGTGACCCTTTTCTACTGCATATTTTACCTTGCCATGTTTTATCTAGTAAGGCGCTATAGCTATTAAGTTTTGCAGGATTTACGACGCCTTTAGCATAAAATATTGCACGTGCTCTTAACGATAAGCCAAACCAGTACTGGTCAGGATCTCGAAGTGATGACGGAATATTATTGGTGAGCAGAGTTGAATGTATTGGTTGTATTAGTGCTAATGATTTTGCTTTTTCTAAACGAGCAACATCAACCGTAAGTAATACATCGGCAAAGCTATTATCACCATCTTGAATTAAGCGTTTCATTAGTTTGTCAGCTTTTCCACTAACGATATTCACTTTGATTCCTGTTTGAGTGGTAAATTCGTGAATAAGTGGGTTAATTAATTCAGCTTGACGGAATGAGTAAACATTTACCGAGTTTTGACTCGCGTGTGATTTTTCAATAACCAAATCATTACCGAATAGTATTAACATACTTAAAAACATGACAATTTTATTCACTTACCTACTACCTTTTCTCTATATAATACATTTGTACAAATGATAATCATTTGCATTAAAACACTGTTAAGGTATCATGTACAGCATTCATTTAGTAAATAAAACGTTTTAGCAATCATGGAAGAGGTGCTAAGTTATCTACAGAAGCCTAAGGTTATTCCTGTGAAATTTTTTCTAGCTCTCACTCAAAAAGTTAGCTGTTTCCTCTCCAAATTCTCTGGTATCGCATTGTTATGGTTCATCGGTTTAATGCTATCCTATGCAGCATTTTTTACTATTAACTATTATGAAGAGCAACATTTACAGCAGCGATTTGAATCTACATTTAAAGACAAAATTACAAGCCTGACACAAGCAATCTCAGCAATTGATAAGGTTTTCCTCGCAACGAAAAGCTTGCTTGATGTTAATGCAGACTTAAAACAGGGTGATTTTTCTGCGCTTATTAATAGTAATTTTTTAATTAATACCGGTATGCAAGGGGTTGAGTGGGCTCCTGCTGTATCGCTTGGTAGTGCTAAACACTTTGAAAAACATGTTCGTGAAAGTGGCGTTTTTGATTATCAAATAAGGCCAGTTGACGATATTAGTGAAAGTTGTGTTATTGCTGATTTTAAACAAATATTTCCTGTACTCTTTGCACAACCCGCAGATGCTGTTGGCCATGAACTAGGTTTGCAACTCAGCAGTGATTGTACTATTGCCGAAAGTATGAAAAATGCGCTTGAAAGCAAAACCATCACGACAGCTCATTTTTATAATCAACAATATGAGCTGGGCTTACGACTTTTGCTACCTGTGTTAACAGAGCAAGATGAATTGAGAGGCTATATCGTAGGTATTGTCATGATAAACCAATTGATTGATACCTTGTGGGGAGACTTAACAGGCACCAAAAACTATCAACTATTGATTTTTAATAACGATGACCGCAACCAAAAGATCTATGATTCACATTGGCGTGCTAAGTGCGATAGCAATTGTGCTCAACATATTAGTCAACGAAATATACATGCCAATATTCCATTTGCTAATCAAATATGGTCAATTGAATTTAGTCAGTTTAGAGCGAGTTCTTTAGGACACTTTTATAGTTACGCTGTGGCAACTTTATTATTAATACTAACTTTAGGTTTAAGTATTTATTTGTGGAGCAGTATTAACCGAGTGCGTTGGGCAAATAATTTAGTAAAAGAACGTACAGAAACCTTACGTTATCAGGCTTCGCACGATGATTTAACTCAATTATTGAATAAGCAAGAATTGTCTAGCCGCTTAGAGTTATTAACTCAACAAGGTAACCAACAAAATGAAGATGGTTTTAGTTTATTGTTTATCGATTTAGATCATTTCAAAAAAGTAAATGACACCAAAGGACATTTAGTTGGTGATAAATTACTGCAACAAGTGGCCCAACGTTTAAAACAAGCAGCACGCTTTGATGACGACCTCTTTAGGTTTGGTGGTGACGAGTTTGCGGTATTACTGCGAGATACACATTGTAGAATAACCGTATCTTTAGTGGCAGATCGTATTCTTAAAAGGTTAGAGCAAGTTTATATTATTGAGGAAAACAAATACCGTATAGGTGCCAGTATTGGTGCCTCGTTGACCCACTGTAATAAAGTTAGTGCGAGTGAAGTCATTCGTAACGCGGATATTGCGATGTATGAAGCAAAGCGTTTAGGGCGGGGGCAAATTGTTTTCTATCAAGCTAACATGTTTCAGCACCTTGTTTACAAACAGGGCATTGAAGATGAATTAGCAGAGGCGATTGCCACAATGCAGTTGAGTTTACATCTTCAACCTATTCATGAAAATCATGATTTAAAAGGTTTTGAAGCACTTAGTCGATGGTTACACCCTGAAAAGGGCATGATTTTTCCTGATGAGTTTATTGAAGTTGCGGAGGAAACTGGCTTAATACATGAGTTAGGTATTTGGTTGATAGATAATGCTTGTGCACAGTTAGCCGATTGGGTTGAAAGTTATGGTATTCATGCTTGCCCGTATATTAGCATTAACATTTCCTCACTGCAGTTGGTTCAAAATGACGTTGTGCTTCAAATTGCTCATGGGTTGAAACGGTATCATGTACCAGGAAGATTACTCGCTATTGAGCTAACTGAGTCGGCCTTAATTAATAACAAGGCTGTTGTGAAGGATAATCTGCTAAGTATTCAAGCGCTGGGTGTTAGGGTATTTCTAGATGATTTTGGTACAGGTTTTTCATCATTGTCATTGTTAAGAGACTTCCCTATCGACGTACTTAAAATTGATCGAAGTTTCATTGTTGATATCGAGAATGATAATCAAGAGGCAAAAAAACTCGTGAAGGCAATGATCAATATGGCTAAAGCGTTAAATATGAGTGTAGTTGCCGAAGGTGTTGAAAATTTGAAAACATTAAACTGGTTATACAGCCAGGAATGCTATGTTATTCAGGGGTATTATTTCTCTAAACCGCTACATAAAAAAGAGCTAGAGGCGTATTTAACGCAGTATTTAACACAGAAAAAATTGGCATTAGAAGTTAATTCAGCATTAGAAGTTAATAATACAAAAGATTTTATTGCTAAACCATTATCATTAGCGGCAGGAGTTTAAAAAGGGTGCTCGTAACGAGCAAGAAAGTGTTTTAAGTAAAAGGTACTAATTTACTATTATTATTGTCTCTAAAACAGTATTAGTACCTTAATTATTACTTAGTTTTATTTATGCGGAATATTACTTAACACAGCAACTAATAATTTCCAGTATTGCGCAACAGTTTCAATTTCAATTTTCTCATCTGGAGAATGTGGAAATTTTATTGTAGGGCCAATAGAAACCATATCCCAATGCGGATAAGCTGTTTTAAACAACCCACATTCTAAACCCGCATGAATTACCATCACTGCTGGTACTTTGTTGTACAAGCTCTCGTAAGTGTCTCTCACGGTATGCATAATGGCTGAGTCGGTATCGGGTTTCCAGCCAGGGTACGCGCCAGAAAAGGTAATATCAGCACCTGCTAATTCAAATACAGATTGAACTGTTCGTTGAGTTTCTAAACGACCGTCATCGTGTAAGCTACGAATTAACACCATCGCGTTAAATTTATTACCCCGAGTGCGAATTACGCCTAAATTCAGCGAGCTTTCAACAATGCCTTCAATATCATCACTCATACGCATTACGCCATTAGGACAAGCATTTAACGCACGTAAAATAGCGGCTTGAGTTGCTTTAGTCCAACACTGCTCGAAATCTTCAGGTGAAATCAATAACATGTCGATATCAGTTTCTATAGCACCTAAATTCTTACGGATAGTTACTAAGTAACTCGCTAAAGCACCTTTTAGTGCTTCGACATGTTCTTTCGCTACAACAAAGCTAGCATTGGCTTCACGAGGAATAGCGTTACGTAAACTGCCGCCATTTAACTCAGTTAAGCTAATGCCAAAATCGTTACTTGCATCTAATAAAAAGCGTACTAAAAGCTTATTTGCGTTCGCACGACCCGTATGAATATCAACACCTGAATGACCGCCTTTTAAGCCAGAAATAGAGAGGTTAAATGCTTGATAATCACTTGGTACTTCTTCAAAGCTTAATTTGAAACTTGAGTTGCCATCAATACCACCGGCACAACCCATGTAAATTTCGCCTTCTTGCTCAGAGTCGGTGTTAATTAAAATATCACCGTCAAGCCAGCCAGCTTCCAAACCAAATGCGCCGCTCATGCCAGCTTCTTCATCAATGGTAACTAACACCTCTAATGGGCCATGGCTAATATCATTACTTGCTAACATGGCTAATGCAGACGCAAGGCCAACACCGTTATCGGCACCTAAGGTAGTGCCTTCAGCAGTAACCCAGTCACCTGTTTCTATCACGTATGGTTTAATTGGGTCCGTAATAAAATCATGTACGGTATCGTTATTTTTTTGAGGAACCATATCCATATGAGCTTGTAAAATAACACCTTTACGATTTTCCATTCCCGCAGTGGCTGGTTTTTTAATAAATAAGTTACCGATAGCATCTTCTTTAATCGCTAAACCAAGCTCTTTTGCCCATTCTTGAATCCAAAGCGATATTTTTTGTTCATGCTTTGAAGGGTGTGGAATACTACAAATTTTTTCGAATAACTGCCATAAGCTGGCAGGTTGTAAATGTGAAAGTGTACTCATTAAGTTTCCTATGTATTATTGATCAGGACAAGTGATTGAAATAAGGCTATTTACTCGCCATTAAAAACTGCCATTGCTCATTAAAGTCACTGCTTGGTTTTTTCTCAAAACCAGAGCGAACGTATTGGCTAATTTTACCTTCCGCGTAAGACACTAGCAAGTTAGCTAAAGCGGCTTCGTTGATTGAAAATGTTTTACCTTCACGTAGTTTGCGTTCACGTAATACTTGTTTAAATTGTGATTCTAATTTTTCAAATAACTGATGAACGCGACCACGTAAGCGTTCATTTTCACCCATTAATGCATCACCCGATAAAATTCGGCATATGCCAGGGTTACGCTCAGAGAAAACAAGCAGCACGTGCAAAATATGATGGCAACGTACTAGCGCTTCTTTATGATCTGTTAAAATGAGGTTGATACGAGAGAATATAGACTCTTCAATAAAATCAATTAACCCTTCAAACATACGCGCTTTTGAAGGGAAATGACGATACAGAGCTGCTTCTGAAACGCCTACTTGTGCTGCAAGTTTTGCTGTGGTGATACGTTCCCCAGGAGAACTTTGTAACATTAAAGCGAGGCATTCTAATATTTGCTGTTTACGGTTTGGCTTTGTCGTTTTAGTTTGTGTGGCGACCATAAAAAAATATTCTCTATTGTTATTATTAAATCCGTTAAATAAGCGCTCATAGGTTAAGTCGTTAACCTATGAATGACTTTTAGCGTGATAGTGTTCATTAATCAATGAAACTAATCTCTTTGCGACTATTTGTTTGCTTGCTAAGGCTATTTCAGTTTTATCAATTGCGCTAAAAAGTGTTAATGCATTATCGTCACTATTGAATCCTTGACCTGATTTTGCAACATCATTTGCTGCAATTAAGTCTAAATTTTTACGCATTAATTTACCACGGGCATAGTGTTCAACATTTTGTGTTTCAGCAGCAAATCCTACAATAAAAGGTTTGTTTTTGAGTTTAGCTACATCGGCAACAATGTCATGATTTTTCACTAAAGCAATTTGCATGTGCTCATTTGTTTTTTTGATTTTTTGATCGGCAATTTCTGCAACGCGGTAATCAGCAACGGCTGCGCAAGCAACAAACGTTGTACAGTGCTCAGCGTGTTTTATTGCTTGTTGATGCATGTCTTCAGCGCTAATCACGTTAATGATGTTACACCCTGCTGGTTGTTTGATGTTTACAGGGCCTGAAATTAATGTCACTTTCGCACCAGCTCTTAATGCAGCATGGGCAATGGCGTATCCCATTTTCCCAGAGCTATGATTGGATATATAGCGAACGGGATCTATCGCTTCTCTCGTAGGTCCCGCGGTAATAACCCAGTGTTGACCTTGTAAATATTTTTCAGCAAAAAAATCGCTACTTAATGTCACAAGCTCATCAACGTCGAGCATTCTACCTAAACCTATGTCACCGCATGCTTGTGCACCAGCGCCAGGTCCCCAAATATTAAATCCCCAACGTGTTAAGGTTTTTATGTTGGCTTGTGTCGCATGAGCATGCCACATTTGTTGATTCATCGCTGGAGCTATAGCAATAGGTGCGCTGGTTGCTAAGCATAACGTTGAGAGCAAATCATTAGCCATCCCCGCCGTTACACGCGCAATAATATCGGCAGTAGCTGGTGCAATAATAATTAAGTCGGCCCATTTTGCTAATTCAATATGACCCATTGCTAATTCAGCTTGGCTATCGAGTAAACTATCAGCGACATGATTGGCAGACACGGCTTGCAAGGTAAGTGGCGTAATAAAGGCTTTTGCTCCTTCAGTCATTACCACGCGCACATCAGCACCTTGGTCTTTTAAACGACGCACTAATTCTGGGGTTTTGTATGCTGCGATACCACCAGTAATGCCCAGAACTATTTTTTTGTCCTGAAGAATTTGCATAAGCTGCTAATCTTAAATAAAAACTAATAATGACGTTAAGATAACATTTATTCGTTTTATTTAAAAATAGCTATGCAGAAATAACCAAGGTAAATGGCAAGCAAAATCCCCGTTAATGTAAAGCAAGGACGCCTACATGAAAGTAGAAAAAACATTATCTACCCAAGTGCTAAAAGATTGGCCTGAATTAGAGCGGCCTCGAGAAAAATTACTACACTTAGGCCCTGCAAGCTTGAGTGATGCAGAATTACTTGCGATTTTTTTACGGACAGGTGTTAAGGGGTGTCATGTGGTTGACTTAGCTAGAGGGCTACTTAATAGCTTCGGCAGTATTGGCGCTATTTATCAAGCAAATCATGATGATTTTTGTCAACAACATGGTTTAGGCACAGCAAAATACGTTCAATTACAAGCTTGTTTAGAAATGTCTAAGCGTTACTTAGCTGAGCAATTAACACAGCAGGGTAAACAATTGCTCTCATCACAAGCGACTCGCGATTATTTACTGAGCGAGTTGCGGAATGAAAACAGAGAGGTTTTTGCTATTTTATTTTTAGATAATCAACATCAAGTACTCAAATTTGAACGTTTATTTTTTGGTACCATCGATGCTGCGGCAGTGTACCCTCGAGTAGTGGTTGAACAAGCATTAAAGCATCATGCTGCTGCCGTTATTCTTACTCACAATCATCCTTCTGGAGTCGCAGAAGCTAGCCGAGCAGACAAGTTATTAACAGATAAGTTAATAAAAGCATTGTTATTGGTCGATATTAGGGTACTCGATCATATTATTGTTGCGGGTCATCAGTGTTATTCATTTGCTGAACATGGTGAACTGACTTAACGACAGATGGTTGGTATTTGATAAATAGAGAAAAAGCGATTACTTTTAATAGATGTGAGTTTAGCCACTCATGAATGTTTAACTAAGGAAGAGCAGATGACCGACAGTAGTAATGATGCAATAGAGCGCCGAAATTCATTTCGTCTCGACATGGAAAAAGAACTCGTTGATATGACGTGGTCAGACGTGAATGGGCAAGAACGTGTAAAAAAAATAGCTTGCTTAGATTTTTCTCGCGGTGGTCTGAAGCTTGATTGTGATGAAAAGGTAGAAGTCGCAACTGCAGTCACAGTCATTTTTAAATCAGCTAACGCTAATAGTCAAAAACTTGCAGGCAAAGTATTACGATGTACTGAGCAAGATAACGGTTGGTTTAATATAGCACTAATTTTGGATTAACCTTTTTGCCAAATAGCGTAACCCAAAAGCAGTTTTTTGATAGTGAACTACAATTAATACGTTCGTAATAATTTAATCGCGGTTAAGGATGGTAGTGAAAATGATGATACTTGTGGGTGGTGAAAAAGGAGGCAGTGGTAAAAGCTGTTTGGCACAAAATTTAGCTGTTTATTTCGCCCGAAATAAAAAAGCTATCGTGCTTATGGTTGATTGTGATCCACAAAGAACTACATCAGACTGGATTCAAGCTCGCAATAGTGATCCATCATTACCAGCAATAAACTGTATTCAACTTTATGGAAAAATTCGCAATGACTTACTTAGTCTTGTGCAACATTATGATTATGTAATTGTTGATTGTGGTGGCCAAGATAATTTGGCTTTGCGTGCCGCTATGTCAGTAGCTGATCATGTCATTATTCCTCTAAGACCGAAAAGACGAGATTTAAAAACAGTACCTCATATGGAAGATATGTTGAGTACATGTAAAATGGTAAATCCAAAAATGTTAGCGTCTTTTGTTATTACCCAATGTCCTTCGCTACCTAATCAAGCCAGCCGTATTATTGAAGCGAAAGAAGTTTGTAGTTCTTATGGGATAAATGTTTTAAACGCAGTAACCTATAGCCGCAATATTTATGATGACAGTGAAGAACAAGGCTCCTCAGTGATAGAAATTGATCCCACAGGAAAAGCCTCACTTGAAATGATGGCAATTGCAGAAGAATTATTGGCTATGGAACCGGAAAATTCACATGAGTTTAACTGATTTAAAAAGAAACAAAGGTGAAAAATCAAAAAAGAAGAATTTCACTATAGATGAGTTTATTTCTGACGCGGAAGACTACGCGAAAGGTAAACCAAAGATTGTCAGTGAATTAAGTCAAGATAAAGTCGCAGCTAAGCAAAGCTTAGAAGAGGCAATTGCTGAGGCAAAGCGCTATGTTGAAATGACTGAAGCTGAGCATAAACGCCAACAAAATGAAGAAAATCAAACTAAAAATAAACCTGAAAAACCGTTTAGAAGAGCCACATTCACGTTAAGTGAAGGCGCCATTAGTCAATTACATGAATTGTCTAAAGGTACCGACTTAGCTAAATCACATATTTTACGTATCCTTATTGATGAATTGTGTAATAAAGAACAAAACGAGCAGTTAAAAAAACTGCTGCAATCAAGAATTGACTAATAAGTACACATTTTTGCCGACTTTTTATGCTTGAACTAGACAAAAATCATACGAAAATACGGTTATATCTCTCCTTATAGAATACCCACACCACTCTAAGTTATTAATTTAACAAGCTAAACACTATATATTCACTATTTTGTTATTAAGGCTAGTATTAATTAATTAGTTTCTCTATAATATGCCACCTTTTTCAGGATCCTAAGGCGACGGTCTTGGGGAAAATATAGCTCGAGCTGAAATTACTTTTGGAGTACTCATATGTCTAAAGTTTGCCAAGTAACAGGCAAAAAGCCAATGGTTGGAAACAACCGTTCGCACGCAAGAAACGCGACTCGTCGTCGTTTTTTACCTAACCTTCAATCTCACCGTTTTTGGGTTGAGAGCGAAAATTGTTTCGTTAAATTACGTTTAACTCCGAAAGGAATGCGTATTATCGATAAGAAAGGTATTGATGTAGTATTAGCTGACATCCGTGCCCGTGGCGAAAAAGTTTAATAACTTTAATCTAAGGAATTATTATGCGCGATAAAATTCGTTTAGTTTCTAGTGCTGGTACTGGTCATTTTTATACTACTGATAAGAATAAAAAGACTATGCCTGAAAAAATGGAAATCAAGAAATTTGATCCTAAAGCACGTAAACACGTAATGTATAAAGAAGCTAAAATTAAGTAATTAATTTTTGTTTATACATATAAAAAACCCAGTTCTTACTGGGTTTTTTTATGCGCGCTATTCTAGAAAAATTTCAGTATCATGATGGATACTACTTTTAGAGGATATTTTATGAAGCTCTCGCGTACGGGTTGGAATAACGTCATTATTTTTTCTGTGATGCTTTTTATTTTACTTATAAATACCCCTAATAATAAATTATTTCCCAAAAACG
>PJEL010004393.1_pt1 | contig 11660 bp, 11 predicted proteins | sample 1853271 | NCBI WGS metagenome assembly PJEL01 (sample SAMN08108733, study PRJNA415343) | Invertebrate metagenome, whole genome shotgun sequencing project. | host: Globobulimina | place: Sweden: Gullmar Fjord | collected 2015-08 | reverse complement strand
AATATAATGATTAAATAATGCTACAATTTTGCACGAATGATAATGATTTTGATTTGCAATGCAATAACTTAATGAATTATATTGAAAATAAATGCTCGGTATCAATTTTTTGCCATGCAAAGAGGTGTTTTGTGGCTAATTCATATAGAAAAATATATTTATGTTGAACAAGGCTCAGGCCGTATAATCGAGCACAGCAATAGTGATAAACGCTTTGCTGGCTTTTTCTTTATGCTGCACTTTATGGACTATGGCGATGAAGGTAGCTTTAACAACATTCAAATTATACTGTTTGCTTTTGTCACTTTATGGTTAGCACTTTCAGCGCTTATTTGGACTGTACATATGTTGAGGAATGGCAGGTATAGGTTAAAGCGCTAATTTCACTCAATCACAATTATATATGAATAACTGCGACATTAAGCAAACTACATCAAGAGAGTACAGTAATGTTTATAGCATCAAGCGAGTATATTGCTAAACAAAGCGACGGCACGCTAATAACAATAAAATTCGATATAGGACTTCCTGAGCCCGATCCTTTATCTAATAACGAAGATTATCGCTGCAAGGTTGAAGTTCCAGCGCTGGCTTTTAGTGAATACAGCTATGGCATAGACGCTATTCAGTCACTATGTTTAGTAGTTCAGTGTTTACACTACGTTTTAAAGCCGCTAATCAACGCTGGGTGGTGCTTCTATTTACCGCAAGATTTAACACATGAACTTGATATCATGGCGGTACTGTTTCCTTCGCAGACACAAAACTAAGGGAACTGTACACCAAAAGCCATTTCACCCTATCTAACCACAATGCTCAGCTTCGGTTGTTGTAAGACCTGTAATTACAATTTCAGTAAAGCTTCTGCAATAGTGGCGCTATTTAGTTTTTTGTGACACGCTATTATGCGTAAAAATAATCATCGCTGAGGGGTTATTACCTTTATCGTCTTTCAGAAATGATGGCTACAAATTGCATAATCTATTGTACTGATTAGCGCTTACAAAGCTCTTACATTCACTTACGCCTGCTTACCCTAATCCCCTGCAAATTACCGGATAATCATTAGCAATTTCGTTCGGGTTATTATGTTTTGGAGCATTTATGAATATTAAAAAGAAGTCCTACCTAGCAATAAGTCTTACGACTTTATTGCTAGGTAGTTGTTTAATGGGTTGTAACAGTGGCAAAGAAAGTAAATCTTCTCCTGAAATAGCACCAACGACACCTACAACACCCACAGCTCCAACCGCACCTACGACACCTACGCCGGATGATAAGGCTAAATTAGCGGCTGTTTTTCCGTTAAATACTGAAGTTTTTGGTATACCAATACGAGGCGTGTCAGGAACCTCTAAGGTAAACATACTACATGCGGCCAATGTAATGGCACAGTATTTAGACAATAACGAAGATGGCATACCTGATAATCAAGCCGTTGTAGACCGTATGATCGCGCAAGGTGCAACGTTATTAATGGCTAAAAACAGCAGTGACTTTGAATCGGCGGCCAAAAAGGTCACTAAAAGTGATGCTTACCAAGATTTACTAGGTGACGAGGTAAAACCTAATGGTGTAAAAAATGGCGAGTTTGATGCAACATTGGAGGAAGTTTTGCACCTAATTACGCATATCGGCTATGCCGGTGTTTATCCTAAAGTTTTTGGTGAAGTTATAGATTCATCTGTTGCTGATGCTATGGGTATCGCTCGTGGTGGCCGATTTGAAACTATCCCTAGTAGCTATCCAGACAGCGCTTGGTATACGTACGATGATGAATCTTGTACCTACGACTGCATGATCACCGAGTATACTTATTGGTCATTAACCTCCATTCTCGGTGCGCAAAACTTTCCTGGCCGGGCAGAAGAAATTAGTGGCGAATGGAAACTAAATACCAAAGACAAAGTCGCTACACAAGATCTCGCTATGTATAACATCCTTACCAATCCTAGTTATGCACTTGCAACCATTTTGCCAAGCGGAGATTATGCTTCGAAAGAATTTACGGTTCAAGGCGCAGATGAAAGCAATATCGGAGGAAATAATAATCATGAGATACTGCAATCGGCTTTAGCTGCAAACAGTGGCTATAAAGTGGCCTATGGTGATACGACAAAAATATGGCTAATGAATCCCGATGGCAGCCAAGTTACCGAACTTGTTGATGCAAGTCCTATTTCTGGTTACGTTTCTTGGGGGCCAAATGCAAAATATGTATATTTCGCTAGCGCTAAAGGAGTCAGTGAAAGTGCATGGGAAGCTTTCAGGGTTAACGTAACAACCAAAGAGTTAACGCAGTTATCACTATTTAAAGAAGATGTTCGCTCTTTAGGTGTTTCACCTGATGGTAAGTATTTAGCGATATCAATAATGAACGGCAATTCAAATATTGGTAGTAATAATGACAACTTAACGCAATTTCATACTGATTTGTACATAATGGATATGTCTGCCGCACAAGATATTTGGACGCAAGGAAACAAGATAACAAAAGCCGATATGAAGCTATTAGTTAGCTCCCCTGCGGCCGACCAATTTTGGTATGAAGAGTTGAATTGGAACCCAAAGGTTTCAGCTGATGATGGCTTACCTGTGCTCGCATATACCAAAACATGGCGATACGATGAAGATGACGTTTCTTATACTCATGTTTACACGATAAAAGCCGATGGCAGCGACAATAAACTCATTATAGAAAATAAAGACCAGCCCATTTTTGATTTTGACGGTAAACGACTGACTTTTCTAGATTTATCATATTTTGATTTTTCCGAGCAAAAATTACATCAATTAGTGGTAACAGGAATCACGCTAGAAGTATCCGCGCCAGCGATATCACCAGATGGCAACTTCATTATTTTTGAAGTCGGTGATGAAAATCGTAAAGCAGGTATGGCAAGAGTGAGCGAAGACAGCATCAATGAAGGCGTTCTTATTGGAGATATCAATGTCTATGAACCTCGCTGGTCACCGGTGCCGGTAAATGAGTAAAGATATGACATTATCGAATAGATAAAGAATAACACTGACGCTAACCTTAATTGTTCAATCAAAATCTCTCAATTAAGGTTAACAGTACAAAAATAATACCTAGTTGAGAGATTTGATCGTCTATAAATGATTTTTATATACGCGAAAAATTAGCCGTATCCTCAGCGCTAATACCAGAGGTATATGAAGCCCATTCAACGAAAAAGTTCCCTAATATTATTAACACTTACATGCCCTTACAAATCCTGTTTTCACCTTACATGCCCTTACTTTATAACGACCTTCTGATTGATAAACTACTCATTAAGATTTTAGAGTAAATAGTTTTAACCAAGAGAGCATCGTCATGATCAAAGCCAACAAAGCGCTTGTCGCATCCACAATAATTACAGCCGCTATATTAAGCGCTTGCGGTGGATCTAATGCAAAAAAAGTCACGCCAGCACCTACACCAGCACCAACGCCAGTTAAGCTGTATAAAGCTGTTGAATGTAAAAGTATGCTATCAGCTAATCAATTAGCACTGTTAACTACAGACTCTAGTTGTGGTTACCTTAGCGTACCGGAAAAGCATGCGCTATACGGCCAAGCCGCATCCACCAAAAAAATTGAAATTGCAGTTATTAAGTTAGCCACCGTTGCAAAAGATAAAACGGCTGACCCAGTAGTTTATTTACAAGGCGGCCCTGGTGGCAGCGCCAGTGAAAGTATTCAGCAAGTAGTCGAATCTGGTACCTTTATTAAAAGTAGAGATGTCTATTTAGTTGATCAACGAGGCACCGGTTATTCAAAACCAGCATTAAGCTGTACCGAGTATTCAGGCGAAGCAGGCACACCAGCACAAGTAACCGCGTGTAAAGCAAGGTTAGAAAAAACAGGTGTTGATTTAAATGCTTACCATAGTGTTCATAGTGCACTAGATTTTATTCAGTTGAGAAAATCCTTAAATATTTCTCAATGGAACCTATACGGCATTTCCTATGGCACTCGCCTTGCCACCACTATCATGCGAGAAAATAGTGAAGGTATTCGCAGTGTTATTTTAGATGGTATGTTCCCAATAGAAGTTAATGGCATAACAGACACGCCATGGGCTAACTATGAAACCTTGAATCAAATCGTTAAAAATTGTGAAAGTAGTGAAGGTTGTCCTGCCGATGAATTTAAAGAAATTATCGAAGGGGTTATTACTCGCATGCATAATGAAAGCATGGTGACTGAAAGCCGAGTTTTTGTTCAAAACGTACTTGAACTAGCAACGCAGCCCGTCATGATAAAGTACCTTTTAGCGGTTAATGAAGACATCAGTAAGTATCAATCAGCCTTTGAAGCATTAATGGCTGGCGGTGAAAGCGAAACTGAAGATAAAAAAGATAAACAAAACGAAGAGGAAGAGGTTTTTTACAGCGCAATGGCGTTATCAACTATATGCGCCGAAGAATATCCATTTTTAAACATCACGGCATTAACAGGCGATAACAGCGCAGGTTGGTCAGCAAGCACACAACTTGCCGTAAATGGCATGTATCATATGGGCTTTGACAAAGCGTCATGTAAAGCATGGAATGTTACAGCCGCGAATGATATTGAAACTCAAGCGGTAACAAGTAACCTTCCAGTGTTAATTATTAATGGCCTAAATGATACTCAAACTCCTGCAGCATGGGGCGCTTTAGTGGCTAAAAATATGCCTAATGCACAAAACTTAACGAATCCACAAGGTGGTCATGGTCAGTTATTTGCAGAATCGGCTTGTTTTAATGCGCTTGCAGAAGGATTCTTAACTAATCCAAATCAAACGCTTGATGCCCAATGTGTATTGAATATTCCTAGTATCAGCTATGGTGATGAAGATGGTGGTGGCGACAATGAAAATCCTGCAGCCTTCACTTTTAAAGACGATGACGACACTTCAGCAACGGTTTATATGAACGGTGTTATCGGCTCTAATACCTTAGAGGTAATGAAAGCCTTATTTAATAAATACCCGCAAATAAAAACAGTCGTCATGAAAAACGTACCCGGTTCTATGGATGATGATGTTAATTTATTAGCCTCAATGGAAATTAGAAATCGTGGTATTGCCACCCATATTCCTGCTGATGGCATGGTAGCTTCAGGTGGTACCGACATGTTTTTAGCCGGTGTGAAACGCACCATTGAAACGGGCGCTAAAATTGGCGTACATTCATGGAGTGACGGCAGCGGCAAAGCAGCATTAGATTACCCTCGCGACCACCAAGAACATGTTAAATATTTAGAATATTATAAGGCTATAGGGATCACTACTGACTTTTATTGGTATACCTTAGAAGCTGCAACTGCTGACAGTATTCATTGGATGACAGAGCAAGAAATTGGTACGTATAATATGCTAACAGAATAGCAGCCTGTATCAGGTATAATACAAGAAAATTAATTTTTGGTAATGCTTTGCTATTAGACTTCTCATGCTAAAGCTCAAATATACTGAGCATCTGAATGGCCTAAAGTTTAGTTATATTGTTCACTCCAAAAAACGGACACAACTGCAGCCACCTTTACAGGTGGCTTTTTATATTCAACGCACTTTAGAATAGATTCTGTTAATGTCATCTAGTTTAACTATCTGGTTGATAAGTTTAGTTTTGTCCGTTTTTTTTGCAATATTACATTTGTAAATTTTATGTAAATTTCATTGTATTGAAATCGTTTAATATTTTCATTTTGGCGTGATTTTTGTATTAAAATATAATATTACTATTTCACTTTTACCTACCTAATATTCATGGAAAGGGATCAATAAGGAAATTCAAATGAAGTTTACATTTTTAAATGGCATTTTAGCGGGCTTAATGTTGTCTGTTAGTAATTTTGCTAGTGCCGGTATCATCGATCAAAACAGTGTATTGCTTAATGATACTAGCGCTTCACAATTAGAAAATTGGTTAGGTCAGGGAGATTTAGATTGGACTAGCATATGGTTTGGAGCAACAGGAGCAACCTCAACTTCTTGGCATAGTGCGGTAGATGGCGTAGCTAACACTGTTTCAATTTACAACATCACGTATGCAGGACAAGAGTTCTTGATAGGCGGATATAACGCACATGCATGGAATAGTACGACGGGATCTACACATGATTTCGACGGGGTTTGGGAAAACTTCATTTTCAATCTAACAACAAATATTAAAGCTCAAACCACTATCCCACACAACGACTGGGCTATAGGCAGACATGCTGTTTATAATGATGAAAGTGACTTTGCGCGATTTGGCGGCGGATTTGAAATATACGCCGGAAACGACAAACTCGGTGACGATCTCGGTTATGCTGGCCATTTGGGCACGTACGTTGGCCGCGAAAATACGGGTACGGGAAATATAGTCAACGGGGACAAGACCGCTGGCGTAGAATATATCGTCAACAGCATGGAAACATTTACCTTTAGTGCCGCCACTTCAGTACCAGAACCCTCTACATTGGCTATTTTTGCATTAGGAATTATGGGCTTAGCAACTCGTCGATTTAAGAAAGCATCTTAATCAGTCAATTTAAATAACAGTTGGTTTTTGCTCCTGCTTCATTTGCTTTAACCAACTATTATTTGCGTCTTAGTGATGTTTTATCGATACTGAGTCCAAATCAAGTCACTAAGTCACCAAAAAATTATTCAGTAAATCACATAAAAATGTACTTCACGTGACCTATTTTAGCCTTCATCACGGCTCTAAAGTAAATTCAAACTTGATTTATAAAAACTTATCACCACCACTTTCTTTAGGGTAACGCCATTGGCTTAATGCCTGTTTTGCCGAGCGCTCTAGTAATCGACTACCATATTTATTCAAGCCGCTAATATTGATAACCTTGTCAGTATATGAAATACGATATTACCGTTTTACTGTGCTCAACACTCTCGCTGTTCTTACAGCTAACCTTCAGAATATTTCATCTAATTTTGTCAGTAAAAACAATGCTACAATGCAATTTCAAATAACTCTATTTTTTAATCAAAATGAATGGTTTAGATATTAATAAAACTGTACCGAAAGTCGAGGCTATTTTATTATCCCCTGCCGATGAGTTCGTTAGTCCGACAATCCACTCACACGATCAAAGTGAACTTGTCATGCCGGTGACTGGTTCGATGATATGTGAGGTCAATGAAGATATATGGATGGTACCCGCGGGGTCAGCATTGTGGATACCGTCAAGACTGCCACATACCACAACCCCAGTATCTACCACTGTATTTTGCCTACTTTTTGTCGACTCAAGAGGACTGGCATTACCCGATAAATGCTGCACTATTGCAATCAGTCCTTTAATAAAAGAAATCATACTGCATTTAACTAAACTCTCTGTAGACGAGTTAACCAGTGCACAAGCAGCAATGTTAATTAAAGTATTACTAGAAATTTTGCCTACAATGCCTGAAGACAAATTTAACTTCGCTCTGCCATACACGCAAAGCCTCAGAGCAGTTGCTGATATACTTATTCGAGATCCTGCTGACCGACGAAAGGTTAACCAGTGGGCCAGCTTACTTTCAATGAGTGAGCGAACATTCGCTAGATTAGTGATAAAAGAAACCGGTATGACCTTTGGTCTATGGCGCAAACAGCTTCATATTATCATTGCACTGCAATTACTCGTTTCTGGGCAAACGGTGCAGTTTGTTTCCGAGCATTTAGGTTATGACTCTGTGAGCGCTTTCATCACAATGTTTAAAAATACCTTAGGAAAATCACCTAAAAGCTACATTAAACAATACCAGCCTTAACGCCTTGAAATTTTATTACTTCCTCATTTTGACTGTTTTTAGATATTTTTAGTCAAAACAGCGAAATTATTCGGGTAAAAAATTAAGTAATATGTTGTCGATTCAAGCCAATAAAAGCAAGAACTCAACATGTACCCAGCATCCAAAATTGATGAATTACGACTCGGCAAAATTAAACCATTCCTTTCAGTAACCTCGGCTATCGATAAGTATCAAGTGGAGAGTAGCTTTATTTCTCGTCTAGGCCTTAGCGGTGATGAGCAAGCCGACCAAATTCATCATGGTGGTGAAGATCGGGCAGTTTTACAATATGATTCTAGGCACTATCAGCAGCTAAAAACTGCATTTCCCAATTCTAGACATTTGTTTATTAACGGTAGTTTTGGTGAAAACTTCGTTGTCAGCGGCATGAACGAACATAACACCTGTATAGGCGATATAGTCACCGTTGGCTCAGCAGTCCTTCAAGTAGCTCAACCGAGACAACCCTGTTTTAAATTAAATTATGCTTTTAATGAAGCCAGAATATCCCGCTTTACACAAAACAATTACAAAACAGGCTGGCTATATCGTGTACTCGAAGCAGGCATTGTTAAAAAAGGCGATACCATCAAGGTAACCGAGCGCCCTTATCCACAATGCACAATCGCCAAGGTACAGCACTGCCTTTATCATGAGACAAATAATATAGAATCTGCCAAGCAACTATCCAGTTTAGAGCCTTTAGCAAGTGGCATTAAAGCTATATTTCAGCGTCGCATTGAAAGTAATCATGTCGAAGACTGGGAGCAACGGCTATCGGGTGAAGATGCTCAGTTTGAAAACGTTTCAGTAGCAGAAAATGAAAATCGCCCGTTCGAAGTTACGATTAAGGAAACGGGTCAAAAAATAACAGTGCCTGCAAATACCACGATGCTCAATGCTTTGCGAAAAAATGGTCTCATCGTTAATTCAGGCTGTGAGACTGGCCTTTGTGGAAAGTGCAAAATTAATTATGATGGCGACGTTGAACATCAAGATTCTATATTGAGCAACAGAGAAAGAGAAAGGTACATGACACCCTGTGTTTCATGGGCAAAAAGTGAAAAATTAACTATCTCGCTTTCATAGGCAAGTGACCACGATGGTCATTAATAGCTAGTGTCTGCACTCCTTTTTACAATTTCAATATGAAGTTATGTTGCTGCGCTTGCCATTGAAAAGTATCTAATAATTTTTGATGTGAAATAGCATAGTCTTTGTCATATAAAGTTAACGGCTTATCTAAACGAGATTCATAATTTTTATTAGTAAATTCATAGACAATACCTGATTGACGACTTATTTCAGACAAGTCAATTATACTGATGGTGTGAATGCTAGACCAGTCAATACTGCTAGCATTCTTATCGCTACCCCAAGCTATTTTTTGATCAGTAATTGCAAGCTTATATTTTTTCATCTGCGCATGCTGATACCAGTAATATATTGTCACTAGCCAAAACAAAGGCAAGATCGCTTTAACTAATTTAATTTTTACAGGGTCAACATTAGCACTATTATATTCACCAAAAACAATGAGGCTAAACAAGCAAAATAGAGTTAATACAATCGCTCGCCACAACGCTCGGGATGCCGTGGCACTGGCAGTAATATCAATGGTAGAATTTTCTCTCATTTTTTGTAGTTTATCTCTTCTAGTATTCATCACTGCTCTAAATTAAATTCAAACTCAATTTCCAAGAATTTCTCACCACCACTCTCTTCAGGATAACGCCATTGGCTTAATGCCTTTTTGGCTGAAAGTTCAAGTGCTCGGTCGCTATGTTTATTCATACCACTGATATCAATAACTTTACCTGAATATGAAATACGATATTGTAGTTTAACCTTGCCAGATTTACGTGAGTAAAGTGCTGATTTTGGATATTCAGGCATTACCTTATAAATAGGCTTTGTATCAAGTATTGGTTGGTTTATTGTTGGCATATTAACCTCGTCAGCCGTGGGCTTATTCAGTGCTAATGTCGGCTTGACAATGGTTGTAGCTGGCGTTGGCACTTCGCTAACAGCTTTAGGAACATTACTTGCTGGCTCAGGTGGTAACGGCGGCGTTGGTGGCGGTAGCACTAACGCTTCAGATTTTACTTCGGTAACTTCAACTATACGCACTGAATGCTGCTTGTATTGCTCACTAGTGCCATGTACTTCACCATGCACAGGTGGTTTAGCAAAATTCGTGATGACGGCCATAATACCAAACGAGGCAGCACCACCGGCGATTAATAATACCAACATATGCCAAGGTGAACGAGGTGAATTTGTCGGTTTAGTTGCGCCGGTTAAATCAACCCTTGGCGCTTCGGTTTGTTGTTTGCTTTGTTGATAAAGATCGGAAAGTTCTTTATCAAATTTATCGGCACTCATGATGATGTTCCTAACAAATGACTTAAATTATTTCGGGCGTAACGTAAACGGCTTTTAACCGTTTCAAAACTGTCGTTAGTTAATTCGGCTATTTCATTTAATGAAAAACCTTCTTGCTGAAATATAAAAGCTTCACGTTGTAAAAAGGGCAATTGCCCAAGCGCGGCATTAAATTGCGTTAACCTATCCGCTTCTTGCAGTGACTTTTCCAAATTTTCTGTCAGCATTTTTTTTTCATCTAATAGCTGACTTTGCCATTTTTGTTGGCGGCGAAATTCGTCAATTAGCGTATTGCGCGCAATAGTGAATAGCCAGCTTTTCACATTACTTTGTGGTTTGGTTTGCTGTTGGCTAACACTATGGCTTTTCATCACCTTTAACCACGTAATTTGTACCACGTCTTCAGCCAACTCTTTGTTCGACTGGCGCAATAAATAGTGATAAATCGACAAATTAAATTGCTCAACTAGCAAAGACAAATACTTGTTTTTGCCAGTTGAGATATAGTTTGCCAGCACCTTTTCTGGGCTAGTATTGGGGTTATACCAGCCTTTGATCATTGACGGTAACTGCAAATTTTCATCCTAATTATACTGGTAGTACGCTGAGTTAAGCTTAGCTATGGTGTACTATGTTGAGCTTTGTTGGTTCATGTTGAAATCAAGTTGTACGGTTAAACCCTTTTGCACCATAGTTTTACCATCTGCTGATTTCGCACGATACTTCCACTTTCTTAACGCTTGTCTCGCCGCCTTATTAAATACACGCTTAGGCTCTGCGTCAATCACTTCTATGTTAGTTACACCGCCAATCTCGTTGATATCAAAACGTAGCTTCACCCAACCTTCAACACCATCGCGAGCTGCGCCAGTTGGGTATTTAGGATTAATACGTACTACTGGCCGAGCTTCACCATCACGGCTACTACCACCGATGATTAAACTAGGCCCAGCGCTCGCCATTTTAATCACTGGGCTACCATAGTCAAAATCACCGTCAACGTTGGTTTCTGTCGGCGTTTCAAAAGTTCTTGGCATAGCTTTAGGCGCTGGCGGCGGATTATTTACAAAACGCACTATTTTAATTGCTGATTTTTCGTCAGGTATTTGTGCAAATTCAACTATTGGCGTCGGCGTAGCATCTACTGGCGCTATTTTGTCGTTGTTAACCAAAAATGCCATAAAAGCAAATAAACCAAATGTTGTCGCACCGGCAAGCGTTGTTATCGCTAATATTCTTTTCATAGTCGTTCCTCAATGTTCAATAGTATTTGATTAAAAGAGCTGTGATCACACACTAAGTCAGTGGCTAATTCCTGACTTACTATTAAAACGATGGAGAGGAATAAATAGGGTTAAATTAATTCAATTTTTTTAAAGAGAGTGGCAAGTGTATATACCCAAGCCACTTGAAAATGCAGTTTCAGAGTTAAGCTAGGAAACCAGAGCAAGGCACGGCACGCAGGTAATGGTTATTCTCGATAATAGCTACTGCA